>Ga0307377_10005479_pt1 | contig 13589 bp, 13 predicted proteins | sample TR3MG_FD_202535 | JGI IMG/M metagenome (GOLD analysis project Ga0307377, IMG submission 202535) | Soil microbial communities from Risofladan, Vaasa, Finland - TR-3 | ecosystem: Environmental > Terrestrial > Soil > Coastal area > Acid sulfate soil | place: Finland: Risofladan, Vaasa | collected... | reverse complement strand
TCTTTCTCCTTCAAGTGCAAATTCAGTTGCAGGACTAAAGCCCACTGTTGGTTTGCTCAGCAGGGGGGGTATTGTTCCAATATCAAGTACATTGGATACTCCCGGTCCAATGACCAGAAATGTAATTGACAATGCCATTCTCCTCTCGGCTATGAGTGGAGAAGACAGTACGGATAATGCCACTAAGGATAATCCCAAAAATATTAGATACTGGGAAGATCTTACAACCGCAAGTCTTAAAGGAATTCGATTTGGTGTATTTAAAAACTTTCTTAACGATTCAATATATAAGCTGGCTATAGAAAAGATAATATCGTTGGGTGGTATAGCAATTGAATTTGATCCTGAAAGAATGAACATGGAGGGCTTCACCACCTTACTCAGCGCTGATATGAAGGTTGACCTCCCGAATTATCTGAATAAATATGCCTCACATGAAGTTAAGTTCAGTTCTGTGGCAGACATAGTTGAATATAATAAGTTTGATACTTTAATAAGAATCCCATATGGACAAGGTCGTTTTGAAGAAATTGTGGCAGAAGACATCAGTCAGGGAGAGTTAAATCAATTAAAATTAAAATTACAGAAAGATGGGGTAAGTTTTTTTGAGAAACCTATGGTAGCAAATCAATTGGATGCAATCCTGTCAATCAATAACCGGAACGCTGGTCAGGCAGCAGTAGCTAAATACCCATGCCTTACAGTTCCAATGGGTTACAGGGAAACTGGTGAGCCAGTAGGTATTACATTTATAGCCAGACCATTTCAGGAAGATAAACTTTATAAAATGGGATATGCTTATGAGCAGGCTACTAAGATCAGAAAATTACCTGAAGACTATAAATAATTTATAATAGATATGAAAAAATGGTCAAGGTATATAAAAGTGAAAATTACAAGAAGCAGTAACTTACATATTGAAACATAATCAAAATATAACAACACTTAAGAAACCGAAATACAACCCGGAGGTTGAGAGCTAAATACGGGAGAACAATTTATCCGAGTTTACTATAAGGAGAGTAACCCAGGCAAATATCCAGCTTATTAAGCCTGGCTGCTAATATCTATCAACAATGCTTTGACTCTTTATAAATCTATTGAATGATAATCTCCAATGATATTAAGGTGACATCTGAGATCCTCATAAAAGGAGCTATCTTATTAGCTTTGATCGATTTTGTTGCTGTATATATTTATAGTGATCCAAAAGTTTCTTAAATTACTATCTTTTTTAAAAATTAATTTAGGTTTTATGAAAAAGCGAATTATCATCTCACTGTTTTGTATTCTGACAGTCCTCTCCTCTTTTGCCCAGGAGGGGATGTGGATGCTTACCCAACTGGCTCAGCTCGATCTGGCTAAGAAGGGACTTATAATTCCCATCGAACAAATATATAGTCCTGATCAGAGTTGCCTTGCAAACGCCATTCTCCTGTTGGGAGGAGGTTCTGCATCGTTCGTATCTCCAGAAGGACTGGTTGTGACCAACCATCATGTAGCCTATACCGCACTTCAGAGGGCTTCAAGTGTGGATAACAACTATCTGACCAATGGTTTTCTTGCCAGAGAACGTTCCTCCGAGATCCAGGCTCCCGGCTACCAGGCAATGTTAATGACTGAAATGAAGGATGTCACAACTGACGTACTTGAATCGGTGAAAGGATTAACAGATCCTGTTGAAAAAGATAAAAAGGCTAATATCCGGATAGCAGAAATGACAGAAGCTGTAAGAAAACAGAAGGAAGATACTGAGGCAGAAGTAGCATCTATGTATAACGGAAAACAGTATATAATGTATACTTATAAGGTCTTCAAAGATATACGTATAGTTTATGCTCCACCGATGTCTATTGGTAATTATGGTGGTGAGATCGACAACTGGATGTGGCCCAGACATACAGGCGATTTTTCGTTCGTGAGAGTATATGTCAGTCCGGATGGTTTGGGTAGGGAATATAGCACAGAAAACGTTCCCTATAAGCCAAAAACATGGTTGAAGGTTGCGCAGAGTAATCTTAAGGAGGGTGATTTTAACTTTATTATGGGGTATCCCGGCTCCACAACACGCTACCGTACATCTAACTCAGTCAGTTGGAACCTTAATAATAACTATCCTTTCAATGTAAAAAACTTCGGAGAGATCATTTCACTCACAGAGGAGTTAACTAAAAATGATCCTGCAGGAGAACTGAAAATGGCGAGCATGACCAGGGGACTAGCCAATGCAATGAAAAACTATCAGGGAAATATTGATGGTATGAAAAAAACCCATTTCCTTCAAAATAAGCTTGATTTTGAAAAAAAGTTCATGACCTGGACCAATAGTACACCTGACCGCAAAGAAAAATATGGTGGAATCCTGCCGAAGATCAAGGATCAGTATAATATAATTGCTAAGACAAAAAACAGGGATGATGTTTTTAATATGCTTCAGGGTCTCTCAGGTACAATGTTAAGCCTTGCCATTCAGATCTATTATGTAACAAAGGAGATGGAGAAACCCTCTGTTGAAAGGCAGCCAGGCTTGAATGAAGAGAGTCTTAAAGAGTATGCTGAAGGATTGATCTATACTTATAACGACTACTACGAACAAGTTGATAAGGCTCTGCTTATACGCGCTCTGAAAATGGCGTCAGCATTGCCTTCTGATCAGCGTATTCCTGGACTGGAATATATCCTCACAGGGAAAAGCAAGACTCCGGAACAATGGGTAGATGAGGCTTATAATAAAACTAGTCTGAAAGACCCCGCTTTTACCAAAAGTATAATTGGGAAAAGTTCCGCTGATATTAAAAAAATTGATGATCCTCTTTTACAACTTGCAATAAGTATCTTCCCTATGTCTGAGGAAATAAATAATACCAGCCAGGTATTTGCCTCGAACGTGACTGCTCTTAGGAAGGAGTACATTGATGCCCTATACGAATGGAAGGGTTCAGCTATTTACCCCGATGCTAACCGTACTATCCGTTTTACCTGGGGACCCGTAAAGGGCTACAAACCTGCGGATGCCATTTGGTACAATCCAATGACCTCACTCCGGGGTGTAATAGATAAAAACAGCGGAGAGGAGCCCTTTGATGCTCCGGAAAAACTGGTCAATCTTGAAGAAAATAAAGATTTCGGCAGATGGAAAGATCCGGTTCTAAATGATGTGCCGGTTGCATTCCTGAACCAGTGCGATATAACCGGAGGAAACAGCGGCAGCCCTGTCATGAATGCCAAAGGTGAGATAATTGGTGTGGCATTCGATGGAAATTATGAAGCCATGATCAGCGACTGGAATTACAATTATGATCTGCAGCGTTGCATATCAGTGGATATCAGGTACGTTCTCTTTATCACCGAGAAATTCGGAAATGCCGGATTCCTCCTTGATGAAATGGAGGTAAAGAGATGATTCCATAAACTGTTATTAAGTTTTAATAGTGAATATATTGTTTATTACAAATTCAATAGTTTAATCAGGAACTTAAATTGCATAAAGTAACCTTCAATTATTTTTAAAAATCCTAATTTTTACAATCCAGAATCTCTGTCACATCATCGCTATTATTAAAGGCTTAAGATACTTTGTGGCTACTTGAATTTAATGAATTATATATACTATAAATCAATTGACCGGCGCATTTATGAAAAGAAGAATCATTTTGCTAATCGATGCTATAATTAATCTTATCTTAGCCATCCTGCTCCTTTCATTCTCACCAAAATTGGCAGATTTTTTTGGCGTACCTTCGGCTTACAGTAATTTTTATCCTAATATTTTAGGAGCAGTATTTCTGGGAATAACAATTGCGCTAATTATTGAAGCCTATAGTAATTCTGCTAATAATATTGCAAAAGGATTAGGATTAACCGGAGCCATCTGTATTAACTTGTGTGGGGGATTTGTTCTTCTATTATGGCTTATTTCTGGCAACCTTGACTTACCAGTTAAGGGATCGGTGTTTCTATGGACTTTAGATCTAATTTTATTGTTTATCAGTACTATTGAATTGGTAATTTTTTTGAAAAAGAAATAATATATTAAGTAAATCTTCAGAAAAAAAAGAGTAATTTACTTATCGGACCTGGAGAAAACCCGGTAATAACGATAGAATCGACAAATTAGAAATAAAAAATATTAGGAATCATTATCAGCTAAATGACTTATTGATAAATCCTTGACAATGAAAACATTTTTGATATCTCTTTTAACAACAATCACCATCTTTGGAACACCCGCTTGTCAGAGTGCATCCAGTAAGTCGGATGTACCCAATCAACAAATTGAGAAAAAGATCTTTGTTTATGGAAACGGACTCGACAGAGTCTTCATCAGTTATGTTGCTGATCTTACAAATAAACAAAATCCACGGATCTGCTTTTTACCAACTGCTGCTGCAGATGATCAGCGAGTTGTTGGTTATTGGTATAAAATCTGCGAAGGTTTGCCTCTCAAACCATCTGTTTTAATAACATTTATCAGTTCTTCTCCTCAACAAAAAACATTTGAAGAAGAGATTCTTACCTCTGATGCCATTATAGTCGGTGGTGGAAATACACTTAATATGATTGCAATTTGGAAAGCACAAGGTATCGATACACTTTTAAGAAAAGCCTATGATAATGGAATAGTACTGGCTGGAGGTAGCGCAGGATCGTTGTGCTGGTTTACCGGAGGATATTCAGACTCAAGACCCAAAGAACTCTCACTGATTGAATGTTTAGGCTTCCTTAATTACAGTCATTCACCTCACTATAACGGCGAACCTGCGAGAAAACCTTTATATCATCAGGCAATTCTGGAAGGTAAGCTTAAATCCGGTTATGCTTGTGATGACAATGCGGGTCTCCTCTTTATTGATGGGAAAATGGTAAAATCTGTATCGCTAAACTCAAATAATCACAGCTATTTCGTATCTGTTAAAAATGGAGAATTAGTTGAAGAAGAATTACCAACTGAAATAATAAAATAATTCAGACAGAAACCAACATTTTCACCTTTGTTGCATATAAAATGAACCATGCAGGGGTGTTATTTGTCTTTTATATAAACAGGATATATAACATCGAGGATAATATATAGCAATACTCCTTCCAGATGACAATAAAATATCCTACGCTCACTCTTCCATACAATGGGGTAATTGTTTAATTATCAAAATAATAGACTGGCAATGATTAAAATAATCGGATACATATTACTAGCAATTTCTGGACTTTCGTTTGGATTGATACTTGTTATTCCCTGGTTTGACTATTCAAAAAGCCAGATTGCAGGGATTACAACCATATTAATAATTGTTGGAGAAGTATTATTTTATTTAAGTATATTTATTTTAGGAAAGAGTTTTTTAGTGAAAATTAAAACCAGACTTAAGTTTTGGAGAGGAAAAATAAGCAAATCTGACTTCCATGAACAAAGAGAACAATGATAACTTTACCAACTGGCTATAGTTCCATATTTTATTAAAAACAATCAAAGTCAAACATATTTACAAATTGTTAATATTACAATTTATTGATCAATATGAATAATTCAGTGACCTTTGACAGAACAATGATTGCTCCATGTGGCATGAATTGCGGAACTTGTATCGGATACCTGAGAGACAAAAATAAATGTTGTGGCTGCTGGCCTGAATCCGGATCAAAACCAAAATATTGTGTTTCATGCAGGATTAAGAATTGTGACCTCCTGGAAAAAACAACTTCAAAGTTTTGTTATGACTGCGAAAATTTTCCGTGCCAAAGATTAAAACAACTTGACAAAAGATATCGGACAAAATATAACACGAGTTTTATTCTAAATCTCCTGTCTATTAAAGAGATAGGGATTACTGAATTTCTCAGAAATGAGAATAGCAGGTGGACTTGTCCAAATTGTGGATCCACTTTAAGTGTCCATCGCGACAACTGTCTTAATTGTAATATTGAATATAATAAGAGCATCCTTAATTAATGGTTATTGCCAGCTGTTAAGCCTCAGCCTTTATGCTCCGATTGGTTAACTTATTCTAATGGAATAATTAAAAAATAATTACATTTAGGTTATCATAAATACAATACTTAAATCGTAGCGACAAACCAGAGCATGGTACTGACAATAATCTTGTAGAGAATTATGGGACTAATTAAGAGAAAACTATACTCGATACGATTAGGACTACACAAATAACAACGACAAAAACAGATAATTGAAAAAAATAACAATAATTTCTTTAATTTTAAGCGCTTACAGTATTAACCTGTTAGCACAGACAATTGTAACTGACAGGCCTGACCAAACCGAATCTTCAGTTACAATACCTAGAAAGAGTCTCCAGATTGAGAGTGGACTTCAGATCGAAAAAACAAATATTAATAATATTCCCGAAAAACAACTTCTGATCCCAACCACTCTATTCAGGTATGGCCTGACAAAAAATATTGAGTTAAGATTTGTTGAACAACTGGAAAACCGAAAAAGCAGTCTCGATTCAGATGCCAATTTTGGTGTAAGTGATCTTGAGATTGGAGCTAAGATTCAAATCCTGAAAAAGGAAAATATAAATACTGAAATAGCTTTTCTTTCTCATATTATCTTACCTACCGGCTCTGAAAACGTTACAAGTGGTACTGTTGGTACAGTTAATAAAATAGCTGTATCACATGGCATAAATGATTTCTTAGATTTGGGCTATAATGTTGGATACAACTATTTTGGCAGCGGAAGAGGCGATCTGATCTATTCTATGGCTCTTGGGATTGGAATAACAGAAAAAATTGGAGTATATGTAGAAACTTATGGTGAAGTTGTTGAATTTAACAATCCATTTTCAAAATTTGATTCCGGTTTCACCTATCTCATTAAGGAAAATCTGCAATTTGATCTATCTTTCGGTATTGGATTAAATTATAATATGAACTATTTTTCATTAGGTTTCAGCTGGAATATTCCCGGGAAACAAAACAAATTATAACATTTAAAAAACCAATTAAAGAATTTATGGAACTGGATTCATTACTTAGGTATAACCCCGTGCTACTAGCCCTCTTTGCCACACTTTTTACCTGGGCAGTTACCGCACTTGGTGCATCAATGGTCTTTTTCTTCAAAACCATAAACAAAAAAATCCTTAACTCTATGCTGGGCTTTGCAGCAGGTGTTATGATTGCGGCTAGCTTCTGGTCACTGTTAAAACCTGCAATTGAAATGGCTGAAGAAAGTGGTGTAACACCGTGGTTGCCTGCCGTGATTGGATTTTTAGCCGGAGGTGCATTTTTATTAGCTATTGATAAGATCTTACCCCATCTGCATATGGGATTATCAATTGATAAGGCTGAAGGAATAAAAACATCATGGCAACGGAGCGTATTACTTATCCTGGCAATTACCTTACATAATATCCCGGAAGGATTAGCTGTTGGAGTGGCTTTTGGTGCTCTGGCATCTAATTCGGATCCAATCATTCTTGCAGGAGCTGTTGCTCTCGCAATCGGAATAGGATTGCAGAATTTTCCTGAAGGTGCAGCAGTATCCATTCCTTTAAGACGAGAAGGGTTTTCGAGGTTAAAGTCATTTTTTTATGGTCAGCTATCAGGAATTGTAGAGCCAATTGCCGGCGTTCTTGGTGCTTATCTGGTTTTAATGATGGAGCCACTGCTGCCTTACGCTCTTTCATTTGCAGCCGGGGCAATGATATTTGTTGTGGTGGAAGAACTAATACCAGAATCACAAACCGGCCACGAAACAGATTTATCAACAATAGGAGCAATGTTTGGATTTGCTACAATGATGCTACTCGATGTTGCACTCGGATAAGAGTATTATAAATGTGACTTTTTTAATGTATTTATTAAAACCATTTCTTACGCATTCATCCCGAACATAATTGAGTAACATACCTATTGCAAATTGTTACAATTAATATCGTGCAGTTCCAATGGAAGAGCATAAAATAATCGGAAAGGCAATTGAAAATTTATTTTCAAAAATGCTGATACTGAATACTCAAAATCTTAATATTTCAGAATATAATAAAAGCTACATTCAAAAATACTTCAAAAGCTATTCTTATTATATGTCCTTGTATTCACAACTATTTCTAAAGACATTTAAAAAATTAACCAAACCAGTTTCAGAATGCACATTTGTTGATTACGGCGGAGGTTGCGGAATGCTCTCCTACTTGGCAAAAGAAATTGGCTTTAAAACTGTTGTTTATAATGACATAAATAGAGTCTCTGTTCATGATACACAAATAATTTCAGGAAGTCTCCATATACCAATTGATTATTATATATCTGGTGATGCAGAAGAGTTTATTTACAAAATTAAACTCCTTGATATTAAACCTGATTTAATATGTTCATTCGATGTATTGGAACATATATATAATATCGAATCGTGTATTACTACTTTATCTAAAATAAATAGTGACTTCACTCTATTATTTATGACGAGTGCCAACCCTGAGAACCCCTTTATTGCATGTCGACTTAAGAAACTACATATTCGATCTGAATATAAAGAAGTTGTAAACAATATTAGAAAAGGAGATATATACATAAATACTTCTTTTTTGCAGGAAAGAAGGGAAATAATAGGAAATAAATTCCCTGAATTAGATGTTCGGGAAATTAACTTTTTGGCATCAAAAAGCAGGGGCCTGAGAAAAGATGATATTGAAAAAATGGTTAGCGATTATATCGAGACCGGAGAAATAGTATACAAAATAAATCATCCAACAAACACTTGTGACCCATATACAGGAAGTTGGACAGAAAAACTTATCGATATAAAACAGTTGAAATACTTCATTAAAAAAATTAATCTAAATGTTGAATTAAGTAATTCACTTTATGGTTACTCAACCAATAAATTACTTAACATAATTAAATTCATTGTAAACCAGCTGATTAAATTATCAGGGCCCAAATGTCTTTTTTTTTCTCCGACTTTTACTCTGGAAATAATAAACCACAGCAACAAACTTTAAGACAATATTTAAGTATTTACAATCTTTAGAAATATTTATATTTAGAACTTTTAACTAATAGAGAGCTTAACGCATAATAATATTCCGGAAACTAATAAATGACAAATGGACCGAACAGAAAGAATAATATTTGGACTAATATTCGGACTTTCTTTTCCCATTTTCTTCTTTTTGATATCATTAGCTATATGGTTTATTCAATTTCAGAGTTATAATGTATTGTATTTTGTCGTTTCCGGACTATCTGCAGGAATACTAATAGATATCATTTATTTGAATAAATTGATTAGCATGGCTTTAGATCTGAAAGGATGGGTTCTATTAGCGTTCTACCTTTTTTACAATTTTTGCATTTATGGATTTTTTATGGGATTTCCTGTTTTTAATTTAGTTATGGGAGCCATAGCAGGATATTACTTTGGAATTAAAATAGTTTATCAAAATATCCCCTTAATAAAAATTGAAAGCATTAAAAAAAATATTCCACTTATTACTGGAATAGTAATGCTTCTAATTTGTATTTCTACAGGTTTAATTGCTATGTTTGAGAAAACTCTCGGGGCAGAATTACAAGGTATGTTTGGATTAAGATTTGAGGTAACGAGGGGAATGATTATTGCGATTATTATAATTGGAGGAATGACTTTGATAGTAAGCCAATATTACTTGACAAAAATAGTAATTATTAAAACAATAAAATTACATATATCTCTTGTTAACAATGCATTATAGTTTATTACTTCATTTAACCATATAGGATACAATTCCTTTTAAGGCAGTAATATAGATTAGCTCCCATGAAACCCACATGTTTTACAAACGCAAACACAAATAAATATATTTTAAGGCATGTGGGTTCCCCCGCCTGAGCGGGGCAGGCTATCATACCATTGAAATCAAAATTATATTATGATGAAATTAAAATTAGTTATTAAATATCTTCAGTGGATAATTATTACTGCTATTATTTTATCCGGTATTACTTATTTTGTTTCCTGGAAGTCACCTGACTATTATACGCCTTCTTATACTTTTGGTTCAGAAAGAGACTCAATTATTCCATTCAGCTATTATTCTAAAATAGCTGATCATCCAAGACCCTATATTATTACTTCAAAAGACAAATACACAATATTTGGTGCTACACATACCAGAGATCCTAACAGTCATGAGATAGAGCTAATAGAAAAAGAGTGGAAAAAACTGAATCCAACTGTTGCATTAATTGAAGGACGTCTGGGTTTTCTTTTGCCGGGTCTAATGAATCCTGTTAAATACCTTGGTGAAGGAGGAAAGGTAAAATTTTTATCCGAAAAGGATAAAATTCCTCTTTACAACTGGGATTTACCTAAAGAAACATTAGCAATGCAGCTACTTGAATATTTCAATGCTGAACAGATAGCTCTTGCACAAATATTGAGTCCATATTTTAGTCAAATGAGATTCAGCAAACCAGATTCACCGGAGAAATTTATTGAACAATATTTGAAAAGAGCAGTCTTTGTTGGCCAGGAAAACAATATTAAAGAAGTTGATGACATTGACCGCCTTTGGAAAAAATATTTCCCGGTGGGAGAAGATTGGAGAGCTGTAGATGACCAGTATGGATTACCCGGATATTTAGAGGATATGGCCGGTTATTCAAATGATCTTAGAAATAAACAATTGGTTTCTGCTATAAAAGAGCTGACCGGGAAGGGAGAAAAAGTATTTATTGCATGTGGTTCAAGCCATACAGCTTGTATTTCAGTTGCATTTTAAATACTTCAGAAAACAACTTCCGGACGAAAAACCTTTAAAACGCTATAAAAGACATTTTTACGACTACAGGAATGAATCCAGAAGCAGTTATACCTTTTTAAATAGTTAATAAACAAAGAAATATTTAATGACAATACAGTAATTACATTTAATAATTTCTATACTTTAGAACACAATAAAAATATTAGCCATTTCTTCAACATTATTAAAATAAGCAAAAGTGAAGCCATGGTCAAAACCAGATTAGAACATGAACTTCCTGAATCAACGAATAAATGGGGGTGGAAATATCACCATCTGGGTATCCCCACTGAAAATAAGATGCCAAACGAAAGATACCTTCCAAAATTCGGAATTTTTGTTTCAGGATTTAGTGACAGCCCTTTTGGAGTAGAATGGATGAGATTTGATAAAGATAGTCCTGTTAATAAATTAATTCAGACAGTTCCGCATCTTGCCTTTGAAGTTGCAGACCTTGATTATGAACTGGCAAATCGCGGTTTTAAAATAATTACTGAACCAAATTCACCGGATGAAGGGATAAAAGTTGCAATGATAGAACATAATGGAGCACCAATAGAATTGATTGAATTTTTAAGAGAATAATATGAACCAATATTTAATGTTTGTGTAATAAGACAGCTGATCAGCACATAATAGCTACAGTTGGTAGTTTTTTGTGTCGTAATATTAACTTATGAGAAATTGTATATGTTGATACAGATTTTAGTTTTTGGATTTTTATTTGGTGCCATTTTACAATATGGAAGTCTGAATAAGTATAATGTGATAAGCGGTATGGCAACTCTCGAAAACCTGACCGTGGCCAAAACTATTGCAGTAGCAATCGGTGTTGGAGCAATATTAATTAACATTGAGATTGCAGCAGGTTTTGCTTCATTCCACATAAAACCAATTCTCCTTGGGGGAATTGTATTTGGGGGATTGATATTTGGTGCAGGAATGGCAATATTAGGTTATTGTCCCGGCACTTTGGCAATCTCATTCGGAGAAGGATCAATGGATGCATTAACTGGCATTATTGGTGGCTTATCAGCCGGTCTGGTTTATACTCTCATGGAACCTTTTATCAGTGGTTTCCTGGGCCCTGACCTTGGCACGATTTCATTAAACTCACTCACCGGCACCAATTTATTATTCTACCTGCTGATTTTTATTATCGGAAGTATATTCATTGGGATATCAGTATGGCTTAATAAACTGGATAAAACCAAAGATAAAAAATGGCTATATTCAGGTATCGCTTTAGCAATTTTAAATGTAATAATATTCCTTACTATCACATTTAACAGGCCAATTGGCGCTTCAACAACATATCCTTATCTTGCTGATCTGCTTACAGGAACAACCAGTAACGATTATTTTACAAAAATTCAAAAATCCGGTAATTGGGAAATGATATTTTTATCAGGTGCATTCCTGGCAGGTCTTATTATTTCATTGATAAAGAAGGATTTTAAATTTACTTTGATTCATAGCAACTGGGAAAAATACAAAGGCACCTCGTATGTTAAAAGGATAGTATGGTCATTTATTGGCGGATTTCTTTTAATTATCGGGGCCAGGATGGCAGGGGGATGCACAAGCGGGCATATAATCTCAGGAGGTATGCAGCTTGCAATAAGTAGCCTGATGTTTGCTGTATTTGTTTTTGCAGGTCTGTTAATTACCGGAAATTTATTTTATCTTAAGAAATAAGATATCACTTCGATGAAAGTACTTCAGTATTTTCTGATTCTTAGTATTCTTTCTAACAGTTTATCTGCTCAGGAAAATTTTACCGAAAGACTTTCAGTTGCTGCAATAGAGTTGGCAAAACAAATTGTTGTTTATGATCCAGCATACTACAGTATTAGTTATCCTGGTGGAGATATCCCCGTAGGTAAGGGTGTTTGCACTGATGTAATTATAAGGGTATATAGAAAACTTGGAATTGATCTGCAAAAAGAGGTCCACGAAGATATGTCTTCAAATTTTCAGGAGTATCCGGATATATGGGGGTTAAAAAAACCCGATCCAAATATTGACCACAGAAGAGTCCCTAATTTGATGACCTTTTTTGCCCGTAATGGAATAGTCAAAGAGATATCTCAAAATCCAGGAGATTATTCTCCTGGTGATTTAATTACATGGGACCTGGGAGAAGGAGTTCCCCACATAGGAATTGTAATAAATCAAAAATCGGATGATAAAAAAAGATACCTTATTGTCCATAATATCGGAAATGGACATGAGATTTCTGACTGCCTGTTCACTTATAAAATTACAGGACATTATTCATATATAAAATGATATTATAATTCACTGGAATTTGAGAATAGGAACAGCTTACTCAGAAAATAGCACTAAATAAGAATCATTATCCTTAGGTAATTATAGCATTGGAAAACATATACTTGAGAAGCTCTCGCCATTTTTAACTTCTTACATTGAGCACATGATAAAAATATATTGCCAGAAGCTCTGTTTTTTGATAGATTTGTATCTATTATTCAATTGGTATAAGTCTTAATTCTAAATTACCATGAAATATTGCAACAGAATATTAATAATACTAATTACAGCTCTTCTTATATCAGGATGCACTCAGGATGGTAATATTCCTGCATATTTAAAAGAATATAAGAAGATGTACAAAGCAAATCCCAGGGAGGCAAACTTATTTTGGTTTAAAAATGCAAAATACGGGATGTTTATCCATTATGGATTATACAGTAATTTGGAAAAAGGAGAATGGGTTCAGCTCAGAGATACTATTCCTGTATCAGAGTATGGCAAGTTAAAGGATCTTTTTACTGCTGAGAAGTTTAATGCTGATGAAATTACAGATATAGCTAT
>Ga0307377_10005477_pt1 | contig 13592 bp, 21 predicted proteins | sample TR3MG_FD_202535 | JGI IMG/M metagenome (GOLD analysis project Ga0307377, IMG submission 202535) | Soil microbial communities from Risofladan, Vaasa, Finland - TR-3 | ecosystem: Environmental > Terrestrial > Soil > Coastal area > Acid sulfate soil | place: Finland: Risofladan, Vaasa | collected... | reverse complement strand
TCTCGGAGATTGTTTATCATATTCAAGAAGTTAGGGCTGAGTACCTTGATATTAAGCCGGATACTTTGCGTACTTATCTTTATACGTGGTTGAACAGAAACTTTGCGAAGTTGAAGGATGCGGTAAGGATCCCGACGAAGTATCTCACTTTAATGAATGGTGTAGATACGAGGATAGATCCTTTGGATGCGGTGAACATGTTGTTTGCAATCCAAGTAGACAGGGTGATGCTGGATTATGAAATGGAGAAAAAGAGTAAGAAGAGTTTATCTGGGAATAATCACAACTTACGCCTTGCCAACGAGATGATTAAGACGATGTCGGTCTTGATGTTGGACAAGTTTAAGTACAAGGCATTCATGGCTGGTGGACAGGATACTTCGAAGACTGGCAAGGAGACGTTGGAGCAGTTGGAGTCGGTGAAGCGTCAATTTTCGGAGAGATTTGGCGAGACGGCAGCGGCGGTGGCGCTTGATTCTGCTAGTAGGAGGAAGGTTTTCAATGCTTTATCGAAGGTAAGAAAGAGCGATACGGAGCCGATGTTGAAGTTGTTGAGATTGAATGAGGAAACGGCGGAGCGCCATGCGGGAAGTACGGGTGACGATTGATGATTACTTTGAGCGATGACCAGCACAATAAGTTAGTAGAAGAGCTTGATTACATTAGGGATTACTGCAAGGGGAATATTTCTCCCCCGATCGACAGGTATGATTTGGTGGTATGTATCGAGCATGCTATGGCTCTTGTGAGGGCTCAAGATATCATCGATGGTTGGTGAAAAAACCTGTGGATAAAACCCCGTTTCCCCCTATGGCTCCCCCCCAATATTTTCTTGATAGAATGTTGATATGATTGATGTCGTTGTTTTTAGTTGACTGGTGATTAAGAACTAGGCAGTTGGTGTATTTCCCTGATGGTTCAGATCTATGGTATGAAGGTTTTTATTGTGATTAAGGAGAGTGAAATGAGTGTAGATCATCCAGAGTTTGTGGCATTGAAGGCGGCTAGAGATGAGTCGTTAAAGATCTATCCTATCCTAATGTACTTTGATTATAAGCATTTACCAAAACATCTTCAGGATGTGAGTTCGATTTTCCACAAAGTCGCGTGGGGTATGGCGGCGGTGAGTCGTAATGCTGAGACGTCGGCTGGCTTGAGAAAATTGCTTGAGGCTAAGGATTGTGCGGTGAGGGCTGCTTTAGGTTGAGGCTGTGGATAAAAGCACGAATTCCCCTATGGCTACCCCCCGAATAATTAGCGTTAAATGTTTGAAACCATTGGTATCGTGTTTTACTATTTACTGGTGATTAAGGAATGAGCAGATGATGGAAACGACTGAAGCAACGAAGGCCCCAAGAAGCATGCAGGAGAAGAGAGAAAACTACCCGATTGTGTATGAGAGGTTCTTGTCGGAGGTTCCTGATGTTTTGAGGGATTTTTTGGAGGAGTTTGAGATATCGGATGAGTCAGATGTGTATCACGGAGTTTTTCCAGGTTTTTGCTCATTTAGCTGAGCTTCTAGGTAGAGAGGCTAATGGATGGCAAAAGCAAATAGGTAAGGACACGTTTGAGTCTGTTCGGAGGCATTTGATGGATATAAGGGTAAGGCGTGAAATAGGAGAAAATGGTGAGTCTTGATGATGATTTTTTCATTTTATCGATGTTCTCGAAGGGATGGATTTCTCTTGTCTTTACAATCCTTATGATCGCTGCCATAGCTTGGCATTGTTCTCAATCGTCAAAGTGTGAAGGTGATGGCAAGATATATCTCGAAGATCAAGATATGTGTATAGACAAGGAGCTATTGAGCAAGCCATGATCACTTGACTGACCAAGAGAGAGTCGATATCCTGAGTGAGCAATCCTCTCAAGGCGAGGCTTTCCAGTCTCGTTTTTTATTTAAAAATTCACCCAGAAAGATATAGCTGTCTGATATAATTGTGCAAACGTATGCACGATAGTTCCATCACAGATAACCACTGATAGAGAAAAAGGAAGTTAGATGATTAAGATTGTAGGCATTATTTTACTTGGTTTGTCATTGAATGGCTGTGTCTCGACGCAGGGGATTGAGCCTGAGGATTCGAGCCCAGTGATCAGTGAATTTGAGGAAGACTCTTGTGCGGTGAGTACGGGCATCTACACGGTGGGGTCTTATGACCAATCGGATGTGTATGTGAAGTTCAATGAGGAGATTGATGCTTACGCCTATGGGGTGACTTGGAATGGGAAGTACCAAGGGATCATTGCTTTGGACACGATTGGATTTTTCCCTATAGCTCCTTCGGGAGAGGCTAAGATGGTGTTGGTTCATTACGATGAAGAGGGAATGAAAACCGGTAAGATTGATCGCCTGACAGTAGAGATGCCTAAGGAGGAGTCACGATGAGTGATCCAAGAAAGATTCAGTTAGATCCGGTTTGGAGTGGTGATCAGGTTCAGTCGTTGGCATCGGGCGAGGCTCTTTGGGATTTCGAGCAGCTCCAGCTTTTAAAGTTATGGCAGAAGTATGGTCGCGGCGAGGAGGTAAATGTATATGTGATTGATTCTGGGATTGATGATCACAATTGTATGTCTGGCAAGAAAGTTCCGAGGTTTTCTTTCATGGACGACGATGCGAGTGGCCAGGATGAGAATGGTCATGGGACTTGGTGTTGTAGTAAGATTGGCGGCAGGGGAGTAGGGATTGCTCCTGGTTGTAATTTAACTTCGCTGAGGACATTGGATAAAGATGGTTCTGGTTACACTTATTATTCGACGGATGCTTTGCGGTGGGTGTCTAAGCAGAAAAATCCTCACATTGTAAATATGTCTCTGGGGAGTACGCACAAGTCCCAGGCTCAGGCTACGATTATCGAGGAGTTGTGGGATCGTGGATGTATTGTTGTTGCAGCGGCTGGTAATGAGGATACAGAGGATCTCAGCTATCCGGCGGCATATTATGGGGCATTAGCGGTAGCGGCTATTGATGAGAATAGGGAGAGGGCTTGGTTTAGTAACTATGGTGCCCATGTAACGATATCGGCTCCTGGAGTATCATGTTACGGAGCATATCTTGGAGATAGTTTTAGAAAGTTGGCGGGGACATCGATGGCGAGTCCGACAGTCGCGGGTCTATTGACCTTGGGCTATTCGCTTTGTAGTAGGGCTATGCTTTCCAATGTTGAGGCTAGAGATTTGTTGATAGATACGCTAAAGGAAACAGCAATAGATCTCGGTGAGCCAGGTAAGGACAAATTTTATGGTTTTGGTGGAATCGACGGCCCATCGTTCATGCAAGCTGTATCGGATGCCTGCGAAGAATAATAATTTAATTATTTTAGTCGAGATATTGAGGCACCATTTAACTGGTGCCTTAATTTTTAGACATGGGGAAAGACTTTACATAGAGGTCAATCGCGGAGAGAAGATCACTTGTTTTGAAGCTCTTGAGGCTTGTCTTACGGTAGACGGATTCTACGGGATAATAGAAAGAAGCTTTTGGCAAAGGTCATTAAATCATGTAGCTTACCTCCATACTCGACAAAAAAGATGGTGGATGTTGTTTGATGATGGTTCGACTTAGTTGCCCAGAATGCTGCCAGGATAAAATATCGCCATTAGAATTATATGGTTTTGATCACGTCTATGAGTGTCCTTGCTGTGGAGACAGAATGTGGTTTGTGGTTGAAGTTAAAGAGGGGCGCCATGTCTAGGAAGTGGTCGACAGACGCCGAAAAAATAGATTGGCTAGTAGATCATTCCCATCTATGGGAAGATGACTTCGAACATCATTTTGATGCTATGCGGATAAGGATGTTCAAAGTGATGAGGAGGGCAAGTCTCTATTCAGGTGAGACGAGCTACGATGCTGTGAGTAGAATCAAGTTATCGAGCTTCTTAAATAAAGCTAAGAAACGGCTCGATGACGAGGGATCAATATTTTGAGAAGAGATCATGGAAATATCAAACCCCAGCGACTATGTATTAGAAGAAAGAATTTGTAGTAATGGTTGTGAGCGGAAGTTCAAAGTAAGTCCAAAAAGTATTCAAAAATATGCGAGATCAAACTGTGAGCAGGTATGTTTTGGCATAAAGTCGGTGGGCACTAAGATTGGAAGATCCACAACTGCTGGTTATTTTGGAGTCATGTATAATAAAGGCGGTGGTCGTAAGAATCGTGCCCCAGCGATTTTCGACAAGAAGATCAAAGAACTTATAAAATCCATTGAAACCGAATGCGAAGGTCTGGATCATCACAAAGATTTTATGGCCAAGATGGATATTTCCTATTTCTCTTGCGCCTTGGATAAATTGCATAAGACGGTAAGCAGCCACTTTGATTTAAAAAATTTCTGTGAGCTGGTGGACATTCCCGAGAAAGAGTTGAGAGAAATAGACGCTATTCGCCTGAAAATCCTCCCTCATCTGTCTGAGGAAAAGCTCAGATTTTACGGCTATGATACTCTTAAGAAGGCTTCGACCAAGATGAGGCCCGCGATGACAACAGAAGAAGCAGTCGACTACCTTAAGAAGTTCTATGTTTGCTCAGTCATGGGAGTAAAGATGGCAGAATATGAGGTTCAGTTAAAAGAGATGAGGGATTATTTTTGTAGCGGAGTAGATCTTGACGCTTTCGATAGAGAATTGATGAAAAAAATTCATTCATCAATAAAGGACATATCAGGAAAGTTTAGGCCGTGGGGACAGCGCATTAAGTGATAATCAGTGAGTTATATAAAAGTTATAGCGTTTTTACTCCTGACGAGTTCGAGAAGTCTTTAGCAAGAGATTTAGAGGACATGACCGACCAGGAGCGAGGTGCTTTTTATACCGCACTGATAGATTCAGATTTCGAAAGTAGTTTGAGTAGTCTTGAGCTGAGACGGGAGATCATTCCAGTTTCGGAGTGGCTTGATGACGATTATTATATGGGTGAAGAGGGCAAGTCTCTTTATCCTGCTTGGCGCGAAGACTTGATCGAGTTGTTTGAGTCGGACAACTATCAATGTGGCGTGATCGTAGGCGGTATAGGATCTGGAAAATCTAACTTCTCTCAGTTAGCTGTGCTTAGGATGGTGTATGAGGCTTCATGCTTAGTGGATCCCGCGAGGAGTTACGGCATTGCCTCCAATAGCACAATTGGTTTTTGCAACCTAGCAAAATCGAAAGAGACGTCGAGACGTGTGGTGTTCGAAGGTATCGGAGCAAAATTAGCAAATTCCCCTTATTTTAAATATGAATTCGCTCCATTGAAAAACGTCAAAAATGAGATAATATTTCCTAATAAAATAACTATTTTGGCCGGTAGCTCGACCGATACTAGTATTATCGGCATGAACATTTTCGGAGGCATTTTCGATGAAGGTAACTTCATGGGGGGGGCTAAAAAGAAAAAACATAATATGGCCGAACAAAAAAGATGGGGCCAACAAGGAAAAGCGGGACGTTTATTTGAAGCAGTAATGAGAAGGATGAAATCTCGGTATTTGAAAAAAGGAAATTTACCAGGATGTCTATTAGTCGTATCGTCTAAAACAACACACGATTCTTTTACAGAACAATTAATAAGAAAAGACCAAGCAAAAGGCGTGACGACGACATTCGTTCGTGACCGGAATATTATTGAAGTCAAAAGGGACCATTTTGATGATTCTGTTTTCCGAGTTGTCGTTGGCGATGAAACCTTTGGATCTAAAATATTAAGTGAAGACGAGGATGAGGGCAGTTATGTAGGCGCTACGATTATTGAAGTGCCGACCGACTTTAGAAATGAGTTTGAAGATGATTTGGATGGATCTCTTAGAGACATAGCCGGTGTCAGTACGGTAGCTATCAGTCAGTTTATCAATAAGCCTAACAAGGTCGACGATATGATTGATGATCGGTCCCATCCGTTCTCGTGTCCATTGCTAGGAGATTCCATGCAGTGGGACAGCTTACTGCCTTATAAAATCCATTGGGATAGAATTGCCAATCGCTTGCCGACGGGAGAGTGGGAGCCAAAGCTAAACCCATATGCTAAGAGACATGTGTCGATGGACCCTGCGTTGACTGGGGATGCTTTTGGTCTAGCGATTGTGCATATAGCGGGGACGATCCCGGTCTTGGTGAGGGGTACGCATGATATCTACGAGCAGGAGCCTTACTTTGTCGTAGATTTTGTGTTGAGTATTCAAGGGGAGCCCGGAGAAGAGGTGATCTTCAAAAACGTCAGGCAGCTGTGTTATGAGTTTAGTTATCATGGCTATCACCTAGCTGAGTTCTCTACTGACACGTATCAAAGCCGTGAAATGCTGCAAGCTTTGCGGGAACAGGGCTTTCGGGCCGGCCTATATTCAGTAGATACAGGTATTGGAGTTTTGCCTGAAGATTGGTCTGAGACAATGTCAGAAAGGCAGATGGAAGGCTCAGGAGAATCAAAAAGAAAACAAGCTTATAGATATTTGCGCAGGGTGATTTACGAAGATCGGATACGGACTTATGATTACCCAATTTTAATAAGAGAAATCAAGCAGTTAGAAGATACTCCGAGAATGGTAGATCATCCAGGTGAGAACGGTAGTAAAGATGTTGCGGATGCCGTGGCAGGTGCGGTATGGACATTGTTTAGGGCAGATTATAACCTTGAGCCAATTGGTATGATGTTGGGCATTTCAGAACCGCCTCTTTCTGCTAATATTTATGGTCATGATGTCGATGAGAATTTCGATCAGGTCAGGCGGGTGCATGGGGATATTCAGGTTTCGGATAATCTAAATCCTCCAGGTCCTAGTCCTAGGGTTTATCAGAAGAAGAAGCCCAAGACGCTAGCTCCGACTTATAAGAAGATAGCTCATGACGGGACTGAGGAAGATTTGACTTGGCAAGAGCCAGATATCGATAACTTTATTGCTCGTGGTTGATAAGCTATAGTCAGTCAAACGGTGCAGACGTTTTCACCATCACCCGAGGATAGCTGAATGGGCTTTGCAGGTAATACTTTAGACTTGATCCGAACTGTAAGTAACCGCAGGAATGCGTTAGCAATCGGGCCAAGTTATTTCGATAGTATAAATAGCAACGCTATTAGTTATAGCAATGTGACTTTGGGCCCTCAGAATGGGTACAACGATTATCTTACGGACAGTGTAAAGCTGGACCAAGATTTGATGTCGAGGTATGCAGATTATGAGGACCAAGATGATTTTCCTGAGTTAGGTTCGGCACTTGACCTCTTTGCCGACGATGCCACGGTACAAGATATCGTGACGGGTAAGAGGATGTGGTTCGAGGCTGAGGACATGGCGGTCGAGACGATCTTGAATGACATGCTCGATGTGAACCTTCAGATAGAGAATGATCTGTGGTCGATCACTCGGAGTTTTTGTAAATATGGAAATAGTTTCGAGGAGATTTTCGTAGCTGATGGTGTTGGTGTGGTCAAGCTGAATCACCTTCCGCCTCCTAGCATGAGGAGGATTGAGGATGTGAATGGTATTTTGTATGGATTTATATTTGATCCGAGTATGACGTTCAGGATGGATACTCAGACGTTCTTGAATAAGATCAACGAGAAGTCTATAGGGCAGCTATCACCGATGCCTGAGGGAGGATCTTACCTCCAGGACTTGATGCAGGTTTATGAGCCTTGGGAGTGCGTACACTTTCGTCTGAGAGGAAAAACCAGGCGGGACTTGTATGGATACTCCGTGACGGAATCAGCAAGGTGGGCATGGAAGCGGTTGACCATGCTTGAGGATGCGATGGTGCTTTATAAGTTGACAAGAAGCCCTCAGAGATATGCGTATTATGTGGATGTTGGGGATGTTCCGCCTCAGCAAGCCAAGGGGTTTCTAAACAAGATCAAGAATGAGTTCAAGAAGACGAAGTTTATAGATCCGAACACTGGAAAGCCATCATTTCGTTATAATCCCCTCTCGATGGACGAAGATATTTTCCTCCCGGTAAGAAAGGGTAAGCGTTCTACGGAGATAGAGGTGCTTGCCGGCCCAGAGGGGCAACAGGTTGAGGATGTCCAATACTTCTTGAACAAGATCTTCGCAGCACTGAAAATCCCGAAGAGCTATTTGGGGGCAGATGAGACAGTTGGGCGAGCCAATTTGTCCCAGTTAGATGTCAGATTCGCTCGAACTGTCCTAAGGGTTCAGCGGGAGACGAAGAATGGATTTGAGCATATAGCGAGGGTAGATTTATCGGCTAAGAATATAGATCCGGACAAGTTAGATTACGATTGTCGGATGGTAGTTCCTAGCGGTGTGTTTGAATTAGCTCAGGTTGAGGTAGAAACGGCCAAGCTAGAGTTAGCGGCTCGGTATCGGGATGCGGGTTTCACTGAGTATTATGTTTGGAGTGAGGTATTAGGTTTTAGCGACGAGGATATTAAGAAAGTCCAGAAGCAAAGAACTAAAGAGACTGAAGAGGCCGGGGGCATGGATGCTGAAGAGGCCGATCAAGTGGAGACCTTGATGCCCAAGGCGATTGATAATGCTCGAGACAAGATGGATCGCAAGGCCAAGGATAAGACCAATGAGATTCTGTCGGAGATACAAGAGGGTCAGACGAAGTTTGGTCGTCGGATGCAGGAGCTCAAGTTGATGACACAGGAGCTTAGGCAGACGATGGGACAGCAGAAATACTTTAATGGTCGGAGGAATTGAGATGGGACGTAAAGACACGAAATATAATGTGACGGTTTGGGATCCAGAGGGTGTTTCTTACAACTATAAAGCGGTAGAAGGTTTGTCATCGCATGATGGTGGCATCAAATTTTACTACGAAGGAAAGAAGGTCCTCACCGATCTTTCTTATCTAGCACTAGAGGCTGATGATGAGGACAAGGTGGAGGATAAGAAGGGCAAGTCTGGAGTCAAGAGGGATTGAGAGGCGAAGTTTTATCAGTGGTTCTCTCTCTTGCTCTCTCCTCTATGGGTGTGGAGTTGATCTATTCCCTGAGGGGAGTTCTAAAAGGCCTAAGCCCGAGGAAGATGATGATGTAGATACTCTTGAGGAGGAGTGGGAGTTTAGGGCTAAAAACTACGAGAATGCTGCCATAGTCAAGAGTCGAGATAATCCAGGAGATTCCTCAGAAGAAGTTGTCCGTGGCCATATCCCAGAGGTTACTTGGGGTAGTGATTTGGTAGCGGTTCACTTAGACCATGATATGAGTTCAGATCATTTTATTATGTCTATATATATCAAGGATCAAAATAATAAAGTCATTGGCTTCCGTGATTTCGTTCCCCTTATGGATAGTAGGGCGTGGGTAGCTTTTGGATTGCCTAAGAAAACATCAATAGTAATGGCATATGTCTTTTGTAATAAGCATTTGCATTGGCGTGAGAGGTACGACAGACCGCACTTTTAGTGGATTATGGTATAGTGTCAGGAGATTAGTTTATTGGCTCAAAAAATCCACAGTTACATATTTTGGATGTTTTTCGATTGAGTAATATTACTATTACTAAAATATAGATGGTGGAACGTGCTGGTCTCGACCCCAGCAAAATAACCGTTAACGTATAACCAGGCGTCATCCTCTCACCGTTGAGCGTCCCATATCTGCGATGGTATATCACGAGGGAGAGAAGGCAGCAATTCAATACTTGAAAGATTTGAGATCTAGTTATAATGAAGGCTTTGCTGGATTTAATCTTACAAAATTTGACGGGACGATAATCGTTGTCTAGTTGAAGGCAAGGTCAAAATTATATGGGAAGAGTTCCAAGGGAAGATCCTAATTACAAGACGCCTAATAATGGCGGCTGCTGGTTCTGTTATAGCGATGAAGGTGATTTGTTATTCGACGGAGAATTGGACACTTACGTCCATGTAGACTGCCTCGAAGAGGTTTTGTCAGATGAGGGTCACAAAAAATATCAAGAAGCTGAGATCATGAGGTATTTAGTAGAATGATGGTAAAACCCTCGGACGAATATACCGAGAAGATGATTAAATATGTGACATTTTTCACTGAGAATATGATGAATGCGGTGGCGAAAGAGGCCCCTTGCTTCTCAGAAGATCATTCGATGATGATCATGACTTTTACGAAAAGAATGGCACTGCTTGAGATGTCAATTGCTTCGGTGATGATGTCGATATCGAAAACAATAGTTCATGACAAGGCTGAGCATACGGATGAAATGATGGATGCGATGCTCGAGAATATTAAAAGAGGCTATAAGAAGTCGGCTCGAGTTGAGTTTTCCTTCGAAAAAAAATCTGATACCTGTTTACCTATGATTTAGATAGTGTGAGAAAATAGTATCTGGCCATTCTTTTTGGAGGGAGTCAGATGCTACAGAATCTTTTAATTCCAGCTTTATTGTTAAGTGTGGGTTGCGCTACGACGAAGGTCAGCACGCTAAGTGTCTATGATCGTGATAGTTGGCCTCATTGGATTGACGAGGACAATGATTGTCAAAACCTGAGGGCGGAGATATTGATAGATACGAGCTTAATTCCTGTGACGCTTGATTCTAAGGGTTGCGTGGTGGTAGAGGGCAGATGGTTCGATTCCTACACTAGCCGGATGTATACGAAGGCGGTTGAGTTAGACATAGATCATGTGGTTCCTCTCAAGCATGCCCATGATCATGGGGCAGGAGATTGGAGTAGGGAGCAGAAGCAAGAGTTTGCTAATGATATTTATAATTTGATCGCAGTAGAGCGAGGTGAGAACCGTCGAAAGAGTGCTAGCGGGCCTAATGAGTGGATGCCTCCAGCCGAAGAGTACGGATGTGAATATCTCCAGAGGTGGGTTGGGATTAAGCATAAGTATGGTCTCTGGTTTGATAGGGATGAGAATGGTTGGATTAAGTGGTATTGGAAGAATTTTTGTAGTCCGGATAAAGTGAAAGTTCTTGGGGGCATGAGCCCCTCTGTTTATGGTGTGGTTCTCAATATTAAAGATTTTCCATAAATATGCAGTCCCAGATCATAGAATCTTCCCAAGCTTTTTCGGAGGCCAGTCGTTCCCAGGCCCATTGAGATTTTCTATCGCCAGATTTATTGCATAGGTCAGTATAGCGAGCGATGACCGCACTAGATTTTCCTTCAGCTAGGTACATATAGAATGGATTATCGGGTTCTTTTTCGATGATCGTGTCGATAGCTTTTTGCTCGCTGCGTCCCATCTTTTGGCGGAGAAATTCGGAGACAGCATAGAGGTGGATTTGGTAGCCGTCATCTCCTGAAGGGGCAAGAGGGGAGTGCTTGTATAGCTTCATGGTTTTATAAGGCTCTAGGCCGATATACTCCCAGGTGTAATACATCAATTGAAACATGGCGGGGGTGATGGTGCATCGGTTGTCGTTGTCGTCTTTGCAGTAGCGATGAAGGCCTCGGTATTTGCATGATCGTCCAATTTTGAGTAGGCATGGCCTGTTGTGGTCGATCCATCTGATCCAGGCGTTGGCGGAGTCGGTGTCTTTGGTTTTGATAAGGTAGGCGAGGACGCCAAGGGCCATGTCGCGTGAGAAGGAGTTAGGTTTTCCTAGGTTATCTCCTATGCGCCGAGGGGAGCGCCAGAACCGGCCTGATGAGTCTTGGGAAGCCTTGACGGTATCGCAACCGGCATCTATACCGGACAGACAGAGGAGGCCTGAGAACAACGTGGAGTCCCCGTCATCGCAGTTTTTTTTAGACACATAGCCTTCACATAGGGGGGCTTGATTGATTTGTTCGTCGATGGAGCTGGTATAGTTTGTGGTGCATCCTGCGGCAAGAATCATCAAGTAAATGAATTTCATATTTTCCCCTTATTATTTTGTTTGCTGAGGCTTCATTGTAGCAGGTCTGATATAATCAAGCTGACGTAGTTTAAGGGGGTAAAGTATGAAAGATCCCACATTGGGTGGTTCAGTATTTGTCAGAAATGCTCTCAAATATGACTATTGCATTAAGGAGTCGATCGAGAGTTTGGCGGCTCTTTGTGATGATGTCTTTGTTTTAGATTGTCAATCGGACGATGGCACGACGGCTATGTTGGCGGAGTTTGTCAAGAAATTCCCGAATGTGAGGTATCAGACAAATGGCGATTGGAATTGCAAGGCGGATTACCACAAGTTGGCTGAGTTAGCAAATGCCTGCATCAAGCATTTGAATACCGACTGGCATATTATGCTGCAGGCGGATGAGGTGCTTCATGAGGAATGTTTTCCGGTTATTAGGTCTTTGATCAAGACTGCTCCAAAAACTGTGCAGACGTATGCACTAAGAAGGTTGAATTTATTCGGGACAGTTGATAAGCACATCAGTTTCTCCATGTCGCATAAGCCATGTAGCGATCAGCCGGTGCGGTTGGGCAGGAGGGGCTTGATGGCGACGGGTGATGCGGAGGCTCTGGAGTGGAAGGATACGGACAGGACCCATATTGATGAGATCTTGATTTATCATTATGGGTATGTGCGAAAGAGTGAGATTAACATCAATAAGGCTGTTGACATGCAGAGCTGGTTTTTCGGGGATAAGAGCTCGGTGGATGGCCGGTTGTTAGATATGCAGAAGACGGGAGTGTGGGAACCTTATAAGCTTATTCCAGAGAACATGCTGACGGCTATTCCTAGGGGTCATCCGAAGTTTTCGGCTAAGTGGGCAGAGGAGAGGCGATGATTAGTGTTTTAATTGTTTTGGCTGTGGGTGGTTGGTTTGGTTGGATGGCGCATGATTATTGTGATGAGAAGCCAAAGACAGAGGAAGTAGAGAAGGATGTTCCATGAAAAAAGCAATTATGGTTTGTGGTATCGCTAGGGGAGGTACATCTTTAACTTGTGGACTGCTTAACGCCATGGGAGTGGATTTCCATCAGACTGCGTTTAATGATGTTCATGTAAAATATAATCCAAAAGGTCATTTCGAAACTTATGAGATTTTTGATCTAAACCGCAAGCCAAATAGTGAATTTTCGCCATTGATTAATGGCGGAGAATACCCTTCTCAAAATAGAGTGTCAGATTGGGAGAATCATTTAAGAAATGACTTTATGAAGCTTGTTGATAGGTTTTCCCAAGGACATGATTATTGGGGGTATAAGATTGGCAGTATTTTTTCAGTTGAGGTGTTTGCAAACCTCCTAAAAGGGAATGTCCATTTGGTTTGCGTCACTCGTAGTGTTGTGAATAATGCCATGAGCTATCAGAATTTGGTGAGGTCCCATGGCGGCAACAAGGAATTTCCTTATTTTCAGTCTCTTAAGGAAATATCGAATTCCACAAATAATCTCATGAGAGTTTTAGAGAAATGTAGCTTAAATCATCCAGTCAGCTTTACTACTTTTGAAGATATTAGAAAGAATCCCATCAAAGAATGTGATCGTTTAGCGGTAGAAATTGGAATGAGTATTGGTGACGAAGAAAGAAGAAAGGTTTTAGAATTTGTTGAGCCGGATTTAATTCTTTGGGAAAGAGAAGGCAATAACGCCGTGATGAAGGCTAAGAGGTAAAATTGTCATTATTGAAAATGGATATAATTGAGAAGATTCTTAAGGGCGACACCTATGCTCCCTCGCACCATGCTAGGGATGGCTTTCTCGGTGGCGGCATGCTGTATTACGCCTTAGCCTATATGATCAAGGCTGAGCTCTGTGTGTGCTTGGGATCGGGCACGGGGTT
>Ga0307377_10005475_pt1 | contig 13599 bp, 14 predicted proteins | sample TR3MG_FD_202535 | JGI IMG/M metagenome (GOLD analysis project Ga0307377, IMG submission 202535) | Soil microbial communities from Risofladan, Vaasa, Finland - TR-3 | ecosystem: Environmental > Terrestrial > Soil > Coastal area > Acid sulfate soil | place: Finland: Risofladan, Vaasa | collected... | reverse complement strand
TTGCTCTGGCAGGCAGATGCCGGCCGGCCGGCCGATCTCGAAGCCATGATCTCCGGCGTAGAATCTTCAGCCGGCTCGATCGATGTTTTAGTCAACAATGCCGCCGCCTTCAACAATGATCCATTCCTGGATGTGACCTTGGAGGAATTTGACCGGCTGTGGTTTACCAACACCTGCGGCCTGTTTTTTCTCAGCCAACTGGTCGCCCGGAGCATGGTCAAAAGAAATAGCGGCTGCATTATCCATGTCAGCTCAATCCTGGCTCAGCAAGTTATTCCGGGACGCTCTGCCTACATTACCAGCAAAGGGGGTGTAGAAAGCCTGACCCGGGCCATGGCCTTGGAGCTGGCCCAATATCATATTCGGGTTAATACGGTTGTGCCGGGCCTGGTGGCAACCAAAGCATTGAGGAGCGCCAGCAACAGTTCCGAAGATACAGAAGCGTTAAAGAGAACCATTCCGATGGGTCGTTTTGGCCAACCTGAAGAGGCGGCCAACGTTATCCTGTTTCTGGCTTCCCCTAAAGCATCCTACATTACCGGCGCATTGATTCCAGTGGACGGCGGACTTGCCATCTTGGAGGCGGGACCCCAGTAAGAGCTTATGACACTAATGGAACCAGCTGTAACAACCCAAACTGTTTTCGATTTTGTCCAGGGAGTGAGCCAGCGGCGACATGCCATGGCCGGGGCAGTCATCGCTCTATCCGCGGGGCAAGCGGCCGCTTTAGGACAGGCTTGTGTGCAGATCAGCAGCGACGAGGAGCTAAATCCAGGGCCTCAATCTTCAGAAAGCGTGATCGAGCGTCTCTCCCAAATCAACATGGAACTACTTCAGTGGTCTGATCGGGATGCCACGGCCATCGCTGAATATGTCGCGCTTCGCGAGGCCGGTAATACGCTGGCAGGACAGGAATTATTGTGTTCTGCTCCGGCGGAGGTTTGCCAGATCGCCATCGAAGCAGCCAAAATCCTCCAGGACTTCCGGCCGCTGGTTTTAGAGAAGGTCCGCGACGATCTAGAGATAGCCATCAGTTTGCTAACAGGGGCAGCCCAGGCGGCCATGTTGCTATTAGATAGCAATTTGCGTATTTGGCCGGATCCGGTCCTGGGGGCTCAATTTGAACCCATTCTGGGTGAATTGATTACAGAGATCGGCCATCTCAGGCCGGTAACGAGGATTAGAATATGACAGAAACAAAACGCCATAAAGTTGTTTTTACGACCGAGCGTGGCCACAGGCACCAGCAAGCAGCCCTGGCGGCCGCCCCGGATATCCTCGACATTACCATGCTTCGCCAACCCGATCGAGAAACGTTATTTGCCCACCTGGCAGAGGTCAACTATCTCATCTCGGAGCGTTCGGGTCTCGTGGATGCGGCCACAATACAGGCCACCCCTGATCTGAAGCTAATTTTACGGATTGGCTCCCTGACCCATGACATCGATTTTGAGGCAGCCAGGGCTGCCGGTGTTGTGGTCTGTTATTGGCCAGTAGTCACCGTTATTCGGGTGGCCGAACACCTGGTTATGCAATTGCTAGCCCTCAGTAAAAAGATGCGCGAGTCTGAATCAATCGCCTTGGCCGCATCAACCAAATGGGGGGATAGCAAGCGCACCGACGAGGATACGTTTTTTTACAACTGGTCAGGCCGCCAGAACGTTGACGGGCTCTGGGGTCGCACCATTGGCATCATAGGTTTAGGTGAAATTGGCGCAGAGCTGGCCCGGAGATTGCAAAATTGGGGCTGCACGTTGCTCTACCACAAACGCCGCCGCCTTCCGGACCATGTGGAGGTAGAGCTGGGGCTGACCTATGTCGATCGGGACACTTTATTTGCCCAGAGCGATTATATAACCAACCTGTTGCCTTATTTCCCGGCTACCGACAAAACAATCAACGCCGAATCATTTGCCAGCATGAAAGATGGGACTTGCTTCGTTAGTTGCGGTAGCGGCAGCGTCGTTGATGAAGCGGCGCTGGCCAAAGCTATCAAAAGCGGCAAACTAGGCGGAGCGGCCCTGGATACATTTGAATGGGAACCGATCAAGCCGGATAATCCACTCATAGCGCTGGCAAAAGAGGATTACAATGTCTTATTGACGCCCCACATCGCCGCCGGGGCAACGGCCGCGGTGCACTTGCAGCGCCAGGGTGACTACACCAACATCCTCAATCATATCAATGGGACGCCGCTTCAATACCGTATCGTCTGAAAATGGGGGAATGTCATGAGTACTATTCTGATAAATAACGGCTCTATTGTCACTATGAATGACGCCCAACAGGTGTATTCTACGGGTTATATCTTTATTGAAGATGATTTGATAACCGCGGTTGGCCTGGGCGAGGCTCCGGCCCGATTTCACAAAGCGGAGGTGACTATTGACGCCTCGCTTATGGCCGTGATGCCTGGAATGATCAATGCCCATACTCACCTCTTCCAGACCTTTATTCGTGGATTGGCTGATGACAAGCCCCTTCTGGAGTGGCTAAAAGAAGCAATCTGGCCAGTGGCCCAGGCCTTAACTGAAGAAGAAGCATATACAGCGGCAATGGTCGGTTTTGTCGAGAATATCCGTGGTGGAGCCACCGCCGTTATTGATCATCAATATATCCATACGGACCTGGGCAATGACGATGGTGTTTGCCGGGCGGCCGATGAAGCCGGTCTGCGCTTCTTGCTGGCCCGTGGTTGGGCTGATAAGGATTACCACCCGGCTTTTATGGAGCCACCGGACCAGATTATTAGCGAGACCGTCCGGCTACGGAAGAAATGGCAATTGGCCGAAAGCAACCGGATTCGGGTCGAATTCGGCCCGCTCATCCCTTGGGGCTGTACTGAAGAGACCATGATCCGCACCCATGATATTTCCCAGCAATGGGGCGCCGGCACCCATATCCACGTCGCCGAAACCAGCGTTGAAGTAGACATGAACCTGAAATCGCGAGGAAATCGCCACATTGAGTGGTTGGCTGAAATGGGTATTTTAGGCCCTCACATGCAGCTGGTTCATAGCATTTGGCTGGACGATCACGAAATCGAGCTCATCGCCCAACATGGGGCCATTGTCGTCCATTGCCCGGTCAGCAACATGTACCTGGCCTCGGGTGTGGCTCGTGTCCCGGAGATGTTGGAGAAAGGCATAACGGTCGCCCTGGGAAGTGATGGGCCGGGCAGCAACAACAGCCAGGACATGTTGGAAGTCTTGAAGGTGACGGCGCTCCTGCACAAAGTAAATACCTTGGATGCCACCATATTGCTCCCCGAGGATGTTCTCTGGATGGCCTGCCGGGGTGGGGCGGCCGCTTTTGGCTTGCCTGAAAAAATCGGCTCGCTGGAGGTCGGAAAGAAGGCCGATGTGGTCATTGTTGATTTGGATACGCCTATGGCCGTACCCGTTCACCGTATTCCTTCGGCCCTGGTTTACAATGCCAGCGTCCGGGACGTGGATACGGTGATTGTAGACGGCCGTATCCTGATGAAAGATAAAGAGATCGAATTTTTGGATGAAAAAGCATTGCTCAGGGAAGCGCGGCAATCATGCGCCAATTTATTCAAACGGGCAGGGATTGTGGTGGAGCAGGCTAGCTAGAGCTTGAACAACTTTAACGACTGTTATGTGAAAGCGGGAAAGATTTTGAATTTACTTTAGGGTACTGCTCCCGCTTTCACTGAGTAAATCGCAGAGAGGTGATGGTTTGCCAGTTCAAAAACCTTCTGCGGTTGACATAGCTACCGTTCTGTGAGGAATAATTAATGAAAACATCAGGCAAGACCGCTCTGATAACCGGGGGCGCACACCGGGTCGGCAAAGCCATTACGTTAGGGCTGGCCCAGGCCGGGGTGAACGTTGCCATCAATTACAACACCTCGGCAACGGCCGCAGAAGATACCTTAACCGAAGCGCGGGCATTCGGCGTCAGTGGGCTGGCCATCAAGGCCAATATTGGCGATTACCAACAAGTTGAAGCGATGGTCAAAACGATAGCCGCTCAATTTGGCGGCATCGATATTTTGGTTAATAACGCCTCTTTGTGGTTGGAAACGCCATTTCCCACTGATGATCCAGCTGATTGGCATCGCGTTACAAATATCCTGATTAATGGCGCCTTTTACTGCGCCAATGCTGTCGCACCGCTCATGTTGGAAGAAGGAGAGGGGGCGATCGTCAATATTATCGACTTGGCTGCTTACGAACCCTGGCCCAACTATATAGCCCATAGTGTGGGCAAATCGGCCTTACTCGGCATGAACCGTCAGCTAGCCTTAGAATTGGCCCCGAACGTGCGGGTTAATGCCGTTGCCCCTGGCCCAGTATTACCGCCACCAGATTTTGACGATGAAAAGATCCGGCGCACGGCTAATAAGACTTTGCTCGGACGGTGGGGGACACCGGAAGATATCGCCAAGGCGGTTTTGTTCTTTATCCAGGCCGACTATATTACCGGCGAAGCCCTGCGGGTCGACGGTGGTCAACACATTGCCTATCGGAAACACGAACACGGATGATAGAAGCGCTGTTGGGATTGGATGTTGGCACATCCTCTACAAAAGCCGTTTTGTTCGACCTTGGCGGTGTGGAGCTAGCCCAGGCGACCTCTCGCCCATACCGGAGTTTTACTCCCCACCCCGGTTGGGTACAACAAGATCCGGAGGAACTTTGGTCGGCCGTGGTGAGCACAATTAGAGAGGTTCTTCTTGAGGCTGCGGCCGGCGTCCATGTCGTCGCCTTGGGGATGGCTGCCCAAAGTGGCTCGTTGTTACCTGCCGGAGAAAATGGCCAGCCGGTTTATCCCCTTATCACCTGGATGGACGGCCGGAGTGAAAAACTCGTCCGGGAATGGCGCGACGAAGGGATAGAGGATCAAATCAGGCCTATTAGTGGCTGGTCACTTTATCCAGGTCTCTGTTTGCCTACCATTGCCTGGCTAAGCCGTCATGAACCAGAACTATTCACTCTAGCCCGGCACTACTTTTCCGTAAACGATTTCATCGCCTACCGGTTAACCGGTCAATATTGCAGCAACCCCTCTAACGCGGCCGGGATGCAACTTGTGAATATCCATACCGGACAGTGGAGCGAGCGACTGACGAATTTGGCCGGCATAACCCCTGAACAACTATCTCCTATCCGGCCGACCGGCGCAGTTGTCGGCAAGTTGAAAGCAGAAGTATGCCAGGCCACCGGTCTATCCAGGAGTACCCTGTTAATTAACGGGGGTCATGATCAGGGTTGTACGGCTTTGGGGCTGGGCGTGACGTCACCGGGAAAGCTGCTCCTGGCCTGCGGCACGGCCTGGGTTATTACCGGGGTGACAGATACACCGGAGGTAAATCATATCCCAGCCTCTTTGGATCTGAATTTTCATTTGGTGCCCCAACGTTGGACAATGTCCCAATCCCTGGGTGGATTGGGAGCCTCCCTGGAATGGTGGGCCAATCAAGCCTGGCAAGGGGTCTCAGAAACCCAAACGCGTAAAGATATCTTCCTAAACCTCGATGATGAAGTTGGCCAGACTGAACCAGGAGGCAACGGTCTCTATTTTCTCCCCCTAACCGGTGGGCACGACGACCCGGCTACAACGCAACGCGGTGGCTTTGTGGGTCTGCAATTAAGTCATGGTCGGGCCAATATAGCCCGGGCAATCATGGAAAGCGCAGCCTATGAATTACGCTGGGCCCTGGCAGATGTCCAAGAAGCGGGCCTGCCTGTTGATAAGCTGTGGATGGTTGGTGGAGCAACCAACAGCTCCCATTGGCCGGCTATCCTGACCAATGCCACCGGCATCCCCATTTGTCTACCCCATTACGATAATTGGCCCGCCCTGGGTGCGGCCATCGTTGCCGGCCTTGGCGCCGGCTTATTCGAAAGCCTGGAGGATGGCCTAATGCGGTTTGAGAAGCCAACGATACCTCTCAATCCCGACCCAGCAACCAAGCAATTCTATGATCGAGGTTTTGTTGCTTATAAGGAGCAGGTCGGCCATATGGCCAGCTTTTCAGCTTACATCCGGGCAAATCAGAATGAAATAAATGAACCGGCTGGTGGATTTTTAACGAAGGAAAATATATGAGCGAACCTACGATTGCCATTACCATTGGAAAATCCCATTATGGACGGATGTTCAGCCAGGAAGCCTGGCGGGCGCTGGAAACATTTGCCGAAATCATCCACCATCCAGGGCAAGAGCCGGCCAAAAAAGAAGAGTTAATCGCCCTCCTGGCTGAAGCCGATGCCTGCATCACCAGTTGGGGGGTGGCCGCCATGGATGCTGATGTTATGGCTTCCGCCCCTCGTTTGCGGGCCATGGCTCACATGGGCAGCAGCGTGAAGCGTTTTGTATCTGACGCCTTCTGGCAGCGAGACGTACATTTAACCAGCGCCGGTATCGCTCTGGCCCGGGATGTAGCAGAGACAACTCTGGGTTTGATGATTACCGGTCAGAAACAGATCTGGCCTCTTGGCCGGCATGTAAGAGACGGCGGCTGGCGAGATTCTCCCGTCTGGGAGAGGTACTATTCCCGCGAACTGTACCGTTCAGAGGTGGGTCTTATCGGCGCCAGCAACGTCGGACGGTGGTTGATTGAATTGCTCGAGCCCTTTGGGGCTACGATTTTGCTTTATGACCCTTACGTTTCCGAAGAGGAGGCGGTTGAGCTGGGCGTAATCAAGTTGGAGTTGGCCGCGTTACTACGTCGTGCTGATGTGGTCTCACTACACGCTCCGGCCAATCAAGCCACATACCATATGCTCGATGCCGCCGGTTTGGCTTTGATGAAAGATGATGCCTTGCTAGTCAATACAGCTCGGGGTTCCTTGATTGATGAAGAAGCTTTGGTAACCGAATTGAAGAAGGGTCGTTTCTTCGCCTTTTTAGACGTAACCGACCCTGAACCACCGGCCGCCGATAGCCCACTGCGCCGGCTCGATAACGTCGTGGTTACCCCCCATATTGCTGGTTGTATAAACGACTGTACCCGCATGGGAGAGTTGGCGATCGAAGAGCTACGCCGTTTCTTCTTCGGGGAGCCGGCCATCTACCAGGTAACTCCCAAATTATTAGAGAGGATTTCTTAATATGAGCTCATTACGTCGTTTGAATCGAATTTTTCGCCCTGATGGGCGGGCTTTGATCGTCGCTTTTGATCACGGCATGATTGATGGACCGGCAAAAGGGATGGAGCGACCGGCCGAGACCCTGACTCAAATCGTCGCCGGTGGCGCGGATGCGATACTGACAACCTACGGTATGGCCAACCGCTTTGCCAAAGAGATCGCTTCCCTGGGCTTGATCTTGCGCCTGGATGGCGGCGGCACCAAGTTGGGTGAAATGGGACCCGGCTCGCAATTCTACACGGTCGAAGATGCCTTGAGGATCGGCGCGGATGCTGTGGCTGTCTCCGCCTTTCCCGGCTCGGCCAAAGAGGAAGATACGTTGCGCACGCTGGCCAAAGTAATTGGCACAGCGCATGCCTGGGGCGTTCCTGTTATGGGCGAAATGGTGCCCGGCGGCTTTGATAGCGGTCCAGAATATCGTACAGCCGAGTGTATCGCCATCGCCGCTCGTGTCGGGGCGGAACTGGGGTCGGATTGGCTGAAAATACCTTACGCGGCTGGCTTTGAACAGGTAACCAACGGATGTTATGTGCCGGTGGTGATTCTAGGTGGTGCGAAGAAGGGCAGCGAACGAAAAATGTTGGAAAGCATCCGGGCGGCGCTCGATGTAGGCGCAGTGGGCGTGGCTATAGGGCGTAACATATTCCAGGCGGAAGATCCTGGCGCTATGACTGCCGCTGTTTCCGCATTAATCCACGAAGACGCCTCCATCGATGAGGCTATGGACATCTTAAGCGGCGGTGGGGCTCGAGTAGGAGGTTCATGATGAGACGATTTGAAAATCATGTTGTTATTATCACCGGCGCGGCAAACGGCATTGGCCGGGCTTGCGCCATTCGCTTCGCCGAAGAAGGAGCGCGTATCACCTGCCTGGACCTAGTCGGCAAAGCTAACGAAGAGACGGCCACTAATTGTCGTGCTTTAGGCGTTGAAGCCATAGCCTTGTCTTGCGATGTCACCGACCCTGAAAGCATTAAATCGGCCGTGGATAGCACCCTGGCCAGGTGGGGCCGTATCGATACGCTGGTCACCTCGGCCGGCATTTACACCGGCACGCCCCTGGCCGATGTGCCGTTGGCTCAATGGCAACGAACCATAGACATTAACCTTACCGGCGCTTTTCTGACAAACCAGGCCGTCGCCCCCATCCTAATGGCCCAGGGCTGTGGTAGTATCATCAACCTCTCCTCCATGGCTGGAAAAACGAGTTGGCCGGCCTCGGCCGAATATTCTTCCTCCAAGAGTGGGGTCATTGGGCTGACTCGTTCCGTGGCCATGGAATTAGCGCCATATGGGGCAACTGCCAATGCGCTCTGCCCTGGCAATACGCTGACCGACATGGTGCGTAGCGTAGCAGAAAAAGTAGGCGCCCTCGACGGTCTCACCGGTGAGGAATGGCTGCAGATGCGAGCTAATGATTGTCCCATGAAACGATTGGCCGAACCGTGGGAAATGGCCGGGGTGATTGCCTTCCTGGCTTCTGATGATGCCCGCTATCTAACCGGCCAGGCCATCGAAGTGGATGGCGGGATGGTGATGTCTTAGCTATGGAATACACAGGCTATCTTGATTTTTGGTTCACCGACCGACCCATCGTAAGCCGGGTTGCTCCTTTCGTAGAGCTTGGGATAACGAACCTGAACTGCTTTTTCTGGCGCCATGCGCCGCTGCCAGAATTAGCGGCCGAATGCCGGCGCTATGGGGCGAGGCTCTACTCGACGTTTGACGACGATATGGGCTCGCTGGCCGATCCAGGCGACAATGAAAAGACAGTCCGATCTTGGGCCGAGAGCCTCGAGATAGCCGGGCAACTAGACATCGCGGTGCTGTACATCTTCTCCAACCAGATTGAGCCGGCTGGGGGCGTTGAATACGTGCGGCGGCTATCGGGCAATTACAGCGAAAGCGAACAATATGCCAACCTGCTGCAGCAAACAGAGCGGATCATGAAGTTGGTCGAGCAAACCGAAGTGGAAGTTCGGGTAGAGTGCTTGAATCAATTCCACTTTGTAGGCCAAATTCTGGTGGATAATCCCCGGCTGGCGGCCGATTGGGTGCGACGCATAGACCACCCCCAGTTCCGTCTTACCTTCGACACCTATCACCAACAGCGCGGTTCCGGGGAGTTATTGTGGAGCCTGGAGAACTACTTCGATTTGATTACCGCCGTTCATATTGGCGATGTACCAACCCGTCAGGAACCAGGCACCGGTGAGATTAATTTTGTAAACCTGCGCGCCAAACTACATGAACTGGGTTTTGACGGCGAAATTGGCCTGGAATTTTCCCCGTCGACCACGGAATCCGAAGCGCTGGCCCGGACCAAGACCCTGTTCCCTCTAATCTATCGAGGGGTCGCTTAAATGAGGGAAACGGCCGACGCCGTCATTATTGGCGGCGGGGTGATCGGCGCCAGCATTGCCTATCACCTGGCAAAACGAAATTTTGGCCGCATCGTACTGCTGGAACGCGCCTCGCTGGCCCAGGGCAGTACCGGCCGGTCAGTCGCGACCATTGATCTACTCACCCTCCAGATCGAGGCTGCTGAACTTTTCGCACGCAGTGGGGCATTCTTCCAACAGTTCACTGAATTATTAGGTGCCGATTGCGGCTATGTTCAAACAGGGTCTGTTATCCTGGCCGGGCCGCAACAGGAAGATGAATTGTTGGCCGCAATTGGGCACATGCAAGCGGCCGGCGTTGAGGTGAACCCCCCTACGCCGGAAGCTTTGGCCCTGCTTGAGCCGATGGCCGATCTCACGGGTGTGAGCGCGGCCAGTTATACCGCGCAGGGTGGTTACGCCGACCCCGTCTTGACTACCCAGGCCTTTGCCGGCGCGGCCCGGCGCTTGGGGGCGATAATTCATCAAGGTAGGGCCGTCACCGGCTTCCGCAGGCAGGGAAACCAGATCTCCGGCGTGGAAACGGAAGCCGGCTTTATCGAGTGCCCCATGGTGATAATCGCCGCCGGCGCCTGGAGTATTGAATTACTCAGTTGGCTCGAGATAAAAATCGAACTGTTACCGGTGCTTCATCCGGTGGTCTGCTTACGCCGGCCGGCCGATTTTGGACCGGCCCATCATAGCCTGCTTGATTTAACAACTGGCATCTACGCCCGGCCGGAACAGGGCGGCCTGACCCTCCTGGGTTCCATTAATCCCCGGGTCGGTCACGATCCCACGGATCCTGACCTCTGGGAAGGTCATGTCAGCGATGACTATATCTTATGGACGATGGAGCGATTAATCGGCCGGTACCCGGCCCTGGTCAATAGTACGCTGTGCAAAGGCTGGTGTGGGGTTATGACCATCTCCCCCGATTGGCAGCCGGTTATTGGCCAATGGCCGGATAGGCCTGGTTTGTTTTGCGCCACCGGTTTTAGCGGCCGGGGCTTCCAGATCAGCCCGGCGACCGGTGATCTACTGGCCGGCCTGATTTGTGGGGAAAAACAAGCCACCACTCTTCTCGCACCTTTCACCCCCACCCGTTTCGACAATGGCCGGCTCCTGCAAACAGACGCGATCAACAAGAATTTTGGCCTCCAAGGCTGATTTTTCCAGGTTAACAATAGGCGATGCTGAGGACAATATGAAGATCGGAGAACGAATTCGCACACGAAGAAAAGAATTAGGACTGAGCTTGCGCGAACTGGGCGAAATGACGGGCGTCAGCGCGAGTTTCCTCAGCCAGGTCGAAAATGACCAGGTCTCTCCCTCACTAAATTCATTGCAGGGTATTGCTACAGCACTTCAGGTACCCATGTTTTATTTCTTGAACGATGTCAATGGCGGATCTGTGGTGCGCGCCGGTCAGCGCAGCAAGCTTTATTTCTCGAATTCGAAAATTGGCTACGACCTGTTGACCCCCGACTTTACCAGGAAGATGATGTCCTTCATTATCCATTTAGAACCCTTTGCCCGCCGGGTGGCCATGCCCCTGGCAAAACCGACTGAGCAGTGGATGCACGTGCTGACCGGCCGCATGATGATTCAGATCAGTGACGATACCCATCTGCTGGATCCCGGGGACACGATCTACTACGATGGCGATGCATTGCAAGAGTTTTGTTCGAAGAGTGACGAAGAGTTAAAGATTATTTGTTGTATCACGCCGCCGGCCTTATGAGCGGGATCCATCCGTTCATCAACTAAATAATGTGACAAAGAAGATTGAACCGGACGACCCGATAGCTAATGACTGCCTCGCCGTTGGAGGGTCAGGGCAAAACCATTGTTATCTCTTCCAGTTCCAACGGTGGGATGCTGGCGCCAGGCTCTTTTTCTAAGAAGCGCCACCAGAAGACAGTTATCTCGTCCGTGCCTTCAGCAGCGATGCCGGGCAATTCGATCCGCTTCTCTGCCCCGGCGTCGATCCGTTGTTCGGCCAGGCATACTTCAGGCGCCAGGCAAGGGGCCCACTCGATGAACGGCAAGGTTTCGCTGGGGAAGACCAAATGATAGACCGTTTCCGTTGTATGATTGGCGATAATCAGGGTCTGGCCATCAAGCGTGACGGTCACAAGAGCGCCCTCGAAAGGGAGTACTTTGCCTGTGCCGGTTGCCGCCGGCTCGCTGGCCAAAACGCAGCCGGTCAATAGGAAGGCAACAACCATTAATAAGCCTCTCCTCAAAGTTCGTTCGAGAATTTTGTTAGATTTTTCCATCTCGTACTTTGCCTCATTCAGCCGCTAATTCCAGAGGCCAATTCGACTACTTCTACCCAGCTTAATAAAGAAGTAAGATTTGGGCAAGTGGGCTGTAATGATGCTGGTTACAATTGGACTCAAGGAGAAATGAGAGCCATGCTGATTCAATCCACTATCAGAGCGACCATGAGGCTGGCCATTGGCATTGGCCTGGCTGCCTGCGCGGCTGCGGACGATCCGGCTAGACCGGTACCGCTAATAAGCGACTCCATCGGCATCGCCATTACCGAGACATCAGAGCCGGCCTCGGCCATTGCTATACCGGCAACCCTTGAACCGATCTCACCCGCTGAAACGCCCCTCCCGGCCGCCCCGCTGCCCGATCTCGGCCTGGCCCCCGACTTCACCAACGAAACCTGGCTAAACAGCGACCAACCATTGAACCTGGCCTCTTTACAAGGCAAGGTTGTCCTGGTCGAATTTTGGACCTTTGGCTGAATTAATTGCCGACGGGTTATTCCCTGGGTCAGGGAAATGCATGAGAAGTACAATGGTGAAAATTTTATCGTGGTAAGCATTCACTACCCTGAATTTAGCCACGAAGAGAAGTTAGACAATGTGATCGCTGCTACCGAGCGATTGGGCGTAGAGTACGCGGTGGCCATCGATAACGACGGCCGGACCTGGCGGGCCTACCAACAACGGTATTGGCCCACTCGGTATGTGCTGGATAAGAGTGGTCACATCCGCTATCAACATATTGGTGAAGGCACCTATGATGAAACAGAACAGGTAATCCTGCTCTTAAGGGCCGAACTCTTCCGTGGATCTTAAGCTTCTATCACCGGTAACGATCGTAATCTGAATTGGATATTCGCGCTTCGACCAGGACCGGCTGGGTTAGCGCCAGCGTCTCTTCCAAGATGGTCGGGGCATTTTCTTGCCCATCTATCAAACGATATTCCAGGCCAAAAGCAAACGCCAGCGCGCTGTAATCGTTCCGGCCGATTTCCGTGCCATAAACAGGTAACCCCTGGCGAAGCTGTTTCAACCGGATAAGGGACAGGGCCTCGTCAACAACCACCAGGATGATCAACGGCAAACCAAGCCGGGCTACCGTCGCCAGCTCACCGGCATACATCAACAGCGCGCCATCTCCCACAATGGCCAGGACCGGCCGGTCGGGCTGCGCTAGACGGATGCCAAGAGCGCCGGGGATGGCATAGCCCATGGCCGATAGACCGTTGGCCACAAATAAACTTTTGGGCCGGTCAACCCGCCACTGTTGCAGAAAAACCAGTTTGAAGGCTCCGACATCAACGGTGACCGCACTTTCTGCTGGCAGCGCACGCTGCATCCCTCTGATGAGTTTCTGGATGGGAATTGTATCGGCAACGTGTGGGCCGTCCGGCGCATGTAATTGGCGAGCTATTGACTGGCGCAGGGATCTCGCAAGCTCAGCCCCACCTGAGCGCGGTTTCTGATAGACCTCGTCCGTCGCCAGACGACGCAACATATCTCGCAAATTCCCATCAAGCGCCAAAATAGGCTTTAATGCCGGATCATCCGCCCCGGCCAGGTTAAGATTGATAACCGGTGTCTCGAAATCCCAGGTTGAGGTGACGAAATCGACACTATCCAATCCCACACCTAGCACCAGGTCCGCCTGGGCGATGGCCTCGCGCAAGGGAGCGTCGCCATAGGCGGTGAAACAGCCGGCAAAGAGGGAATGGCTCTCTGGGAAAAAGCCCTTGGCCTTGGGTGTGACGGCAACAGCGGTTCCCCACTCTTCGGCCAGGGTCAAAAGATCAGCGTGCGCTCCGGCCGCTTCCA
>Ga0307377_10005474_pt1 | contig 13600 bp, 19 predicted proteins | sample TR3MG_FD_202535 | JGI IMG/M metagenome (GOLD analysis project Ga0307377, IMG submission 202535) | Soil microbial communities from Risofladan, Vaasa, Finland - TR-3 | ecosystem: Environmental > Terrestrial > Soil > Coastal area > Acid sulfate soil | place: Finland: Risofladan, Vaasa | collected... | reverse complement strand
GAAGGTCACTTCATAAAAAATGCGTGGTCTAAAGGTGAATATACAGATGAATATTTGTTTGCAATGCTAAAAGAAGAATGGCAATGACGAGCCTCTGACTTAGTGAGGGCAAACCCCTCCGGGGTGGCTGACTTGCTAAACGGGTTCGTTTGTATATATTTTGGTTACTAGTATTTCTAAAATGGGACGATATGGCATCCAGTCCATGGCGAACCTCGCCGGGGTGGCTATAACTGAAATGAGTGCGGGTACAGTGGATAATTCATTCAAAGCTAGTGGTGGCAAAATCATGAAAGAAGCTTACACGGGTGTAGTTTCTGTTATCGGAGGGGCAAATAATTTAGCAGCTAGCTTAATGGCTAAAGTTGTCTTACCACTCATTGGACTACTGCCAATAAGGATTACTTTAATGTTCTTGAACATTTTCGCACTTCCAGTTCAAATTTAGCATCCTAAAATATGGAGTCCCGCGGAAATAGGCCTTGATAAACTAACATGCAAGCACCATTTCACATAACGTCTCGATGGTTTGCGAGCGTCCCAACCGCTTTCATATTATTAAAGTGTCGCGAAACCCTCTGTTAGGCGACGTCGGTTAAGAATTACCTAAGACATCTTTGTTTTTAAACCCTAACACCAACAAGAAACTTTTCATCGCAGTTAAGTCATTACATAAATCATCTGTTTCAATTTGAACACTATACGCTAAATTTAGTCGTCCAATTGGAAATATTGCATAGTATTCATTCCAAGTCCTTGGATTCTTTGATGCAGCTGGCATATCACGTTGCAACAAATATATTTTCCCATCTCCTAAACCTGATTTTACATCTTCGAATCTTATAACTGAACTGTGATTAGGAAGATTAGATAATTCACCATAGTAACCCAATATCTCGATTGAACCAACTTGTTTCCCATGTTTAAATATTTCTCCCTCATTTTTCTTTGGAAACGTTATAGACCAACCTTCTGGCAATTTTCCTGCTACAATACATTCTACATTACTGGGTAAATCCCAATTATACTGAGCTTCACTTGTTGTCGCTTCAGTCACATTTGGCTTTGTTTCATTCTGTGTACTCGGTTGTGTGTTAGCATTAGATTCGGTACTTGACACATTGCTCGCTTTACAACCTGAAAACAAACTCAAACATAACAAACAGCAAATCACACTAAAAGCTTTCTTCATATTGAACTCCTTATCTTAGATGTCGCATAACGAAGGGATTCCCTTAATATTTGTTCGTCTAAAATCCAAATTCGATAGGTTTTCCCTAACTAGGTTCATTATATTTGACTTTATGACACCTCAAAATCTTCGCCATCAATAAAGAATTTACCTTTATTTTACTCCTTGGGTCCGATATATTGCCTGTCTTCGCAAAGCTTCATAAATAATTTATTTTAATGTCAAACGTTTTCTATAGAGCCAATACGGGGTATCAAGGCGCTTTCTATCAAGCCGATGTGGGGCATCCACGCACGTCGAGACAGTCGTAAGTATGGAAAGAATCACAGTCTGAGAGCCGCTTGTAGCAAGGGTTTCAGGTTTTGTGGCCTGAATTGTGTGGCGGTTTAAATAGGACTAGCTTGGAGCACGGGAACATATCTTAGGGGTTGGTTTAGACGGTTTTAGAGTATAGATCGTACGCGGGAACATATTCGATATGTAATTGTTTCCAAGTTCTTTGGTAATTTTTTCTGTGGGGTAAAAGGTACTCAATGAACAAGTAAATGATTAACGAAAGTTTCTAGGTCGTCGTTTGAACGTCCTGGAAACTTTTATTTTTTCGGGAGAAATAGGATTTTTTATACTTATATTGGAGGATTATCAAGGGAAGGTGTGGAATGAACTAAAATTGAACAAACGTTTTCACAGTTTGAGACTTTGGTTCAGACACTAAAGAATTAATTCATATATTATATCTAATTCCGACAATTGAAGAACCGTTTATTTTGGGTAATAGTGATGGAAGGGGGGGATCTGAACGTTGAGTGAAACGACTAAAGCTACAGCTTTAAAGGCTTATTTACAAAAGAATAACATTTGTCCTTCTCTTTAGCCAAGACAAGCCACCTGAGCGAGAGCTATCTGAAGAAGATTCTCAATGCCCAACGTCCAAATCCTCGTTTTACGGTACTTGTGCGTCTGGCTGCAGTACTCGACATGCCTGTGAATACGGTTCAAGACCTCCTTCACACTTCCTATGATTCGTATATCTCACAACTGTCGGAAGACACTCCACAAAGCCGATTTTCAAACTACTTAGAACAAATCCTAGATTACTTGGATCAGAGTGATTTTTCAACGTTTTCACTTTTACATGACGTAATTCTTAGTAAAATACCGAACTCTGTTATATTAAAATCAAATTATTCATGTTGGTACGAAGCTCTGAATTTAGCTTTTCAAGAAAAATTCGAGTCTGCCATCTCATTGTTCATCGAGGCATCCGGGTTTACTCCGAGATATGATATTGAGAAGCGTTTCATGGCGAAAATACTTGGAGGATTAGGTGCCGCTTATTTGGTCAGAGGAAAGTATAGCCAAAGTATGAAGGCTTTTCGCCAGAGTTTGTTTTTGTGGCCTAAGGGCTTTCAGGAAGCTTGGGTATACATGAATCTGGGAACACTATATCGGAGGCTTGGGAGATACGAGCTTTCTGTCAGTGCGTATCAGCATGCTTATAAATTTGGAACATCAGCCACTAAACTCTATGGCCTTGTGGGCCTGATTCAACTCTCACTCGATAAAAAAGATTATCGCATCGCACGAAAATATGTTCTTATGGGATATTCTCATGCAAAAACTTTAGATTCCCCGAGAGGGAAATGCGACATTTATTGTAACATTGCAGAGTACTATTTCACTATTGGTCAGTTGCACCGTTCTGAATTATATTTTCAGAAGGCTATTACATTGGCAGCTATATCTGGTGACAACCGGACAAAACACTGGGCTGGGGTAGAACTGGCCGTAGTCCTGTTAGAACAAGGTTTAGTTAAAGAATTTGACGATTTAATTCAGACATTGGAATCAGAATTATTAGGGTATGAGGATGTTCTACTAGTTGCCAAACACTTGAATATGTCGGGACAGAAATATCATGTTCAATGTGAGTATTGGCAAGTCGTTACTATTGCTGACAAAACGTATAAGCTTTTGACTTCTCTCTCCCCGCACCCTTCGACAGAATTCAAAGTATGCTGCGAGTTGCTATATAAAGCGTATATAGCGTTAAACAATATAGTGTTGGCCGATTTCTATCTTAACGAAATGAATAAGTTCAAAGGCTAAACGAAAAAGAAATATTTACAAACTTTGATAATTTATATGCGGATTCGACACATGGTGTGTATTTCACCATGTGTTTTGTCGTTATTTGAGGTACCTGTGCCAGAACGACAAATAGTGACGAATATGTCGATCTAGATAAATTTGGCAATTATGATAAGATATTTTCAAGAAGCAAAATGCAATTTGTTGAGAGTGGGGGTGGTAGTATGAGAAAACTTCTTGTGAGTGTATTATTAGCCGTCAGTCTTTTTGTCATCTCATTTTCGATTCTAAATTTTGCAAATCCGACTCAAACTTTGACAAGTTCAACACAAGGTACTGTTTTTCAGCTTGATATTGATCCAGTTCAATTTGGCTAAAAAATAATGAAGGCTTAAAGCATTCAATGATGTTTATGGGTGTCGGCATATGAGTCGGTAAAAATCAGGCTAGACAGGTTTCTTAATTGTACTGCAGTAAATGGAACGAGAAAATCGGACTTTGGAGCAAAAACAGGCTTGTAGGAGATAAATGGTCAGAAAACCATTTATGTGTTTCATGCGAGTGACTGGCATATAAATTGTTTATATCTAACAAGGAGGATTTAATGTGAAGAAAAGAATTATTAGTTGTTTATTTGCTCTGGCTTTGATGATGTCATTTGGAACTGCTACAGCCTTTGCATCGGAAACGTCTCCTTCTCTAATAACACCCAACTCTGCCCAAGCATCTTTCAACTTCTCCCTTCTGAGAGGGGCAAATTCCTCATCCACTTCTGCTGCGTACAAAAATGATACTACCTCCGCAGATGTTTATCCTCAATCAGGATATATGTACACTGGCGATTCTATTGCCTTTCGTGTGAGAGACAGCAATAGAAATGAAGCTACAGGGTTGTACTCTAGGACTGACTTTAGCTCTTTCAACATGTGGTATAATACGGGTTCTGGACTGCCTGGATATTATTATCTGTATGCAGACGCACCTTCGAACAATTATAGTCAGTATGTAACTATGGCTGGGGTATGGTATCCCTGAGTAGCATAATAATCAAAGCGTAAATCTTTAAAGATCACCGGCATACTCGCTGCTGGTGACTTTTGAATAAGGGAGCTAGATAAATGAAAAAGACAAAAGCATTTATGGCACTAGCTATTCTGTTCTTAATCTTGGGGTGTACGGCCTGCAATCGTCAGAATGTCGATAAGCCTGTGGAAAGTCCTGTCGCTACTGTACCTTCCGTGGATAATTCAGGTCAGCACATCCAAAGACAATTGGATACCAATTTAAGTGTTGATGCTGATGTGATTGAACCCTCAACTATTCAAAACCTTAGCTCACTCCTTGTTACTCCGGTTACATGGGACAATAAGGCACTGGAAACCTTTCTTATCGCTAACAGTAAGGTCACTCAAAAAGAAGATTATGGTGCCAACGGATCTACTTTTCAGACGGCAGACGGGAAACAGCTATTTTCCAAAAGCGGGACGGTTAATTTCCAGACGTATACGTTCCGTACGTATATTAATCAAATAGTTAATGCATATACGATTCCAGGGGATACATTTTATAATCTAGACCGATTCAACCAAATGCGGGATCAGGATTTACCGTTCATGCCTCAACAGCAAGCAGTAGACGAGGTTGAAAAGGAGCTTACCTCCTTGGGGATTTCGGTATATGACAAAGTAGATACTTATGCGTTAGATTATCAGACATTGCAAGCCCAGGAGAAGATCTTGGAACAAAAAGGCGACCTTACCAGTCCAAAAGATGGCACCACCACGCTAAAACCCAGTTGGAGTCAAGAAGACGATTGTTATTATATGATTATCCGCAGCGGCTTTGACAATATTCCTGTCTACCCGTTAGATCATGGTAGTGTTGAGACGAATACCATTGTCCCTAGCACTTACATCTATGCTTGTTATTCCAAAAAAGGATTGGAGTATCTATCGATAGTCGATCCCTATAAAGAAAAGGCTGTTGACCATGGGGGCTTGAAGATCATCAGCCCCGAAGAAGCACTGGCTGCCGTCAAACGAAAATATGCGAATGTTATCTTGACGGATCCCACCACAATTACCGCCATCGAGCTGAACTATGTGCGGATGCTTATCAACCAGTCAAGGGATGAATTCCGGATGGTTCCTGCTTGGTGTTTTGAGCTTAAGGAAGTACGGAAAGACAGTGAAAAGGGTGAACCTTATACTGTTGATAGTAGAATGATCATTGATGCGACAACCGGAGGTGAAATCCTGTGAAGCAGCTTCTAGGTAATGCGAGGCTGGATTTCCGTCGGGCCTATTTTTCCTTCGGTTTTATCATAGCTGTAGTTGGTATGTGCCTGGCACTAATTTCCGGTGCCAGTACAGAAGGTAGCATGATAAAGAACGGAGCTGATGTTTTATATCTTTACATTGTTGCACATGTGCAAGGTTTTTCTATGCTGTCTGTGATTTTTGCGACGATGCCTTTTGCGACAAGTTTTTGTACTGATTGGAACACCCAGTTCATCCGGCCTACCATTATTCGGACAACTATTAAAAATTACGGCATTTCTAAAGTTTTTACCACTGCTTTATCGGGCGGGAGTGCTGTTGCTCTTGGTGAGGTTCTTTTTATTCTTCTGCTTCGTTTGTATTTACCCTTGGTGGATAGGCAAGGCCACATGTTTGCTAATGCTGTCTCGGATCCGGTGTATGGAAGTCTGTTATCAGGGGGTAATTATGCCGCTTATTTTGCTTCCCGAATTCTACTTGCTTTTTTTGCAGCTGCCTTCTTTGCCGTCCTGGCTCTATGGATTTCAACTTATATCACCAATGTGTTTGTGACGCTTGCTTCTCCTATACTCTCATTCTATATTCTAACAACCTTAACCGGACTAATCGGGCTGCCACGCTGGTTAGATATACGAATTGCTTTATCTGGCACGTTCTATATGGGCAAGCCGTTTTTTTCTTTGCTCTACTCCATTTTCTTCTGTAGCTTTTTGTGTATATTGATGGGAATTCTGACCGTTCGGCAAATCAACAGGAGGCTAGAGCATGGGTAAACTAATTAAAATTTTCTCTTGCAGCGTTCAAAATTTGCGTAAATGGTCCGCCAATCCCAGGATCTATGTACTTAGCCTCCTCCTGATAGTTTTTTTGGGGGATTCTATCCTGCCGATCGCCCACTTTTCCAGTGCCGTGCATGTGCCGGCGACCCCGTGGGTGTTTCCGTATCTCGCACTCAATCAAAAGGTGCTTTTATTGCTCATGTTGGGAATTGTTCTGCTGTTTTGTGATGCACCATTTATTGACGCTCATCAACCTTATGTCATCATCCGCTCGGGCAAAAGGGATTGGCTTTTGGGTCAGATTGTCTATATTATGCTGGCTTCAGCCCTCTACTTTCTTTTTATTGCGTTGATTTCAGTCATGATGCTACTACCTAATTTGACCTTTTCAAGTGAATGGGGGAAAATATTGGGGACGTTGGCCTTGACCGATGCGGGAACTCAATTTAACGTTGCCCTTCCCATCAGTTACCAGTTGCAACTTACTTACACGCCCATTGCAGCAATGGCGTGGAGTTTACTACTGAATTGGCTGGTGGGAACATTTTTGGGGTTGCTCATGTTTGTCCTCAATATGCGGTTAACAAGAGAATTAGGAGCCGTGGTGGCCGCTGCACTGGTCTTTTTACAGTATTTTTGCTTTGATGCTAACGGTTTTTTCCTTTGGCATTTATCTCCCGTATCCTGGGCAAGTCTGGGTAACCTGGATACCACCCACACTTCAGCTTTACCGTCACTCACCTATGCGGTTAGTGTCTTAATTGGACTCAATCTTATGTTAATATTGCTGGCAGTTTTATTTTTCCGTAAAAAGAACATTGATGTATTACCGCCGGTGTAAAGGAGTAGTGAAAAATGGCTGAAAATGTTCTGATTATTCAAGAAGCAACAAAAAAATTCAAAAATGCTGTACCACTTGACAAGGTGTCTGTTTCCTTTGAAGCTGGAAAAATTCACGGAATAATTGGGCGCAACGGTTCGGGTAAGACTGTTTTATTTAAATGTATCTGCGGTTTCATGCCTCTTACTTCCGGCCTGATATCTGTGGATGGCAAGCAAATTGGGAAAGAAATTGACGTACCGCACGACATCGGCATCATCATTGAAGCACCGGGGTTCCTGCCTAATTATAGTGGTTACGGCAATCTCAAGCTGCTATCGCAAATTCGTAGGAAAATAGACGATACGCAAATAAGGGATACATTGAAGCGCGTGGGATTAGATCCTGAGAGCAAAAAATGGGTCAGCAAGTATTCCCTCGGTATGCGGCAACGTCTTGGTATTGCACAGGCGATTATGGAAGATCCTTCACTTCTCATATTGGATGAGCCAATGAACGGCTTGGACAATCATGGTGTTGAAGATGTTAGACAACTTTTACTTAAGCTTAAAGAGGAGGGGAAAACAATCTTGATTGCCTCACATAGCTCCGAGGATATCGCAATGCTGTGCGATACAGTATGTGAAATGGATGCAGGGATATTGACAGCTATCCGGTAATCGGGTTTATGATGGGTGTGTCTAGAATAATATGTCGGAATCGCGAACCATGCCAGTTGGCAGGTCACAAATTCTTGTGGAGGGTAACCTCCGACTGGGTGAAATTTAGGAAACATGGACTGGGAGTATATTTAGGTTGACTATTAAACTGGCATGAGTCATGAAAGTTATTATTAACTCTCACCGTCCCGTTTATACCTCGTGCAGGTTTTCGCGGGGTGGAAGAGGGAATTTTGGATGCTGGTTATATGTGTGGGTTGATGGATTGGGGTGTGGGGTGAAGTCTATATTGATGTCATTGGCCAGATCGTAAGGTCTGGCCTTGAACTTTCGAGAAATACTGACTGATCGTATAAAATTAACAGCTAAGGCGGTTTTCTTGCTGAAGTTTGAGTGTCATCACCCGAACGGATGCTAGTTTTCCACCAAAACTACATTGAAAATGCCTCAGGTGTTTACGTACTTGGGGTTTTGTTTATGTCCATTTTAAAATGTGATTTGTAGATGCAGTTGTGTAACGAGAAGGGGATTTGAGTCATGCCAGTGGTAAATTATATCAATAAAAAATATTGCATTAATTTTAATTACATAGTATTCTATGTACATAGATATCTAAGGAGGCGATTGAATGGCGGATTCTCTCTTACCATCTATTCCTGTAATGTTGGTACTTAGTGCTTTAAGGGAAGGAGAAGCACACGGATATGCTTTGGCTCGATGGATAAATGAACACTCAGATGGGATTCTACAACTAAAAGAAGGAACGCTCTATCCACTTTTACAAAAATTGGAACAACAGGGACTTGTAATCGGTAAATGGCTTAACCAGGGAAGCGCACGTCCAATAAAATTATACAGGTTGACAGAAAACGGAGAAAAACGACTACACCAAGATCGTTCGGAATGGGAGCAGCGTGCTAACGCGATAACAAAAATGATATCTAATCAGGGGGTGCGGTATGGATTGGTTTGACTATCTTGAAAATGCCACATGCACTTTAAAAGACAATGGTGAAGCATCAAAAATTCGCAGTGAACTAATGACACATTTAGACGCAATTACAAATGAGTTAATTGAACAAGGATGGTCTTCAAAAGATGCTCAACAAGAAGCACTTAATCGTATGGGTTCTCCGGACAATATTGCCATTGGGTTAGAACCAGGATATTTAAAAGGATTTCATCCTGGTTTATGGATTTTTACGTGGATGGGGTTAGCCATTGGTGCGTATGGAATGATTTTTGTGAGTCTGATTCTCTATCCAATACGCGTACTTTTATATGTTGGCCTAACCGCACTTTCAATTTTTGGTTTGACACTATTACAGATGGGACATCAACAAAATTTAGAAAGCCGTTGGAATACGTTGGTCAACATGTTAAGGCCAAATCGGTACTGCTTTTTAGTTGCAGGTATTATCGGCTTTTTAGAAGGAAGTAGACCAATTTGGTTCACCTTTATGGATCATTGGCTAGTAACACCAAGCATTTTTCTTATCGTTCTTACAGGCGTTGCGGTGGTATCTAGCTTTATGGGCACTGTTAAAACCATGAAAATTTGGTCCCCCGGGATGGTTTCAATCGGAATGGGAGTTTGTTATGCAGTGGTTTCAATGATAACTGGTATTTTGAGACACTGGGTCATAAAACCTACACCTACAAATCCTTTGATTCATTGGTTCGGAGTGATGTACATACAAGAAAACCTTCGCTTCATTGCCTTTTATTCAATTACAGTATGGTTGCTGAGCGTAATTTTAGCTGTAGGCTCAAGCTGGTTTATAAGTCAGCCACGGGTGACATCTTATGGAAAGACTTTGTCTTAATATAGGGTTTTCGCTGGTTTCCCTACACCGGGTGTAACTGCCGTATAGGGCATCGTGGAGTTGTTCAGGAGTTGGAATCCAGCTGTTTATTTTTATTCTTATGTGAAGGATGTTGGTCATGATTGAAGCCATAATACTTGCAGGAGTGCTGTGGATTGTGTTTCGTGGCATTATCTTGGTACGGAACAAAAACAATGTTTTTATCTTGATTAGAAGAGAATTGCTTGTTATGGCATTTGCCATTTACTGCGTAGCGGTAATCAGAGTTACAATATTTCCGCTTCACCTGAATGTAGGCTACGGGCAAAGTAGTCCCCCGTCTGTTAACATCATCCCGTTTGCCGAGATGTTCAGAGGAATTCCCTTAAACCAATTTTCATTTGCGTATATGATAAGACATTTGGAATCGAATCTTGTTGGGAATATTCTGTTGCTACTCCCCTTAGGTTTCTTCTTACCAACGCTTTGGACCAAGGTTAGGTCATTTAAAAAAACATTGTTGATTGGCATTCTTAGTTCATTGTCAATTGAAACTGCACAATATATATTGGCTTACCTTGGATTAAGCATTGGGAGGGCATCAGATATCGATGATGTGATACTTAATTCTATAGGAGTAATATTTGGATACCTTGTATTTCGATTAATTTCCTTTGGGATAAGATATTTCCACCACGTGATGAAAATACATATTCGGGGATGGTCCCGCTTTGGCCACATAAATAACTAGGAGATAACCAGTACCTTTCCACAGTCAAACTATTGATATCACTGATATCCCAACCCACCCGTCCCGTTTATCCCACGTGCAGGTTGTCGCGGGGCGGAAGAGGGAATTTTGGATGCTGGTTATATGTGTGGGTTGATGGATTGGGGTGTGGGTAAAGGTCCATATTGAACTTATTTGCCGGATTCGTCTTTGGGCGGTCTGGCTATTTTTGTTTTTATCTTACAAGGAGGTAATGAAGCGGAGGTGTGGAAATAGATATAAATTGACTTTCGTAAATCGTCTATCAAGGAAAATTCCTGTAAAATGTTCCAAAATAGTTGCGGAGGTGTTTTTATGGAGAGAAATCAAGAGTGTCCAATTTGTGGATGTAAAGAGATTGGTGAAGGAAAGCAGATGGGGCAAGGTGCTATGATGCCGATCGGGAATATATGGACTGGCTCTGCAATTATTTCCGATATTTGTACAGAGTGTGGTCACATTCTCTCTATGAGAGTAGAAAAACCAGGAAAATTTAAAACTAAAAACTAGGACGTAGTTTTCGTATATTTAGTAGCTCAGGTTTTGCGGGAGTATCAATCAGTTTTTACCCAATTAGGCCATAGACCTTTTTGGACCGTGCTCGATTTCATATATCTGGGGCGAACCCCGCAAACTGATATCTCAACCCCATCCACGCCGTTCATCCCACATACAGGTTTTCGCGGGGCGGAAGAGCGAATTTCGGTTGCTGGTTTATAAGTGTGGGTGGAGGGTTGGGGTGTGACCATGACGTTTGGTTGCGTTTAATTATTCAAAAGGGGCGAAAAGGATGGAAAACTTAACACTTCTAAAAGAACATCTTCGTTTACTCGAAGAACGATTATTAGAACCCGAAGTTCGAAAATCCGAAATCGAACTTAATATTCTACTGGCAGATGATTTACGAATTTGGTAGTTCAGGTCGTATGTATAACAAACAACAAGTTATTGATGGACTCATCAGTTCGCAAACATTGCAAATGACAGTAGTGGATTTTGAAGTAAAATTGTTGGCACCTAGTGTTGCATTGGCAACTTACCGAGTAATCAAGCTCAATAATCAGGGTGAAGCAGAAACCAATTATTCCTTACGTAGCTCTATATGGAAATTGAATCAAGGTCGATGGCAAATGGTCTTTCATCAAGGAACACCGTCAATGGAGCAATGATGGTATTTGGAGAAAGGAAAACTCATAGTGTCCCGCCATGGAAGACTGAAAAGATATCCTAACCCACACGTCCCGTGTATACCACGTGCAGGTTTTCGCGGGGCGGAAGAGCGAATTTCAGTTGCTGGGGATATGTGTTTGGTAGGTCGTTGGCGTAAGGGGGAGGCCCATATTGAAGTAATTGGCTAGAGCGTCTTTGTATTTGGGCGGTCTAGCCATTCTTTCATTATCTTAGATTATATTTGCTAATTTTGGGAGGAAATGAGAGGTGGATGTGGAAATGCTTTAGAGGGATTATTATCGTGTTAGTGAAAGGAATGGATCTTTCCATGAAAAAAAGATATAAGATTGTTGCTGGAATAATTCTTGTTCTAGCGGTTGGTATATTTAGCATTAATATATATGCCAAAAACACAACATTTAAAGTGGTTGTATCGGATCATTTAAGCACCAAGGATATAAGTTCAATTGAAATTGATCGATTATCTGACACTATAAATGAAGATCAAATTAATGTAACTGATCCAAGTCAAATTGAATTAATTATGAAGTCTTTCTCTCAGGCAAAACTAAGAGAAACAAGTTTTTCAAATATCAATTTTAAGGAATCGTTATGGATAACCATAAAGACTAACGGAAATAGGCAGTTTGGGATAACACTCTACGATAAAAACTATATACAAATATTTAAATATAATGCACAGAAGAATGCTGATATATCATACGAAATCACTAATGGGTTTGATCCATCGGTTATTCAGGGTTTGTTTAAATGATTATGCAAGAGGCGATCCGTTCACAAGCACTTTAGCCTCCACCATAGTCAAACCAGAGATTTCACTGTATCCCGCCAACTGATATCCTAACCCACACGCCCCGTCTATACCCCGTTTTGGTGTGCACCCCTTTACAGTTAACAGATTTTTATTATTTAATCTGTCTACCTTAAGGGGAGCAACTTCAGAAAGGCGTAGATATGGCATGCAATAGGCGTTGAGTTTTTTTGAACATTCAAACAAAGGGGCTGAGCTTGTGCAAGATATTAAACGCAGTGTATTGGGAAGATTATTGGAAGAAATCTCATGGGAAGGTAAAAACGTAAAGAGATATCGAGAGGGTGGAAACGGTTACGAAAATGTTCTAACGACCGAGGTCTTTCAAGCCCTTGACTTTTTGCCACGTCTAAGCTTTTTAGGAGAAATAATCAATGGACTTGAAGGCTCAATAAGTAATCAGTTAAAGACAGTGTTTGTTAAAGACATTGAGAATGCTGATTTCACGCTCTTGCCAGGGAACATTTACTTACGCCCCAGCGAAGATACACATGCCGATGGGATTGGTGTACAGCCTGACGGGATAATCGAATCTAGCAATGTTTATTGTTTACTTGAAGCAAAGCGAATTAAGAATGGACAATTCATTCCCCATCAATTGGCTAGAGAATTTACTATTGTTACAAGAGAAGCGATAGGACGCCAACCACTTTTGATGTTAGTGCTTGGGGAAGAACCGCCTATAAGAGTCACGGGTCATGGGAGAATGTCTGTGAAAGAAAGTATTCTAGCATATTTGGCACCAGTATTAGAACAAACAGAAAATCATCCCTACAATTTTGAACAAATGGCAGATATGATAGATTCCTCAGTTGCCTGGATCACTTGGGATAGGATAAATGAAATAGTTAAACGCCAATTTGATAGCTTTAAATCGGATTCACCATCTACATATAGTTGTATAAATAGGCTTGTCACATCAATGACTGATTCCATAGAACGGCATAATCGATAACTGAACATAAGGTACTCGTCGTTGCGAGTGGCCGAACATGTCTGACCTTATGTAGACGGGGCAATATATCAAAAGGGGTTGCTTCATTGTGAGTTTTTAAAGATTTATGTCTCAGAGACAGGGCACGTGGAGTGCTTAATAGTGCTATATGTGCGACACGTTTCTAAATGAAAAGTTTAGACATTTGTAGAAATACAAAGAGAACTAACATCTTGATGAGTCAAATGA
>Ga0307377_10005473_pt1 | contig 13602 bp, 15 predicted proteins | sample TR3MG_FD_202535 | JGI IMG/M metagenome (GOLD analysis project Ga0307377, IMG submission 202535) | Soil microbial communities from Risofladan, Vaasa, Finland - TR-3 | ecosystem: Environmental > Terrestrial > Soil > Coastal area > Acid sulfate soil | place: Finland: Risofladan, Vaasa | collected... | reverse complement strand
TGATATTAGTAAAGAAGCTATCGAAGAAGGTAGTAAAAGATATCCCGATATAATATTTATACAAGGATCTATGACTAATATACCAATACCATCTAATAGTATTGATGTTACTATTTGTTTTGAAGGCATTGAACATATTACATTTGAAGATCAAAAATTATTATTCAAAGAATTATATAGAGTAACTAAAAATGGTGGATTGGTTATGTTGACTGTACCAGTTGTATACAGTGGCCACAAACAAAGTGGTAATAAATATCATATATATGAACCAACCCCAGAAGAAGTTAAGGAACATATTAATAATTCATTTTCTACAAATAAAATTATTATAGAGAAAAAGGAATTATTGAAAGGTTCAGATGGTTATACACTAGGAATAGTATTGGAGAAGAAAAATGGAAAATAATAAATTCATAATCTATTCAGCAGGATACAATTGTGAAAAATATATTAAGTTACATATGGAGATGGTACAAAAGCAAACTTATAAGAATTATAAACATATAATTGTTGATGATGCTTCTACAGATAATACCTACAATACTATAAAAAATATGTTTGATGAAAAGACTATTTTGTTTAAGAGTAAAAAAAACTTAGGATGGTTACACAACTCAGTACAGTATTTAGTACCAGACCCAGAAGATATTGTAATAGTACTTGATCTAGATGATTGGTTTTTTCATAACAATGTACTTGAAATCATTAATAAAGTTTACAATGAAAATAATTGTTGGTTAACATACGGTAGTTTTATTTGGTTAAAAGAAAATTTATTAGAAGGTCAAGAGTATCCAAAAGATGTAATAGAAAATAATAAATTTAGAGACTCGAAATGGTTAGCAGCTCCACCTAGAACCTTTAAAGGATTCTTGTGGAATAAGATTGATAAAAGTAATTTTTATATTGAAGAACTTAAAGATTGTTATGATCAAGCAATTATGCTTCCTATGTTAGAAATGTGTCCTGTAGATAAAATGAGATTTATTTCCGATACTTTATATGTTTATAATACTTATAACCCATTACTTACAAAGAACATTAAAAAACAAGAACAAGCTAAAGCAGCTAAGTATATTAGAAATTTACCAAGATATAATAAAATAGTTTTATGAAAAATAATAAATTTATAGTATATTCATCTGGATATAACTGTGCTGAATATATTAAATTACATATGTCAATGATTAATAAGCAAACGTATAAAAACTTTATTCATATAATTGTAGATGATTGTTCTACTGATAATACCTATAATGAAATAAATAAGTATATAACTTCAAATACATTTATTTATAAATCTACACAAAATAATGGTTGGTTACAGAATTCTACAAAATTTCTTATAGTTAATCCAAATGATATAATTATATTAGTTGATTTAGATGATTGGTTAGCTCATGACCATGTTTTAGAAAGAATAAACAAAATTTATAATGAGACAGATTGTTGGTTAACATATGGTAGTTATCTTATGTTATCACGAAATGTGATGCTCGGAAGAGAATATCCAGAAAATATAGTAAAAGAAAAAAAATTTAGAGAACATGAGTGGTTAGCATATCATCCACAAACCTTTAAAGGGTTCTTATGGTTAAATCTGGATAAAGACTATTTTAAAGATATTGATGGTAAATATATGAGAGCTTGTTATGATCAAACTATTTTACTCCCAATGTTAGAAATGTGTCCTTATAATAAAATAAAATTTATAAAAGAATATTTATATGTATATAATGATGGCAATCCTTTAAATATAGATAGATTAAATGAAACTTATCAAAAAAGTTGTGAAGCATATACAAGGTCATTACCTAGATATCGGGAATATACAGAATGAAAGTGGGATTGTTCACAGCAAAACCAAATGAAGATAATTTAATGTATGGTCATAAAATGTCTACTGATGAAAAAAGACCACCTACTGGAATTGGAGTTTTATATTCAGTTTTAAAAAGAAATGGAATTAATGCAGAAATTTATGATAGATATTCTGGGGATTACACATGGCCTTCAAATAATTTTAAAGAGTATGATTTTATAGGAATTTATTGTGCTACTGTTTGTACAAATGATATTGAATGGATAATTAATAAATTAGAGTCTAAACTAATTGTAGTTGGTGGACCACATGCAAGTTTATTCCCGGAATGGTTTAGTAAAAAAGTGAATTATATTATACAAGGTGAGGGAGAAAATATTATAACTGACTTAGTTACTAATAAAATAACTCTAAATGGAAAATGGAAGTATAGTTATAGTAATATAATAAAAACTAATAGATTAACAAATGAAGAGTTATGTGATTTACCACCATTCCCTTATAAGTATTTTTGGAACCATAAAGAAAATTATACTTGGAAATTTGCATTTGATAAAATAGAACCAGTATTTACAATGAATAGTAGTCGTGGGTGTCCCTACTCTTGTTCATTTTGTTCAGTAAAAAAGATTTGGGGAAAGAAAATTACATACTTATCAGCTGAAAGGACATTTGAAGATATTGAGTATGTCAAGTCATTAGGTGCAAAAGGAATATATTTTAGAGAAGATAATTTTACAGTTAATAAAAAACGATTACATGAAATTTGTCACTACCTTATTCAGAATAACACTGATTTAAAATGGGCGTGTGAGACAAGAGTAGACGCAATTGATGAGGAAACTGCTGAATTAATGAGTATGGCTGGATGTATTGGATTTTATATTGGAGTTGAAAGTTTATCACAACATATGTTAGATATATTTAATAAAGGTATTACGGTAGACCAAACTATTAATTGTTTTAAACTATCCCATAAATATGGTATTAAAACAGCAGCATCAATGATTACAGGACATCCAAATGAAACTCAATTTGATATAGATGAAACTAAACGATTATTAAGTGTAATAAAACCAACAATGGTTTGGTTTAATCAATATAGAAATTTTGGATAAAAATATGAATCCACTTATACATCCTACCGCCATTATAGATAATATAACACGTTTAGACTTATCATTAACAAGTTTTATTGGGCCAAATTGTTTTATTTCTGCAGGAGAAGGAAGAATTGTTATAGGTGATTCATCTGGCCTAACATCCAATGTTTCTTTATTTGGTCATTTTGGTATTTATATTGGACATTATGTTATGATAGCCCCGAATGTTGTAATTGCGACTGGAAACCACAATTATAAACAAACTATTAAACCTATGTCAACATGTTTATCAGATGAGAGTTTATCAGATAGAGGAATTCATGATGGGTTTAATATATATATTGGTAATGATGTTTGGATAGGTGCTAACTCAGTAATAACAGATGGTGTAAAAATAGGGAATGGAGTAGTTATAGGAGCCGGTAGTATTATTACAAAAAGTATTAATGAGTTTGATATAGTATTTGGAAACCCCCCTAAGGTTATTGGAAATAGAAGAGCATAATATACAAATAGGATTTTGTACATGAGACCATTTATTAGATATTTAAAAGAAAATACAAGTAAACCATTAATAGGTGTTGAGGTTGGAGTTAAATTAGGTGAAAATGCTGCTAATATATTACAGAATTTAGATATTGAATTATTAATGTTAGTTGATCCTTGGGTTAGTTATACTAATTATAGTTTAGAAGAAAAAAAAGTAGGATATAATAAACAAGAAGTAATAGATAGTTGGAAAAAAGAAGTATATGCTAAATTTAGTTTAGAAAAAAGAGTAACAATTTTTCCACATAGCTCTAAATTTGTAGCCTCTATGATATTACCGAAGGCTCAAATAGATTTTGTTTATATTGATGCAAAACATACATATGACTCTGTGTTAGAAGATTGTAAATTGTGGTATCCATTAATTAAAACTGATGGTATTTTATGTGGGCATGATTGGAATAATAAAGAATCTGGAGATCAAATTAAAAAAGCAATAAATGAATTTAGGGTAGAATCTAAAAATAATAATCTTATTACGATTAAGTGTGATTGGATAATTAAAAAATAATATTATGATAGATATAATTATATTTAGTAAAGATAGAGCCTGTCAATTAGATCTTACAATACGTAGTATTATAGAAAATATGTTTATTGATTATACAATTTCGATTATTTATACCAGTAGTAATAAATTTTATTATGATGGATATCAATTTATTAAAACTTTATATCCAAATATAAATTTTATAGAACAAGGAATTTTTAAAAATGATTTAGTACATGTAGTCTCTAATATACAAAAATACTATTTAGCTTTAGCAGATGATACAATTTTTATTGAAAAAATTGTGTATGATAATATCTTTAAAACATTTGAAACTAATAAAGAAGTTATGACTATTAACACTAGAATAGGAAAAAGCGTTTTATATAATTATTTAAGACCAAATGAACCTATAATAAAAAGTCCTATTTTTAATAATGATAATACATATGATTGGCGATTAATATTAAATCCTTATTGGAATCATCCTATGACCTCATGTGGTCATATTTGTAGAGTTGAAGATATAAAATCATTTATTCAAAATTCAATATTTGAAAATCCAAATTCACTAGAGGGTAATCTTATAGAATTAGCAAAGCACAAAAGATTAAATATATGTTATGATAGAATTAAAGTGATAGAATTATGTGTTAATTTAGTAAATACAACTAATAGAGCAAATGTACATGGAATAGACATAGAGAATAGTACAGAAGAATTAAATAAAAAATGGTTGGATGGATATAGAATTAATCCAGATATTTTAGATTATAATGTACTATATCAATACCAAAAAATTCCAAATATAAAGTTTAAATATGAAAAAATTAATAGTTATTAAAAATATAGGATTATTAACTCGTGGGTTTAGGGGATACTTTTTAGTTAGAGAAATTCTAGATAGAAAAGATTTAAAGATACAATTTGTGTGTCAAACAAAAGGAATAACCTACCATTTTTTAAAGAATATAGTATGTAATAAGAATATACCATATTTTAAAATAGAGAATAATATTAATAGTTTAGATAATATAAATCTAATTAAAAGTTTTAATTGTGATTTATTGATTTCTTGTGGGTATGATCAAATCTTTAAAAAAGAATTAATTGATTTAAAAATTATAAATTGTCATAGTAGTGAGTTACCAAAGTATAGAGGAAGAAATGTATTAAAACGTGCCCTATTTAATAACGAAAAGTATTTTGGTATCACTGTTCATTGGGTTGATGAGGGTATAGATACTGGTAGTATTATTATACAGAAATTATATCCAATAGTTAAAAGAAATTATAGAACTTTATTAAATATAGTAAGAAAACAATCTGTATATATAATTCTAGAGGCAATAGATAAACTAAATGAGAAAGTCAATAGTTAGTAAAAATACAAGAATACGTTATCTAGAACATTTTAATATTGGTGATAACTCAATTATAGATGATTTTTGCTATATTTCTACTAGATTAACCATTGGAAATTATTGTCATATTGCTGCTAATTGCACAATTGGTGGTGGTGTAGAATTTGAGTGTATATTTAATAATTTTTCATTTCTAGGGCCAGGAGCTAGGGTTTATACAAAAATGGAGGATTATACTAATTGTTTAATTGGACCATTTTTTACTTCGGAGACACGCAATAATTATTTATTAAAAGGTAATATAGTATTTGATCTATATTCAGGTAGTGGAGCTAATTGTCTTATATCACCAAATAATTATTTTCCAGAAGGAGTTATTATCGGAACTAATAGTTTTGTGCCTTCAAATTATAAATTTAAAGAATGGGGTGTATATGCTGGTATTCCTATTAAATTTATAAAATATCGTAACAAAGAATTAATACTTAAACAAGTTAAAGAGCACTTAGAGTATGAATGCAATAACACCTCAATTTGAACCATATATTACATTCGAATATGCTGAAAAAGTAAAAGAACAGATCTTATCTGGATGGGTTGGATGTGGCACTAAAACTACTGAATTTGAAAATAGATTTGCTGAATATGTAAAAACTAAATATGCTATAGCTACTACTAGTGGTACAGTAGCACTTTTAGTAGCTATAGACGCATTAGATATACAACAAGATGATTTAATAGTATTACCTAATTATTCTTTTGTGGCAGCTACTAATGTATTAAGATATAAAAATTATAATTTTAGATTACATGATATATCCCGTGAAACTCTCAGTTTAGATATTGAATCTTTAATTTCTAAAAATAATAGTGAGGGTTGTAAGTATATAATTTTTATAAATCATAATGGATATGTTGGGGAAGACTTAATTAAATTAGTAAATTTTTGTAAATATCATTCTATAATTTTAATAGAAGACTCTGCTTGTGCAATTGGACAGTGGTATAAAGAGAAACATGCCGGTACATTTGGTAAAGTTGGATGTTTTTCATTCAGTGTACCAAAAATTATTACAACTGGACAAGGTGGTATGATTGTTACAGATGATAAATGTTTGGCTAAAAGATGTAGAGAAATTATTGACCAGGGTAGTTTATCATGGAGACAGACAGGATTTTATAAAAATGTTGGTATAAACTTTAAATTTAATGATATACTAGCTTCTTTTGGTTTAGCACAACTAAGTATAATCGATACTCTTTTAGAAAAGAGATATTTAATACAAAAGAGATTTCTTGATAATGGTTTGAATCTACAGCAATTTCAAACAGATAATTTGAGTGGAACTTGGATGAATATCTTGATAGATGTTGATGCATCTACTTTAATGAGTAAGTTAAATAAGAATAATATACAAAGCAAAATGTATTATAGGCCAATACATGCAAGTATAGGATTAAAATATTCAAGTAAAGATTATCCAAATTCAACTTATGCTTTTAGAAGAACTTTATATTTACCAAGTTCGTTGACATTAACAAATCTTCAAATTGATAATATTTGTAGGTGCATAGAATGAAAAAAGCACTAATTTATGGAGTGACAGGACAAGATGGTTCATATCTCGCAGAATTATTATTAGATAAAGGATATGAAATTCATGGAATAGTAAGACGAAGTAGCTCTATACATACTAAACGAATAGAGCATTTATTATATCCTGATGAAAAAGTTAAGTTATATTATAATGATTTAAGTACTTCACAACATGGGATTATACAAAAAATTGAACCTGATGAAATATATAATTTAGCTGCCCAAAGTCATGTTAGAGTTTCATTTGATGTTCCTGAATACACACTTGATGTAAATGCGATAGGGCCATTAAGAATACTAGAAGCAATAAAAGATATAAACCCACAAATTAAAATGTACATGGCTTGTAGTTCTGAAATGTTTGGTTTGGCTAAATCACCACAAAATGAAGATACTTGTTTTATGCCTTGTAGTCCATATGGTATAGCAAAATTAGCAGCGTATTGGTTAGTTAAAACATATAGAGATGGATATGGTTTATTTGCTAGTAACGGAATTTTGTTTAATCATGAATCGAGTAGACGGGGATTGCAGTTTGTGACACAGAAGATAGTTAGAGCTGCTGTAAGAATTAAGATGAAAAAACAATCTAGTTTAGTACTGGGTAATTTAGATGCGAAGCGTGATTGGGGGCATAGTAAAGATTATGTTAGAGGAATATATTCTATTTTACAACATACAATCCCAGATGATTTTGTAATAGCAACTGAAGAACAATATACTGTAAAAGAATTCGTTATAAAAGTTTTTGATTATTTAAAATTAGATTGGGAACAATATATAAAATTTGATTCTAGATATACAAGACCAAAAGAAGTTCCATCACTATTGGGTGATGCATCTAAAATAAGAGATACATTAAAGTGGAAACCGAAGATTGGATTAGATAAAATTATAGATGAGATGATTAAAATAGCTATCTTGGAGGAAAGATGATTATCTATTTAAGTAAAATTGATGATAGAAAATTAGCTATAGTAGATAATATAAATAATTGTATCAATGGATTACATTTTTATGGTAGTGAGGAAGACTTTATACAAGTTGGAACATTCCGATATTTAAAAGATAAGATTTTAAGATCTCATAGACATATTAAACGAGTACGTAGTATACCAAAAACAGAAGAGATAGTAATAGTTTTTAATGGTGAAGTTAAAGTTACTATATATGACCATGATAATTCTGAGGTAGATAGTGAAATATTAACAAGTGGGAGTTTTTGTATTGTTTATCATGGAGGTGTAGGATACAAAGTTTTATCTGAAACAGCAGATATGTTAGAAGTTAAACTAGGGGATTATAGTGTAAAAGACGATTCCGAGGATAGAGAGTTAATATGAAAAAAATACAATTTGCTAAACCAGATGTAAAACTTTCTGGTAAAGAGTTAGAGGAAATAGAACGTATAATAAATAGTGGCTGGTTCTGCGAGGGAAAATATGTAGAACAAGTAGAAGATTACTTTAGAACAACTTGTAATGTTAAATATGCAATATCTTGCTCTAGTGCTACACAAGGTCTTGTTATTGCATTGAAAGCTGCTGATATTGTAAGTAAGATAGTTGCTCTACCATCATTTACTTGGCCATCAACTCTATATGCATTAGAATGTAATAATTGCACTCCTTATTTTTGTGATATTAATATTAATACTTGGAATATATTACCACCACCAGAATTTGTAATTAAAGATAGAGTTATTGCTAGCGAGATTGAGGCAATTATACCAGTTGATATATTTGGGAATGACTCTTATATAAATGATGGTAGACCTGTTATATATGATGCTGCTCATGGATTTGGTTTAAATAAGTTAGGGCAGAGAGGATTAGCAGAAGTTGTATCATTTTCATTTACAAAACCTGTTACAGGTATGCAGGGTGGAATTATACTTACGAATAATGAAAAGTTATATGAAGATGCTAATGAGTTAAGAAGGTTATCTGCTAAGATGTGTGAAATCAATGCCTTAATTCTTATGAATGAAATAAATAGAAAAGACGAGAAACTATTTGAAAGAATTAGATTAATTGAACTATATAGATATTATCTTGATGTACCATTTACTGAACAAGTAATTGAATGTGATAGTAATTATTCTACATATAGTATACTTTTAGAAATTGAAAAGCGGTATAGAATTGTTAAAGCTTTTAAAGAAAATAATGTGGAGGTTAAAACTTATTACAAACCTCTTATTTCTGGGCTTCCTAATACTGATTTTATATATAATCGTATTCTCACCCTCCCAATTTATTCAAAGATTGAAGATGAGATTCCAAGAATATGTAAGATAGTTAACGAGGCTTAAATGAAAATTACATTTATAAGCCCGTACTACCCAAATATTTGGGAACCATTAGGAATAGCATATATAACTTCTTATTTGAAAAAACATTATAATGGCTACTTAGATCTTAAATTCTTTCATGGTAATTTTGACTCAGAAGAAATGATGATTAAAACAGGATCTAACTCAGATGTAGTTGCTATTTCGTGTACTACACCAACGTTTAAAAATGGATATGAAATAGCCAAAAAGATTAAAGCTCTGAATCAGATAGTAAAAATTGTTATGGGTGGATGGCATCCAACAACAGCTAAAGTTTGGGTTGATGATGTTATAGATCATGTTGTATATGGTGAGGGAGAGAGAGAATTTAGTTCAATTATAAATGATGATCTATGGAAAGGTAAACCGGCTTGTTATAATTCTCCACCAATTTCCTTTTTAGAATTACCTTGGCCTGATAGAGACTTTATAAGACAAGATAGAACATTAAAATTATGTAAAGATATTTGTGGTGAAAAAATAGCTTCCTTTCAATCTCGTAGGGGTTGCCCTATGAATTGTAAGATTTGTGCTGAACATTGTATGTCTGGAAAAGGAGTTAGAGTTAGGGATACTAATGATTTATTAGAAGAAATTAAAAGTGTGTATATTAAATATGAATTTGATCGTTTTAAGTTTGTAGATCCAACTTGGGGATATCCTAAAAGTGCTGTTATAGATTTTTGTGAGAAAAAGAATAATATAGTTCCTAATCTCCCATGGGAAAGTATGTGTCATGCTTCTTTCCTAGATTATAATTTATTGAGATTGATGAAGTGGGCAGATTGTAAACAAATAAACATTGGTTGTGAATCAGGTAGTCAAAAAATACTTAATAGTATGAATAAAGGTGTTACAATAGAGAAGATCAAGAAGGTGTTTAAATTGGGTAGGGGGTTAGGAATAGAGATGAGAGCTTTCTTTATATTAGGTCTTCCTGATGAAACACTTGAAACTATTGAAGAAACAAGACAACTGGCTAGAGAAATAAAAGCAGATCATTTTGGGATGACTATCCTTTGCCCCTACCCAGGATCGTACTATTACGATGTTAAAAAGTATAAAGATGTTGATTGGAGTAAAGCAGATGAGTACAGTAATAATTTTTGGAAAACAGATAATTTTACTAATCAACAATTAAAAGATATACAAAAAAGTTTCTATGATGAATTTAAAGATAATATTGTATGGCATCAAAAACTTATAACTGAGAGAAATAATGAGTAAAAATCTTATAGTAACACGTGCAGATGATGGTATTAAAGAGATGTGTGAAATCACACATCCTGGTTTGAAATGGTATGCGAAGAAGTGTGGGGCAACTTTCGAAGCATTATCAGATGCAAAGGACTTACATCCACATTGGCGCATACTATTTATTAAAGAATTATTTGAAGAGTATGATAGGATAGCAGTTATTGATAGTGATGTCTTAATTCTTAAGTCTTGCCCTAGTATATTTGAAACAGTCCTAGAGGATTGTATCGGAGCTATCTATGAAGATATTGGTAGTAGGATGCAAGACAGACGAGCTAGAATACAAAAAGCTAATGAGAGATATGGTAACTATGGTTGGGATACTGGTTATTTAAATACTGGTGTATTTGTTATGTCAAAGCAACATCAGGATATATTAGAGTATAAAAAAGAAGCGTTATATAATGATCTAGGGTTTGATGATGTTTATCTTGGATGGAGAATAGAAAAGTTTGGATATAAGTTCTTTGAATTACCATTTCAATGGAATCATATGTCAATGTTTTCTGAGAATAATGGTCCTTCTAGATTTGATAGTTACATCATTCATTTTGCAGGAAATGGATTTCATCCAATGCTAGATCGTACAGAACAAATACGACAAGATTACTGGTTACTTAAAAATAAGGGATTAATTGAAGGTGACTAAATTGAAAAAATTGATAATTAGTTATGATACCTATAGTTGGATGAAGTATACATCTGGTCTAATTGTAACAGAACCACATGATTATATAATAATGATAGTTTGTAAAGATGATCGTAGAACTATACTTGACTGTGAGAAATTATGCAAGGACGCTATCTATGCTCAGAGACGACAGGATTTATTTGCTGTTGGTAAGTATCTGAAAATAAAGAAACTTTATAATTTAGGTTGTGAGCCTGATATTATCAATGTTCAAAAGTTAATTGCTCAAATACAATTAAATGTTATGTTAAGTCAGATTAGTGAAATATACTATAGTGATAATATATTTCTAAATAGAATCTTTAAAGTATTTCCTCAAGGTGTAAAAGTATATTCTTTTGGTATTATAGAAGATAGACTAGTAGAAAAAGAAATAAAATTATCTGTAAAGAATTATGATATAAAAAGAAAAATATCTGATCTTATGATCGGTGTTAATAATAAAAGGGAGAAACTTTATTTCTCTTATACAGAAAAATTTTACAAAGTTTAACGGAGGTGATAGTGCGAAAAATTATATTTAAACATAGTAGAGCGGTTGGGGATGCCTTAATGTTTACATGTGGGGTAAGAGATTTTAAATTATTGTTTCCAGATATTTCTATTAATGTTGAAAGTAATTTTAAAGAACTTTGGGATGGTAATCCATATCTTGATAGAGATCTAAAAAAAGAAGATGAAGGAGTAGAATTCTATCGTGTTGGATACCCAATTATTAATAACTGTAATAATTCTTCTATGCATTTCACTCAAGGATTTTTATTTGATATGATTTCCATAGCAGACCTACACGAACCACTTGGGTTATCTATAGGAGAATTTACTTCTATTTTTGCAAATGGTACAGTTGGTGATCCTGCTTTAGATGATGTAAAGAAAAATAAAGATAATGCTAAAGAGCCATTCATCTCACTTAAAAATAAATATAAAAATTTTAATAAAGTATTTGGTAGACAGAGAGCTGATATATATTTAAGTGATGAAGAAAAAAAATATAATCTTATTGAGAAAGTGTATGGAATTGATAAGTATTGGGTTGTAGCTCCTGGTGGTAAGACAGATTGTACTTGTAAAATATGGGATTGGAGACGATTTCAAGAGGTTATAGATTATTTTGAAGGCAGATTGAAATTTGTTGTTATTGGTAAGAGCGATCATGTAGTTGAAAAATTAAATAATGTGATTGATCTTACAGATAAATTTAATCAGAATTTGAGAGGGCTTGTTCCTTTAGTGTATCATTCTGATGGGTGTGTTACAGGAATTAGTTTTTTGTTACACTTAGCTGCTGCAGTACCCTCTAGAAAGAAATTAGAAAGAAAACCATGTGTAGGTATTTATGGTGGTAGGGAACCAACAACTTTTACAAGTTATTGTAACCATCAAATATTACATACAAATGGAAGTTTTGATTGTTGTGATAATGGTGGATGTTGGAAGTCAAGAGTAATACCTCTCGCTACAAGTGCTAGTAGAAATACTAATTTGTGTATAAATCCTGTTAAGGTTGATGGTAGAACTATACCAGAATGTATGAACTCTATTACTTCTAATGATGTGATCAGGGCAATTGAAAAGTATTATGATGGTAATATTTATAAATACTCGAAACCTGTTACAAGGCCGAAAATTAGTAGTGTAGTTAAGAAAGTAAATGTTAAGATTGGTGGAAGTAAAGAAATTAATATATTAGCTTCTCTAAGTTCTAAAGGTGGCGGAGAGCAGTCGGCATTACATATAGCAAGCTTATTAGAAAAGGATGGTTGGAAGGTAAATTTTCATCCTTGGGATAAAATACATAATAATTATAATGATAAAAATATTTCTTCTCATTCTTTTAAAAATGGAATGGCTGAGAATATGTCTATAAATATTCCTTTATTATTTTATGCGAATGATCAGATAGGTGACTTTTGTGATAATGCACAGCAAATAGTAGAGAATAGTTCTAACGTAATTGTAGGAATTAATTATATAAATAGCAAGTTACCTAAGTGTGATTGGTTGAATAAGTCTGGTAAATTAAAGGCAGTTGTATTTCAGAATACGGAAAAGATGTTAGAGTTTAAGCGTGACTGTTTTGGATTTAATGATACTAAATTGATTTGTTTATTTGGCGCTATAGATTTAAATAAGTATTTAGAAGTATGCACAGCACCAAGAGAAAAGAAAGATGATGAGCTGGTAATTTTAAAACATTGTACAGCAGACTATAGAAAATATACTACCGAAGAATCTAAGAATAGTGGGAAGAAAATACATCTTTGGCAGAAGCATATATCTAAAGAAGTAGATGTTAAATTTTATAGTAGGATTTTAAAGGATACAAAGAATACAAGATTTGAGTTTATGGAGGCGCATTCTGAATTAGTGAAAGCTTTTCCAGATAAT
>Ga0307377_10005472_pt1 | contig 13603 bp, 15 predicted proteins | sample TR3MG_FD_202535 | JGI IMG/M metagenome (GOLD analysis project Ga0307377, IMG submission 202535) | Soil microbial communities from Risofladan, Vaasa, Finland - TR-3 | ecosystem: Environmental > Terrestrial > Soil > Coastal area > Acid sulfate soil | place: Finland: Risofladan, Vaasa | collected... | reverse complement strand
TATTTTATCTAAAGGCTCAGGATGTGTTTTTTGGATTATTTTCACAAAAGCAGTAGTATTTTCTCCAGTAAAAGAATCAGTAATCGTGATTAAATTACCGACTTTAATATAGCCATAAGTTTCTAACACAGAATCAGCAATTGGTATATTTTGTGCTTCTACAAATGGAGTAGAGTATTTTGCAATTATTGCTCTGCCTCTCATTTCAGCATCACTTACATCTTTAATATCATTAAATGTAAATTTCTTAAAACTAGGAGTTGAATTTGGTCCACCATAAGTACTAATAGAAGTTTGATTCTTAACTATAATAGGCATAGGAACTTGAGCTCCATATCTTACCCAAATATTAGATTTAGCACTACCAAATACAATTTTCTTTTGTTCTACATCTACATAATAATCAAAGTCAGTTCCTATAGTTCCTAGGCCTTTTTGTCCTCTTGTATATAAAGTGCCAGTTGAATTAGTTTGTCTAACTTCAGTATCTTCTGGTGTTTTAAGCAATTGAAACTCTGTAGCTGAACTTGTAAAAACAGGCGGATTAATTGTATCATAAACTGTTGCACCAAATATTTTCACTTTATTAATCATTTGCTCCATATTTTCTTTCCATTTAATTTGTCCCGGAATATCTATTCCGACTACTAAAGTGTGAGCATACGTGGTATATCCTGCAGGTTCAAAATGCACATATTCTAATTCATTATCATACCATATTATGCGATCATTATAGATTTCAGATAACTCATTCATCTTTTGAAAATCATCTTCATCATTTTGAATAAATTTTACGATTTTGTCTGGGTCTGTTGTTCCTGTGCTAACTATAGTTGATGATGTATAAGATAATCCAGAATCATCACATAATGATTTGAAGATTTCACTTCCAACTCCCGCTTCAATATCAATATCTTTATCCCATGATTTTGTTCTCCCCGCTTTGATAGCTTCAACCATTGATCCTTTACAAGATAATCCTACTTTACTAACATAAGGAAGTCTTTGAATTATTTGTCCTCGAAATACATAATCTTCTTCAACAGAAACAAAACCGCGTTTTATTAAAATTTCGGCTCCTAAAGAAATAGTAACAGCTTCAGTTACAGAGGGAGAAAATTCTATTTCTAAAATAGGAATAGCCATTCTCCATTCATCTATAGCTTTATAACTAAGTAAATAAGAAGTTACATCTACTCCTGCTATTTCAACATATTGTAGCATTATGCTTCCTCTACTTGCATTATACTTAAATCATAATCTACGTAATTTAAACCTGGTAGACTCCATCTTGCTTTAAATGATAACAATTTGCATGCCATGTGAACACTAACAGCATATGGTGTTCCAGTATTTGGGAAAATATCAGCTAATAGAGTTAATTGAGTATTTGAATCAACTGTTACTACACGAGTAATAGCTCCTGTTATTAGATTTTTAACAACATCTCCTTCTAATAAAACACCTTGTGCAGTATGTGGACCTCTTACTCCTCTGGTAGAAAATAAAGCATTAGTATCGATTAATTTACTTGCGGTAGCTGTAGTATTAGTTCCCATACCACCTTGTCTTCGATATTTAGTGCCTCCTGTTTCATAAGTATATACAAGAAATGGAGAATAAAAAGGCTGCCAAGAAGTTTGTTTTCCATCTATAATAGATTTTATCTTTGCTATAGTGTCTTGTAGTTCATTAAATGTATCAGTGAGTCTGCCTGTTATATTCGCATATGCTATAACTCCTAGAGTATCTATACCAATAGTTTGGTCAGAATCTTCTCCTGGAAATGAAACGGGAGACATACCTGCTGATTTCTCGTCATCGTAGTTTTGAATTTTGCCTAATCCAAATGTAGGCAATGATAGTCTATTTACGTCTGCCATTTTAGATGTAACTTACCCTCCTTCTCAATTCTCTTTCATTATAATCAGCAAGTTTTGCTGCTAATTCTCTAATATCAAATTCTGAACTAATTGTGCTAGGAATATTGAAAGTATTATTGATATTTATAGTTTTGCCTCCACTAACATTACCTTGTGCAACTTGTCCAGCAGTTAATACTCGTTCTCCTGCATGCAAATTATATAATCCTGATTGCTCAACTAATCCACCAACAGCAGAAGATTTTGCTTCTTTCTTTCCCCACCAAGAAGGCAATTTTATTGATGTTATCCAACTCCAAAAGCCTTTTAGTTTTTCCCATATAGATTGAAATGCTGTAGTAAGATCTTTTATTGAACTTGTAAGGCTATCAGATAAGAAGTTATATAACTCTTCCCATAAGAAATGAAGCCATTCTATTCCAACATTCAGTAATTCTAAAACTGTTGTTACTCCTTTTAATGCAGCATTTACAATGACTAATACTCCATTCAAAGCAAATAATGCGGCTACTAATACAGCTCCTCCTATAATTTTCACAAATTCCCAAAGTTGTTCTATACTTGGACCTATTACATCCCATAATGCTACAAAAACTTCTCCTAAATTTGCGAATACTTCTTTTAATAATTGTCCTGTCTGAACTAAAACATCTGGTATTAAGTCCCATAAAAATGTAGAAACTGTTTTTAATGTTTCTAAAGGGTGAAATATGCCGTCTAAAATAGCTTGTCCTACTGTATTAACTGCACCTAGCATTGATGCTATAAAACCTTGAGCGGGAGCTGTAGAATCTACACTGCCTGTTTTACCTCCTGTTGCGCCTCCTGCAGGACCTGTAGAACCACCTGAGCCAGGCCCACCCGGTCCTTTATCGACTTCAGTATTAAAAACAATTTGCTTTTTTAAATCTTCGGCATCGCCTGTTCCGCCTATACCAAATTTACCTCCCAGCCATTTATACCATAATACTGCTATTTTCAAAAACCAGATTGCCATAGGTCTAACGAATTTTGCGAGGATATCTCCTATTGGTCTTAAAAATACCATAATTGATTTTCTTAGAATTATCAATTGCTGCATTAATGCAGGTGAAGCCTTTGCTAATACATCAACTATCTTTTTAACATTAGTAAGCATCTTTTCAATACTTTTATTCATCTTACCAGTTATCTTTAGAAGTGCTTTATCAAATGCATCTCCTCCTTCTCCACTCTTTGATGCAAGTATAGAACCAGCTGCAGATTTTGCTGCTTTAGGTCCTGCTATTTTTAAAGCTCCTTTTAACATTGCTGCTCCTACTACTGCTACCATTATAGACCTCCTGCAAATGGATTCATTTTCATTTTTTGTATCTGTACACGTAATATTAATCCGAGCACAAATTGATATTCGTCATCATCCATTTCATTAATGTCTTCAGACGTATAATTTGCACTCTTAAAAATAAATTCTTCAATTATAGTTTTGTATCTGACGGAATCGGGGAATCTGAATTGCTCGGCGAAGGAGTCAATAATGTTTTTTTTTCTTCCATCTGTTCTTCAGTAGCTCTAACATCTGCACTAGATGCTATTAGTGTAGTTAAAGCTTCAAATAATAAATCGTAATCTTCTATTTCAAGATCATCTAATTGTTGTTCAATTGGGACAGTGGTATCATACCCATCTGGCCTTTGTTGCACACACTTTGGCAATAACTCTTCCATTAGAACTGTTTTCTTAAAATTCCCAGAGTCAGATTCTGCTGCTTTTAGTGCTTTATTTCTTATGCCTGCTTTTGGCTTCTTTAACACCCATTTTCCTACGGATGTCATAACTTCTTGTGTTTTACTCATTTTTGCAACCTCCTTGGTTGATTTTACGGATTAAATAAGATACCTAATATATAATATTAAGTAACAAAATAATATGGCCGTATATCTATAACGACCCTATGTAATAGTCCACCATTTAAAAGGACGATTAGTTGTATCGTTTGTACCCCTTTTAGCAGCTCCATTTATCGTTACCTCTACCAAATTATCTCCAATATTAATCGGTTTTGCGATATCATTGATTGAGCAATCTGATAATAATATTTGGGCTACCCTATCAGTAGATGCGGCTCCTTCAGCAAAGTCTAAAATAATATCATAGAATGTTGGTTCTGAACTAGCAACTCCAGGGTCTGGTTCATTAGCTTGTCCATAGAAAGCATCTCTCATTGTAGTTGCAATTGCACTTGTCATTTTAGCTACAATAGTCCAATCATACTTTCTTAAGCCAGGTTCAAATTCTTGTGGAACTCTTGAACCAAGCTCTCTACCTATATCAGGGTCATAATTGTTATTGATATTGATTGTTGCTGATTGAACTCTTCCAACTGCAGTTCCGTTCCATTTAAATGCTCCTTGTGAGAATATCCAAAGTAACGTAGTATCAGCAGTAACTGTTTCTCCTGTAGTTGCTTTAGAAATTACATTTTGCGCATATCCTTCTAATGTGCATTTTAATGGGGCATTTAATTCAATTGATATGCCGATTGTATTAATAACCGCAGAGATTAATGTGTCAGTATTAAAAGTTCCTCCTGAAACATCTAATCCAGATACTTCTATTGTTGCAGTCTTCATACCGGTAGTATAATCTCTAAAATCTGCTTCTGCCAAATAATAAGGTGCAGCTGTTGTACCAGATCCGCCCATATCTCCAACTCCTATCTCTAAGAAATCAAATGCTGCTGGATTATATTCCATACTCCATGAGCATTCATAATTTCCAAATCCTACAAACACTTCATTCCTACCTGCTCCGAGAGCAGCAACTCTTATCAGATTATTTGTCTGATTAATAGTCATGTTCTGTATTTTACCTTTTACGGGAGCATCAACAGTGACTGGAGTCCCCATAACTGATTCTAATTTATACAAAACTGTTGTTTTATATCCTCTGTACGTTACCATTTTTCTAAACCTCCTTGGTTAATATATATAGATACTTTGATATTTATAAACTTTTCTATTTTGTTCTATTGGAAGATTATTTCCCATTGCACATTTATAGTAAATTGCCAAATGTAACAATCTTTCTCAATATCATAGTCAAAGTTTTGCATATCAGTTGAATTTGTAATGTTTACTCTGAATAGATTCGCATGACGCATTTTCTGTCCTAAATTAAATGCTTTTGAAGCAGTTACTCTTGCTCTATTTGCATACTGATCTCTCACCTCCACTCTAAATGAAGCATTAAAATATGAACCTTGTCCACTTGTTGTGCCATCTCCCATATCATCATTCAATGCGGCTGGTTCTTCAGAACCTGTCAAAAACATAATAATGAGTCTTGGTAATTTAGCATCTGATCTTGAAAATTCTCTTTCAATCATAGATGGACCATAATCATAAATTATAATAACTTCATCATTTAATGTTGCTGGTGTAATCAAAGTAACTGTAGTAGTATCATTTCCTTGCCCATATGCTACTGTGAAATTATATCCTTTTCTGATTGTTATGCCAGCAACTGTTATTGTATCTCTGACATTTTTAACTCTGTTATTTGATAAAGTGAAAACAGTTTGAGATGCAGTTGCAATAAATGTATCTGTTTTAGTAGTTGATCTTGTGATTGGGTCTGCGATCTGATTTCTAAAATAATCTAGTAGTTCTCTTTCTCTTTCATATAAAAATTCTTCTGTCGCCATATTAAAACCCCATCTCTGACCTATATCTTTGCATTAAAGTATTGTGTTCATTTCTAACACTTTGTACTGCTTTTGTAAACATAAATCCTGGCTTTATCCCTTTTACTTGTCTTTTATAAATCCAGTCACCCTCTGCTTTAAATTTTAGTAATAATTGTTTGCCTGTTTTTGTCGAAACTCTTTTGCTTTGAATCATATGTTTTAAACTTCCATATAGACCAGTACCATATTCGAGCCATTGCAGTATTTGATTTAATTTCGAATTGCCAGTATCTAAGGTATATTCATTATCAAATGCATCTACATCTGGTGCAAATAAAAAAGCATTGCGAAATTTATCCCCTTTATAGCCTGTTCGAAGTAAATTTTGTCTATAACGATTTTCAGCTTCTTCCCCTATTCTTTCCAAAATAAGGTATCTTTCTTCATCTGATAATCTACCTCTTCTTACCATTATCTGTTTGGAACTTTCTTACCGTGAGCAGTAATATGAGTAATCACATCGTTCCTTAGCCCTCTGACTCTTGTTACATCTAAAATCTTGTATAGATTATTATCCCACTCAATGTATCCTTCTTCTTGTGCAATACTATCATGCTGAAGAGTGATTTTTAAATCTCCTACATTTAACTGGCCAGATGCAACAACTTCGTGTTTTGCTTCTAATTCTTGGATTGATGCTATTTCAGTATGTTTATAACCCGGTTCAGTATCAGAACCTTCTTGTCCTTCATGTGTTACAGAATAATCTCTATTGAAGATTACTATTTCAGTCCCTAATTCTCTAGTCATGTTATCAAAATCTTTTTGGATTCCGATATCATATTGATTAGTCACCTTCTTCTACCTCGTATTCCATAACTATAAAAATAGTTATTCTGGAAATCTAAACTATCCTGTGAACCAGTCATAATATTGATAATTTCTTGTCTTGTGTCGGCACTAACTTCATCCATATATCCTGTCTTAGATACTTCTGTTCTTGCGTTTGCTATTAAAAATTCATTGTATTCAACAACTGCACTTTCAGCATCTTTCTTTAATTCTGTATGAGATTTAGTTACCGTTCTACCTTCTACAGTTGCTGTAATATACCCAGTCATAATTGCTTTAGCTGCAAGAGCATTTAATATCAAGTGTTTAGATAATAAAAAGCTTGCAATTTTCAAAATATTAACATTAGATGAAGGAACATCTAGAGTGATCTTTAAAGTCGCTAATTTTATTATTTCTCTTAAGTCTGTTAGTTCAATAACACCATTAGTTAACTGAAGATAAATCATCATTTCTTCTGCAGTGACATATGTATTATCAATTGAAGTTTGAAAATAATCCGATAAACCAATATCTGATTCTGTTGTTGTTGATTCATTATAAAATGTTCGTTTATAATATAAATCAACAGTTCCAGCAGCATATTCATAATCAGTAAATGGCTGATCGTGTGTTATGTCAACTGTAGTGATTAAAACATATGTACCATCAGGAGTAGCACAACTATAAAATCTCATTTGATTAAATGGAGTTGCATATACTCTATCTTTCTCAGAATAATTAAATTGTATTGCAGATACTAGAACTAATTCAGTGGGATTAACAGATGAAACTTGAACTATTTCAGTTACTTCATTAAAAGGATTCATGACTATATAGTCGTCCGCATTAAAGCCCGCAGTATTATCTACAAAAAGTACTGTATCACCAGAATGAATATCTCCTGTTAAAAATGTCTTCTGTTGATTTGATATATCGTAGTTCAGTCCTTTTATTAATACCATTTTTCACCTAAAATTTCCTTAATATATTTATCGTTTCTTGAGCTTTACAAGTAGTAATACTTCCAGCTTCGGCAATTTGAATCTGATATTCATATTCGCCGACTTCATCAAAGTCTCCGCTTCCTACGGAATAAAAACATGTGCCTAAAGTAGAAGGATTAGTTATAGAGCAAGTACCAGATACTTTAACTACAGTTCCATTCTTTTTCATCAATTTAAAAGCAACAGATGTAACATTTGTCAAATCAACAGCATCTCCGTTTTTATCTTTTAACGCAAAATGTATATCGAAACCATAATCGTCTTTATAAAAATTTTTTATTGTCATTTTGCCTCCATTAACTGTAAGTTATAATTCCAGCATATCGTTCTCTTGTTGCCCAATTTGTAACATTTCTAAGACCATAAGCATAACCAGGTCCATATATTATAAAGTTATTGCCTCCTACATCTGTTACTTTTAAATGGCAATTATCTGCTCCAGCAACAATAAAATCTCCAACACTATTATAATAGCATGTGCTTAAAACATTTACAGCCAACCCGCCAGAGCTTGTAGTTAATGTCTGAGCTAAATTTTCGCAAGCAACATATATATATTGTTCACCTGAAACTAATAAATCATCAACTGGAATTGTGCATATATGAGATTTAGCTCCAGTTGTTGAACATTCTCTATTTGCATCTCCAGCTACCATAGCTGTATAACTAAGGTCTTGACTACTTACTGCACAATTAGCATCAAGATTTGTATCAACTTTTAATGTTGGTGTAGTATCTGAAGAGTCACAAGGATTTGATTGATTAGTTCTCCAATTAATACAGCCACCATCTGAAGTTAAATTCCAAGTAGCATTATCTAAAAATAATAATGTGGATGCTATTGGAGCTCCTAACATACCATTTGTAAAAGTAGTGCCTGTATTAGAGTTATATAAAGCAAAAACTTCGCTTGATGTAATTATTCTATCAAATATTGCAAGTTCATCTGTTGTTCCATTTCCAGTAGAAGCAAAATCTCCTTCTTTACCAAATCCAAAATTAAGAGCGTTATGACCAGTATGACTATCTGTGCAAGTAGAAACATATTCACCATTAACATATAATCTATGATCAGCATTACCTGCAAATATAACAACATAATGGTTCCATGTGCTTGGTGATATTGTAACGGTATTAAAATTGCATTGTAAATCATTAGCACCAACAATACCTAAATATGGATATCCAGTGGTAGCAACATGAAATTGTAATGCACCAGGATTAGTACCTTGTCCTTGTCCAAAAAACGGCCCACTATCAACACTTCCTAAATCTGCATATCCCCAAAATGAAACAGATATTCCGCTATCATCTAATGCTCCATCAATACCAGTATCAAACCAATTAGGAAAATTTCCTCCATATTTAATAGCACTATCAATTTTACCATCTGGTGTAACAAATGCATAATTGTTAAAAGTTCCTGTTGTTCCTGTAACACTTTCAACATTATCTTCTGCTTTCCAATAATATGTTAATGAGTCATTTAGTGCCGTATAATCATATTCTTCTCTTAATAATTCTACTACATCAACAGTTTGAAATCTTGGACCAATACCCTCATAATTATTCCATGATGCTTGAGTATAAAATCCTAAAGTTACGTTAGAGTGTGCCCATGCAGATATATCATCAGTATCTAATAAATTTCCACCTACATAAGCATCATAAGTATATATTGTTTGATTTGCTCCAACTTCAAGTCTATAGGTTATATTAGTCCAACCTACTTGTGTTGGTATTATTGGTCCTAATTGTAAATAACTTCTAGATCCCGGTGGTGTAACAGGATAATCATCTGAATCAAGTACTACTAATCTTGCACTACATCCATATGTTGGGTCCCAATAATCACAATAAGTATTTGCTTTTATATAAAATACATTATCTTTGGCTGTTTTTAGACCTACTGCACCATAATCAGGGTCTAACATTTCTTGAGCAAATTCCATAAACTCTTGTGAATTATCTCCGCCATCCTTTGTTGGAGTATATAAATACATGTGAACATATGGGTCTCCTGCATCTGAAATATTACTAGTAATATAATGCACAGCATCTGCACCAGCACCAGGTCCTGAAAAAGTCTCTTTATATTTATAAGTGTTTATTGGGTCTTCTAGCCAATCTGGATCACAATTTACTGCAACAGCAGGTTCGGGAGGATTTTTTAGTTCGCCATTATAATATGCTGTTATTTCAGCATCTGATAAGACATCATTAAATAAACAAAACTCATACATTGTTCCGTCCCATTCATTGCCATCATTTTTAACATATCTAAAAAAGTTACCCATAGTAAATGATGGAAGAACTCTATCATTTGTTTTTTCTACAAGGAAAGATGCATTTTGAAAAAATCTTGATTTATCAATACTGGCGTCCTGAGTAACACATCTTACAGAACCTCCTGGTGTATATAAAGCACCACTTGTAACGGTGGTTTGGGTTAAGTGTGTTCCTACTGTAAACCATAAAGCAGTTGAAGACATAGATGAAGACCAAATATTATCAGAACCAGGTGCTGATGTACCTTGTGTGAAACCAATAAACATGTTGCTATCAGTGGAGTCGGCGTCAACACACATAGTGAAATTCCAATCACCACCAGCTGCATGAAGCATTTTACTATAAGTTCCGTAATTATTTCCTGTCTGATAATAAGATTCTCCGTCTCTAGTAAATGTTCCAGTGAGTGTTAAATCATATCCATTTTCTGCATAATCATACATAGTTGTTCCAGTTGTTTCGTTAAAGAAATAAGCCATCTCTACATCATAATCTGGATTTTCTGTTGGGCATCTTTGATTGTAAGCAAAAGTCAAACTACTGCAAAGTAATACGACCATTAGTAACAAAATCGTTTTTCTCATTTGTCGTTCTCCTTTACTTTAGGTTTTTTGAGTTTAAATGAACTATCAACTTTTACATAATCATGTCTACTATTCTTTTCTAACATTTCAAGTTTATCTTTATCTGTTATACAATATTGCATACAACTTTCTCCACTATTACAGATACCATCTTCATTTCCGTCATACTTTGAATCACAAACTGTGCAAGTATTATTAAAAGTGCAACCACCAAAGTCTGTTACGTTTATTAAATATAATTTGTCTTTTGCAGTCATATTAATTAGCATAATATTATCAACACATATAATTGCAGACATATTTATAAAGTGATCAACCCAAGTTCCATTAACCCAAGTGCCATTCCAATCTAAAGTTCCGTTATCATATGTCCAATTATGAACTATCCAAGTAACATTGTTACATTCAACTCCATATGAAATATTTTCAGTATTTGTTGATTTCTTTGGTGGGTCAAATAGTCTAATATCAAAACATTTAAAAGGTTCATTAATTCTATATCTAATTTTTATTTTATCAGTTGCTGCCTTATAATTATAGACTTTTGCTGAATGTGAGCCATCTTCCCAAGTAACTTTCATAGGTGGAAATTCAAATGGACTTGTGATAAAGTCAGTTTCTCCTTCATAATCAATTTTATCAATTTGATATTCGTAGATTTTACCTTCTGCATTCTGAAAACAATGTAATGAAAAAATAGGAACATTTTCAATATTATCTGCATTGTGGTCAAATGTGTATGTATCTATCGAGATAATATCATCTTTAAAAACAGAAGTTCTTGTCACTATTGTTTCTTCTTCTCCTATATCATAACTAATATCTCTTGATTTAGCTCTCATAAGTTTTGTGCCATCAAATAATCTTGAGTATTCTGTAGCTTTAGGAATAAAACTTCCATTTTCATAAACACTATAAATAGTCTTGGTGTTTTCAAAGTCAATTCTGATATTTTCCGGCCACATAAAATAGACACTTGCTGTAAGTACGACTAGAATAAAGCCAATTGTTCCTAGTGGTATTTTAGTTGCCATTATGCACAAATTATATCTTGAGTTGTTCCGCATGTTGTTATTTGACAAGGAGTTGAGTTAGCTGTAACAACACAACCACCAATCATAGTAATAGATGTTGCTTTTAATAAATAACCACCATCTATATTATCATATACTATTGCAGCACAAGAACTAGTTACAGAGCAATTTTGAATTATTTGCGAATCTGTATAAGTCCTATCTGCAGTTGAGTTAGATTCTATACTAAGTCTTACATTAGCAGCTGTAGTATCTGTATAAGTCCTATCTACTGTTGAGTTATCGACCATACTACTTCTAAGTATAACGGCTGTAGAATCTGTATATGCTCTATCTACTGTTGAATTTGATAAAATCGAAGCATCTGTATAAGTCCTATCTGCAGTTGAGTTAGATTCTATACTAAGTCTTACATCAGCGGTTGTAGAATCTGTATATGCTCTATCTACTGTTGAATTTGATAAAATCGAAGCATCTGTATAAGTCCTATCTGTAGTTGAGTTAGATTCTATACTAAGTCTTACATCAGCAGCTGTAGAATCTGTATATGCTCTATCTACTGTTGAGTTAGTATTAATCCAAGAATTAATATCAATAGCAGTTGCAAAACCTAATCCCTGTATATTATTTGTAGTTAAGTTAGATTCTATACTAAGTCTCACATCAGCAGCTATAGTATCTGTATAAATCCTATCAGCAGTTGAGTTAGTATTAATCCAAGAATTAATATCAATAGCAGTTGCAAAACCTAATCCTTGTATATTATTTGTAGTTAAGTTAGATTCTATACTAAGTCTTACATCAGCAGCTGTAGTATCTGTATAAGTCCTATCTGCAGTTGAGTTAGATTCTATACTAAGTCTCAAATTATCTGCAGTAGTATCTGTATAAGTCCTATCAGAAGTTGAATTAGATTCTATACTAAGTCTTACATCAGCAGCTGTAGTATCTGTATAAGTCCTATCTGCAGTTGAGTTAGATTCTATACTAAGTCTCAAATTATCTGCAATAGAATTTACATAAGCAGTATCATTATAATTAGACCAATTATAAATCGTAGTGCCATTTAATTCTATACTACTTATATCAGTTATTGCATAATTACTCATACTTAAATTATCATAAAATGCTGCTCCCATAACAAATGTGCTCATTAAAAGGAACAAGATACTACCAATCAGCTTTTTTGACGCCATTTACGTACACCTCTAGTTTCCCAGTACTTGTATTATATTTAATGCCTGTGTCTCCACCTGCTCCTTCAAAGCTAAGTAAAGTATCAGCAGGAATTGAAGTTAATGTCATAACATTAGCTATAGTAATTCTTTTACTCGTGCTTGTAGCAGTATCTACGATATACAATTCGTCAGTAACAGCAGGAGTTGTATTTTCGGGTAAGTCTGTTAATTTTTGATTTGTCATTTTTCCTCCTAGTTTAGCACTATAAATCCACTATCATCTTCAATTATTAATAAATCTGCTGTTTGAAGTAGAAAGTAATTAGAACTTGTGATATTAACTATTGAACTTGTATTAATATCACTTGTAATTGTAGCAGTTCTATATGTTGTCATTATGTATTCCCTATAAGTTTAGTATTTATCATTTTCACGTCAGCTTTAATTTCTTTAATATTTTCTGACATTCCATTTAATGTTTCAGCTCTTGCTGCACTTTCTTTTTCTAAAATATTTAATCGAGATTCAATACTTGCTAAAACTTTAGGATGTTGTGTTGCTACAGTGTCCCATACTTTTTCGAGATTATGAAGTCTATTATTAATTTCAGCATTTTGTGCTCCATAAACAAAAGACATACCCATCATTGTAATTAAAATAGTAAAAATAACACCCAAAGATGCCATAAATGCTTTACTAACTCGAAAGCCACCATTACCATCTGTTTGAAAATGTTTCATCTTAAGCTAATTCCACATTACCATCAACGCTGATTGGTGACCATAATATATAAAACGTTACTTCTCCTGTATCAATTGGGTTAACTGAAATTTCGTATTGTACAGATTGTGTGACTATCTTTGTAGTAATTATAGACTCTAACTCAATGCTTGCATCTGGTGTTGCATTATGCCAAATTTCATTAACATCAATTGATGCTCCTAAAGTACTTGATATTAAAGCATCGGTGCTAAGTGCAGTTCCTACTTCAATTGCAGCTCCTGCTCCAGTTGTTAAAGTAGTGCCGCAAACAGCAAATAGTTGCATAGATACTATGCCAGTTACAGTAGCTATAGGAGCTGCTCCTATAGCACCAGTTGTTGCTGTGAGAAATGTCACAGATTTAGATA
>Ga0307377_10005471_pt1 | contig 13603 bp, 14 predicted proteins | sample TR3MG_FD_202535 | JGI IMG/M metagenome (GOLD analysis project Ga0307377, IMG submission 202535) | Soil microbial communities from Risofladan, Vaasa, Finland - TR-3 | ecosystem: Environmental > Terrestrial > Soil > Coastal area > Acid sulfate soil | place: Finland: Risofladan, Vaasa | collected... | reverse complement strand
CACAAATTAGTATTGCAAGTGCTATAGCTACACAAATTGCTGACGCAGTATAATAGGAGTAGAAAATGAAAAAATCAGATAAAATGCGAAAGCTTATGGCCTCTATGGGTGATAGTAAACCTAAGAAAAAAGCCAAAAAGAAAAAAGAACAAGAAGCACCTAAAGTTGATGCCGATGTAAATAAAGACGGTAAGGTTGATGAAAAAGATGTAAGTCTTGTTGAAGAAGCTGCTAAAAAGCTTAAGAAAATCGTAAAGAAAAAAGATTAATCTGAAGGCTCTTTTTCTAAGGGCTTTTTAATCTCAAAATTTTCTAATAAATACTCTTTAATTCTATCAAAGACATCCATCATGGATTCTTTGTGAGAAACTTCAATAACATCGAATTTTATACCTTTAGACATTGTATTAACGTCAAATCTTCTCATGGCGCTCACAATGTCTTTTTCTTTTTGAAAGTCTTCAATTTTTCTTACTGGAGCAGCCAACATCCTAGATCTTTGAATCAGCCTTCTATTAGCTTCCTCTATGTTATCCATAACTATAAGGAAGTTTGCAGTACCAAATTTGTGATTTAATTTTTCCTGTAAAAACATAAGATCTTGATATTTTTTGATAATCTTGGATCTCGTCAAACCGCTAACTAAATCTACAACCATCATTCGTGCAATAGAGCCATCATTTATCACCACACCGTCTGGATTATCTTGTAAAAATTTCATTGTTCGATCACAAATTTCTTTACCAGACTTAATGTTATCGTCTAAGTGATTGGTAAGACAGGATATTCCCTTTCTTTTCAAATACTGGGCAAACAAACCTATTTGAGTGGTTTTACCAGAACCGTCTGTTCCATCAATATTAATGATTCTTAAATATTCTCTCATAGCTATATAATACCACAAAAAAACAATCTTTAAAGCATACCCTGTATTAGGAGTCTAAACTATGAGAATTAATGCAAAAATTATAAAGAACGTAGCTGATGTAAATCAATGGGAATACGCCAATGTAGCTTACGTTCAAGAAGGCCAATCTAATGAAATTTATATACAATTAGTCGATCTAGATAAAACTCACTCTGCTGAGAAATCTACGGCATTGCCAGAATTTCCATTGAGATATATGCCTCAAGGTACAGTAGTCACCTTAACAGCTACATTTCCTAATATCGATAGCGATGAACAATTTACAATAACTGGCGCTCAACCTTTTGCCGATGACAAGTCTATCTGGAGACTTCCGTTGACTGCAACTGACATACCTGCTTCTGGGAATTTTATTATAACTCTTACAGAAGATGGGGTAGAAAAAACATTTTTGATTCGTAACGCACTTAGTGTAGAATTAGTAAATGTAGGAGGCTGTTAATGGCTGATTTTCCAGAAAGTAAAGGATTTGGTACCAAAGCGTATCCTGTAGAGGCGTTAAAAACAACGCCCTTACTTCGTAGATGTGAACCTATGTTGACTGCTGATCTTTTAAAGTCTCGTTATCTGAAGGGCATTGACTTTGACAAGTACACAGACCCAGAGCTAGAACAAGAAATTGAAATTGCTACAAATGAATTTGAACTTATGTCGAATCTCACTGTAAACAAAGTTATATTTAAAGAGCGTATACCTTTTGATCGTGCTGCTTATCAGGCTTTTGTTTTCATGAAATTAAACAATGGACCTATTCGTACTATCGATGAACTTATAATTGAAAGCTCAAATGGAGAAGAAATTTATAGACTTCCACCAGATTGGATTGAAGTAGGTCTTGCTCACAAACGTCAAATAAACCTAATACCTATTCTTTCTATTTTTGGTGCTGCTGGCCTTAAAGACGGTCAAGCTAGTAATGCTGGACTTATCTTTATTCAAGCCGTGAATAACTTTCGCTGGCTACCTGCTTTTTATAGTGTAACTTATACAGGTGGACTTAGCAATACAGATGGTGAAGTTCCAATTGTGGTAAATGATATTATTGGTATGACCGCTGCTATTGAAATTCTTAGCGCCTTACAAACCAATTTTTTATATAACTCTACATCAATAAGCCAAGATGGTATTACGCAGTCTGCTAGCGGTCAGGGACCACAAACATTCCAGGCTCGTATAGAAAAGCTCATGGAGCGAAGAGAAAAAATGCTTAAGAGACTCAGAGCCGAGTTTCACCAAAAGTATTACATGTCTAACATCTAAGGTGTAAAATGCGCAAAAAACTGATGAAGTTTTTAGAAAAGTCAGAGGGTAATTCTGTTAAAGACAGACAGCCTCACTTTATTTTTAGCGCAGAAAATGCCGTACATCCAGAAAACAATAAATTAAAGCTATCGCATAAAGAGACTTTAGACTTTTTAAGAAAAAAAGGCTACAAAGCTGAAGAAATGGATGGTAAATATGGAAGTCCAGAACGTAGTATTCTTGTTCACAATGTTCAAGAAGAAGCTATACCTCATTTACACGATTTAGCAAGAGATCTCGGACAAGACTCCGGTATTTACTCAGATGGCTATAATCATGAAATGCATTATTATCATGGTGAAAACTCTGGTAAGTATGTAAAAGGTCAAGGTACAGAGTTTCACAAGAGACCACCTAAAGATTTTTATTCATTGATGGGTGATGGTACTCTTTTTACGCATAATTTTGACTTTAGTAAATTTCATAACAAAAAAGCTTTAGCAAAAACTGAAATTCAAAAGTCTGCAGCAGAAGATATAGAAGAACATTCCGAACCAAATACTCCAAATTTATTAACTCATCGCGGTGTATCTGTTGAATCAAACCCTAATATTAAAGCCAATACAAAGTCTGTTCTAGATACCAACACTGGTACTCTACACACTCCAAAGGGCAATTTTAAATTACATATGCCCGATAGAGGAGATAAAGACTACCATAGTATTTTAAATTCACCTAGTATACAGGGCATACACACCAATGCCATGAAAAACTGGTTTAAGTTAAACTCTATACATAAGGCTGGACAACAATTACCAGAAGAAATAATAGCACATGCCAATATTTTTTCTATACTGTCTGCAAACAATCCTGTACCTCAACAAGAACTTGCCTATTCTAGACTTGTTGATACAATGAAGGAATTAAAGCTGGACCCTACGCATCCTAATTTTGCTGAAGCAATGGCCAGAGGTGGTGCTGGTAGAGAGCACTGGAAAGGCCAGGATAACCCACAAGAATTTCCAGAGCATGCTCAAGAATACTGGAAAGGCCAAGCTAACGCTGCTATTACTCAAAAAAATGTTAGCAAGACTACTGGTAGGCAGCCAGGTGATGTAGTTGCAATAGGCGGCATGAATTCTTTTTCTGACAGACTTTCTAAATACCCAAATACACATAAATACATTTCTGATCTAGTACATTCTTTTGGTGGAGATACTAGATCTATAGTTTCTCAAATGATGGCAGACAAATCTAATTCAAAATTACCTAAAGATCATCCTATGAAACAAGGTGTTGGTTTGGGCAGCAAGACATCTAGATATGCAGTTTCTATGATGGGCGGTGGTAATAGTGTTATACCTGATACTCATTTTGTAAGACATATTTTTGGTTTAGATGCCAATACTGACTCTAGCACTATAGCTTATTTAAAAAATACACTATGGAATCCAAAAAACCATGGTGTATTAAATGATCTAGATGAATACTATCATGAAAACCATCCTGCAGTGCAACATGTACAAAACGAATATTTTAACGGAAAAAAAGATCCTAATGCTATTTTTCCTGCTTTCTGGCTACACTGGCTTTCTATCTCACCACATGAAAAACAAATGAACATAGGAAAACCACATGCTTCTAAAAACCTAACTGATCACACTCCTTATTGGGATACTGCACAAAAGATTTTAGACAAGTATGACTTATCAAGTCTTAAAAAATCTGAAGATAAATCAGAGGTTTCGGTACCTATCAGAACTGCTGCTGCTGCTTTAGAGTTAGAACACAAGCTTGGTGCTGCACCAGCTTCAATGATATATTATTCACATCTATTACCTCACTTATTGCAAAAAAAGGCGAAGCCATTTGAAATGCATAAAGCTGAAGATGTACTAATGAAGTCTCCTATTGTTGCTGAATATGCAGATGAAGTTTCTTCAAGTTCAGATGTTCATCACAAAATGATAATAAATGGTAACCACATAAAATCAACCAAAGTTGGAGGTCATATTGTCCATACAGCAGTATCTTCTGATAATGATCATTATCATTATATAACTGAAAATGGAAGACCAAAGGGTAAAGTAGCCGCTTTTGTTAATGTTCAAAACATAAAAGATTGGGATAATGGTGGTGAGTATCCAGCCATTACAACATCCGTAACTGAAGCTCCTCATAGAAGAAAAGGAATGAGTTCTGCCTTAACAAGACATGCTGCAAATTTTCACGATGATATTTATAGTGATGAGGTGGTTTCACCTGCAGAAAATAAAAAATGGCAAAAACTTGGCGCTAAAATAGCACCTTTTAATCCAGAGCCAGTAGAGTCTGAAGAAGAAGCTGATACTGCAAGAATGATGGGTGCAGGAGATCCTTACAGCAATGATAATTCATATTTTAGACATAAACTACCTGCTACAAAAAAAGCTGAAGATGAATATCTTGAGCACTATTCTGCAAAGCAAGGTTTAAAGACTATTAACCCATTTCATATGGGTAGTGGTGTAGACTCTACACAAAGAGCTTCAAAAAACAGAGCGAGTAAATTTAGCTTTTATTATCCTCAAGGATATAAAGACCCTGAAGGTTTAGTAACTGGTCAGTCCAAGTCTAAATATACAGTTAAAGTGCCTGAACATCATAATGTATATGATTCAAAAATTCATGGTAGCGATATTATTAATCAAGTTAAAGATGAAAACCAAGGTGTTTTTCATTTAGATAATTTTGTAAGTAAGCTTAAAGACGCTGGATACCATGGCTTTAAAAGTAGACCTCAAGGCATTGAAATGGTAGCTATGTTTCATGAAATGCCTGTTGTACAAGAACATCCAGTTCAACCATTCAAGTTCAACAAGTCTGAAGATTTACAAAAAGGCGCAATGAAAAGAATTGCTCCTTTTAGTCCAGAACACAGTGTTGATGACGAAGAAAAAAATGCAGTTACAGGTTGGCAAGAATCTGCAAATCCCAATGACAGAGTAGAAGTTCCAAAAATAGACCCTAATGCAAAAAAACGCGCACTTCATAAGCTTCATGTAAGAACCCAAGTTAGAAAAAACCCCAAAACTGGAGGGAGGGAGTTTTTACTACATAGAGGTATTGGACCTAATGAACTTGATCAACATAAAGATGGTAAAACTCAATATACAAATCATACTAGGTCTTCTTGGACACCTCATCATGAAACTGCTGAAGGCTTTGCTGGTGATGAAGCAAAAAATTATAATAGTATATATCCAGAGCGTGAACAGCATGGTCCAAAAACTATATCTGCATGGATACCTGAAAAAAATATTTACTCTGTACCTAATCAAATTTTACATCCAGAAGATAACCCACATCCACACGAACATGAAGTAATAGTAAACCATTATTCTGACGATATTTTTGAACATGCTAATCCAGAATCTGTGGAAACAAGTAAAAGAAATATCGAAATAGCTCCTATAAATATTGACGAAGCAATTACATCTAGAGGAAAAATGGGAGGCAGTTGGTTAGGTCGTGAACATTCGGATAAGTTCTTTAGAGATAGTATTAAAACTAGAGTAAAAAAATCTGAAGTTCTTAAAAAAGCTGAACCTTTCATGCCAAAGATTTCAAAGGTTAGTTTAAATTCTCAACATGGCGCTCATATAGCTGATGCATATCATAACATGGAACATAACCCAGAGCATCCAGAAGTTAAAGAGGCTTACGGTGCCTTGATCAATGAAACAAAGAATCAATATAAAAACATAATGAATTCTGGTGTAAAGTTTTCACCAATCCAGCCTGGAGCAGACAATCCATATAAAAACTCTAAAGACTTACATCATGATATAGCTAACAATAAACATATGTGGTATTTTCCAACAGAGCAGGGTTATGGTTCTAAAGAAAACGATCAATTTAAAAATCACCCGATGCTACAAGAAACAGAATTTGAAGTTGGTGGTAAAAAATTACTTGCCAATGATTTATTTAGAATAGTTCATGATATTAATGGTCACCATAAAGGCGGTATGACTGGCTTTGGTCCTAAAGGTGAGCATAAGGCTTATCTTACACATAAACAAATGTACAGTCCTAATGCTCAAAAAGCTTTAGCCTCTGAAACACTAGGTCAAAACTCTTGGGTAAATTTTGGCCCACATGGTGACCATAATAGATCAAAACCTCATGAAACTATCTATGCCGATCAAAAGGCAGGCTTGTTGCCAAAACATATTATTAATGGTGACTGGCATTCGTCTGAAGATGTAAAAAAATCAGAAGAGATTGATCTTATGAAAGATATAGGCCCTATTAAGTTTAATCTTAAAGGTGTCTCTACTAGGGCAGATCAAGAAGTTAGATCTATTAAAACTCCAAGGCAAGCTGAAATTGCTCGTAGAACTATCTTGCACCAACAACGTAGAGCCAATCCAGAACTTGGAGAAATGGAAAGAGTTAACGAAAATGTTGCAGGTCCATTGGTGGGATTGGTAAACTCAACTAAAGAATACGAAGGTGGTAAGAAAAAGACTAAGGGTATTCGAGGTTTTTTATCTAAGCTACCTTCTAAAAACAAAGACCCTAAAGAAGCTAAAAGACAAGAGCAACAAAAAGAAGTTGATAGTGGTCTTTATTCTGGCTTTAGTATTAACCTACCTCAATCACCAGAGTCTCCTCAGACTTTTGTAGCCGGACAACATTTTGGAGGTCCAGTTGCACAACATGAGGCTCATCACCATATGTTAGGTCAAATTGGTTCTAAGTATGGAGAAGATGCTAGACAAAAAACTGTTGATAGGCTTGTAAATCATATTCATCCATCAGATAAAATGGAACTAATGAGAACACTTCATCATAATTATGGGTATGACCCACATGATAATAGATTTAATGAAGAAGTTTTAAATCATGTACACGATATCTTAACTCATACTCCTAGTCGTGAAGCTTTTATGAGAAATACAGGTGCTACTCAAGAACACCTTAGCAGAATGAAGTCATCTTGGAAAAGCATTGGAAAAGACGCTAAAAATATTACAGAAGATTTCTTTAAACACGAAGAATTGGAGAAAAATATGAAAGGAATACGCGCTGGTATAATTAGTGCAGTAGCTGCTGGTACTCTTCATTCAGCAACTCCAGCCATTGCCGAACAATCTACAATGCAAACTCAACCAAGTATTACACAACCAGATCAGGTAATTAGACACGATCAACAGTTTAAAGAAGAAAATAATAAAAACCACATATTGAACGCTATTTCTATGGTTGAGTCCTCTGGTGGAAAAAATATAGAACACGAAAGGCTTCCGGCTAACTCTATACATCGTGGAGAACGTGCTTTTGGTAAATACGGATTAACACCACTTCTTATTCGTGAAACTATTGGTGCTCATAAAGATCTTTCTAGAAAATACGGTCACTTGAAACAATTAAAAGGTGATCAGTTTCATGAACAAATGGATGAGCATCCAGAACTTGAAGGTATTATAGCGTCAAGACACTATGATAGAGTTGCAAGAAAATTTGGCCATGATCCAGCTAAAGTTGGTTATGCATGGCTTAATGGAATCACTGGCACAGCAAAGGCTGTCAGGGATAAAAAAGATATCAATAATCATTGGCATGTGCAAAAAATACTCAATGCCTTCAAGGACTCCAAAAATGGTCGGTAATATGGTATATTACTATATATACTGATCGTAACTGTGGAGTTAAAAAAACAATGAAACAAAAAGACATCACGATTCATCGAGCTATAGCTAGCTCTATGACAGCTATAGAAGTATTTTCTATGATTAAAGATTTAGAACAAGAAAGATCTGAACTTGCCTCTTTTTTAAGCCAACAAGAAATTCAAAAATATCACACCATCATCTCTATTTATATGGAAGAATTAGAGTTTATCTCTTTTCTAAACAGTCAAAATCACTCAAATTTAGCCCATTAAAATCTCCAAAACGATAATCTTTACAGATATAGTCTATAGGAGGCCATATGGATATTAGACCTGACGAAGTCGAATCTGTAAAAGTTATAGGTAATCTCTTTGGTAACGATGTAAAATTGGTAAAAACCCATGGTGGTTTTCATATTGCCGTTGGTAAAAAGAAGAAAAATAATAGTAAAACCGAGGCTTTAGCTGCTGGTAGTCACCAGGCTATTGTTGCCCATCAAATCTGTAAAGAATATGGTTCAGATTTTCAACCTGCACTTTTCAAGTCAGAACACGATGCACTGGAAGCTGTAGAAGATAGAACTGAATATCTACCTAGTGAGGCTATCACTAAGGGTATTGAACTTTTTACATTAAGTAAAGGTGAGCACCATGAGTTTATCTTATACAAGAGAGGCGTTACTCTGGCCAAATATGAAGCTACGGTAAAAGACCAAGCCCTTATACTTAAAAAATATGAATTTAAAATCAAAGCTGATGAAGATATCGCCAAAGCAATGGCTAGAATTATTGAAGAAAAGGCTGAAGACCTTGGAGTAGACATTATTGAAAAAGGCTGGCTATGAAGGTCTTCTCTATAACTGAAGAAATAGATAAGAAACGAGAAACAGAAGCCTTAAGGCAATTAGATATAAAAGCCTCATATGTGTTGATTGAAAATTGCTATAGATTTTTAGAAATGAATGATTTACAAGAAATTAAAGGACTAAAAAAGCATATGTTACAAGCTTTAATTAGACTTAAGGAGCTAAGGTAAGTGGCCGGACCAAAAATAAAAGCACTTCCAAGTGTATTACCTGAAATCAAATTTAACTTAGAAGCCCAAGAGCAATTTGCAAAATCTCGCGGTGTTATATTTGAACATTGGTCTGCTATACCTTCGCCAATTGGACTTAAAGATCGTGGAGACTATAGAAGGCCTGACTCTTTAGATACAATCTCAGAAAATGGATTTATTTACAAAAAAGTTGGTGAGTTTATTGGTACTATTATTGGAAACAGCCATCAAAACCAATTTAATGGTGCTGCAGAGGCTGGTATTTATGATAACAGCACTGGACGTATAGTTATTCCTAAATTTTATAATGGTGACAAAAAGAAGAAAGAAATTTCACTTTTGCCTGGTGATAGGATTTACGCTAAAAATATAGAGCTTAAGGTTGAAAACTACCAAAGAGTTCAATTTAGACCAAAAAGTTCTGACTACCTTCAATTTCCAGCAAAGTGTGTTAGTCAACTGACTGACTCTCAGGGCATCGAGTATGCTGAAGGTCGGCATTTTAAGGTTACTAAAGACGGTAACATTAAATGGTTGAGCGGAGCTAAGAATCCAGGTATCGACCCAGAAACAGGCAAAGGCAGGATTTATTCTGTTAGATATCAATACACTGCTTTTTGGTATATCCAACAATTAATCAATGAGATAAGAATTACAAATACTGACACTGCTGAAGATGCTGCTAGACTGCCTTATCATGCTGTCATTCAAAGAGAATACGTTTATCACAATCGTAACAGAGGCGATAAAGTAGATACAAATAAAAAAACAGAAACACCTCGTACAAACGAAGAACCTGTAGAATCTACAGAGCCTAATGAGCCTCAAGTTAAGGTAGACATTAGGAATTTTAGCGAGTAACAATCTTTAAAATTAGATTATAGGAGTTAATAATATGTCAAAAGCAAAAGATCCAATCAGGCGAGTCCGAGCGCGACAAGATATCGGTGCTCAAGAGTCGATACGTTACAATGATGCTACTGGAGCGGATAAAGTAATTATTGTTGAGCCTGCAATCGCTAGACCAGTTGCTGCAGCCGAACCTATTGGTTCTGGTAAGTATGTAAAAGTTACAGGCGCATCTTACACTCTTGATGCTCTCGGCAAAGCATATGTTCCGGCTAATACCTATCAAATAGGTGATGTTGTAGAAAACGGTGGTTTTATTTATATTGCAGATAAAGACGATATTACTGGTGCTTTCGATGCCACACAATGGAGAAAAGTTGCTCCAAAGACTGTAGGCCCTATAGCCATCACTGCTGGTTCAGTAGTTACAACAGGCCGTTGGCACAATACAGTTACTGTTGCTGGTTTTTTAGTAGACGATGAGTCTGATATAAGACATTTTAGAGTGAGAGATTAAATGTTATCGGAAAAGGATACTTCTCTTATTAAGAGCATCCTTGGCGATGATATATTTCAGGAGCTTGAAAAGTCTGAAGTAGGCGGTGGTCTTTATAAAAAGAATACCAAGACTGCCCTGGACCCAGGCGAAATTAAGGTAGCTCTTGAAATTGTACCTCGTACAATTTTATCTTTTTTGATGGCTAACCTTAAACATAAAGAAGCCGGAGAAGTTTGCAAGATTGATCTACCTTTTGCACCTGGAGCAGTACTTGAATGCCATAAATTGGGCGCTGACAATTACTCTGGTGAAATTGTTAAAGAAGGAGCGCGATGTGTTGAGTTTTTACATAGATCTCTCCCTGGTATTGGATTAATTATACTTACTACATTTGAACTTTATGATTTATCTGATATGAGAACTAACAATTCTGCTCCAGAAAATCATGACAAAACAGAAAAGTTGCAAGAAATTATAGATCAAAGGCTTGAACTACATAGACTCGTAAGAGATGTAGTTGACAAACGTATCTCAGAAAGAGCGGCTATCGATATGCTTATCAGGGAAAGATTGAGTAGCCATATTGTTTCTGTACAAATAGATAACGAAAAGGATGAAGCTCCGATGGATAAGAAAAGCAAGCTTAGACAGTTTCTAGAAAATAGAGAAAAGAAACGTCAAGAACCTGTCGAAATGGATAAATCTGATATTAATTGCCCAGATTGTGGAAACACACTTTTTAAGAACGAGAATGATAAGCAAATTAAGCTTTGTATTTGTTACGGTGATAATATGAATAAAACCATAAAATTTACAAAAGCAGAAGGCGGAAAAGTTAATTTAAAATTTCCCAAGTCTTTCGACATTGACAATATTGAAATGCTTCTTGACGCGCTAAAAAAACAGTAACGGAGTTTACTATGAGAGATATTTATGTAGCAATTAATGGAGATGATGTCGGTGGAAGTATCGGCTCTGCTGTTGCGTCTGATGATAGAGAATCATTAAATAATAAAACATCTAAGGTTAGAGATATTCATTCGCAAATTGACCAATGGGTTGAAGGAATGGGTGGAGAAGTTATAATGTCTTCAGGCGATGAAGGTATTTATACTATGCCCGAAGAGGCAATGGAGCATCTTGAAGATTTAAGAGCGAAATATTCTGAGCACACTGAACACACTCTTACAATTGGTGTTGGTGGTTCAATGTCTGAAGCATCTAAAGCCCTTATATATGGTAAGATGTCTAGCAAAGATCAAATTGTTGAGTACACTCCTGAAATTGAAAATTCTATTAGTGGTCAACAAGGAGAAGGCGAGCAAGGCCCTGCAGGATACGAAAAACAATATGAAGATGATTTGCCTGCTGAACAAGATGTAATGTATCAGCGTGATAATGCAATGGAAGAAGAACAGGGCATGACTGAAGATCAAGCTCAAGATATTGCTGAAGATGATGCTCAAGAAGATGATTCAGAAACAGTTATAGATGATGCTGCTCAAGACAAACATGCTGAAGAGCCTGAACATGAAATGGAAATGGGGCCTGACGAAGAAATCGCTCATGATGCTGCAGAAAATGAAGCAGATGAAATGGATGATGATCTTATAGAAGCTGATGAAGAAGCCGAAGGCGCTGGTATCGATGGTCAAGTTGATGGTGAAGATATAGGTGAAATGGATGCTGCAGATGAAATGTCTGAAGAGATGCCTATGGAAGACGATGCGATAGAAGATCCCGATGAGCCAGATGCAGGTATGGACGAAGAAGAAGATGATCACGGTTCAATGTTAGCAGATATGATTCACAGTCACATGGCTGGAGAAGATGAAGGATTGGCTGAAGATGAAGGAATGGGTGGAGAAGAAGAATTGGCTGAAGAAGATAATACCGAACAACTTCGCGCTGATATTTCTGAATCCCTTAATTCTTTTAAACAAAACCGAGATATGATTGAAGGTATGCAAAGCCAAAGTCCAGAACTTTACAATTCAGTTATCGTAATGCTTAGATCAATGATCGAAATGGCCAAAAGACTTAACATGTCACCTGAACAAGACATGGCTGAAGAAGAACCTATGGAAGAGATGCAACAAGAACAAGCACCGATGGAAGGCCAAGACGAACAGCCTATGGAAATGTCCGAAAAAAAGTAGATAGGCAGCCTCTCAAGAAGGCAAAGAAAAAGATGGACATCAAGAGTCTGCCTAAAAAATCTACAAAACATACGACACAAAAACAAGCTCCAGTTGGTGCCATCAGGAATGGCAAAATTAAAGTTATGAATGGCGATACTGGTAAGGTTAGCTGGAGACAAGGCAGAAAAGGCTTTGCAAGAGATTGGGATGGAGAGCCTATAGCAAGAAACTATAATAGGTCTGGTATGAAAACTCAACCTAAGCATAGTCCAAAATCGGGCAAAAAATCTAAGAGCAAAACCCATATGGGTGACAGGCAAGGTGCCTATGTCGGAGATGAATAATGGCTGATTTAAAATTTGATATTGATATCGATGCCATTTCCGAGCAATTTGAAGAAATTAAAAAGAAAGTTAAGCAAGAAGTTCTTGACGGTGTAGGTACACTGGCAACTATGACTCATGCTAAAGTTCTTGAACTTTCAAGAGATGAGCTTAAAAGTCTTTCTTCTGAATACTCTGAAAATGTAGTCTTTGACAATCCTCAAGAAGGTATTTGGGTAGTTACACTTAAAAGCCCTGCAATGTGGATTGAAGATGGACGCAAGTCCGGTTTCATGGAAGAATTACTATCTGGTAAATCTAGCAAAGTATCTAAAGACGGTAAGAGATATGCCGTTATTCCTTTTAAACACAATAAAAATCCAGACCAACAATCTGAAAAATCAAAACAACTAACTCAACAAATTAAAGGTGCTTTAAAACAGCATGGTATCAATTGGGGCAAAATAGAATATGGTGCCGATGGCAGTCCTAGAATTGGTCGATTACATTCTTTTAACTTAGATAGTGCAAGATTAAAGTCTCAACATAAAGGTCCAGTTACACACGGTATTTCTGTTTATCAAACTAAACAATCAGATGGAAGTGTTAAGAGAGATGTAATGACTTTTCGTATTATACATGAAGATCATAAAAGTGAAGGCTTGTGGATGCATCCAGGTAAAACTGGTGCTAAGTTATTAGACAAAGCTTTTGAATGGGCTCTTGATACTTGGGAAAAAGATATCCTACCTAACATTTTAAAGGATTATCAATAATGAGTTACAATCCTTATTGTCCAACTATTACAGGTATTTTTCAAGGCGATCTTATTATCAAGACCGCTGTTGAACTTGCTCTGTCTGATATCAAAAAGTCACCTTGGTTGATCGAAGATATATTTGGAA
>Ga0307377_10005470_pt1 | contig 13603 bp, 8 predicted proteins | sample TR3MG_FD_202535 | JGI IMG/M metagenome (GOLD analysis project Ga0307377, IMG submission 202535) | Soil microbial communities from Risofladan, Vaasa, Finland - TR-3 | ecosystem: Environmental > Terrestrial > Soil > Coastal area > Acid sulfate soil | place: Finland: Risofladan, Vaasa | collected... | reverse complement strand
GCAATACCCCGACGAGGACGGCGCTCCTTATATTCATTTTTCCCATATCGTCCTCCTTTACCGGGGAAGTTGGTCGGCGGGAATGCCGGGTTCGTTTGCCACTTCGGCGTTGAGGCTGGCCAGGCCGTGTTCGATGAAGGCCACGAGCGCTTCGACTTCGCGTTCCGAGAGGCCCAACGGGACCATCAACGGGTCGAGGTTCGGGTTTGCGCCGCCGCCCTGGTTGTAGAACCGGATTACGTCCTCGATGGTTTTCTCGCCGCCGGTATGCAGGTAGGGCGGCCGGGCGCCCGCGTCCCGCGCCGTGGGGGTTTTGAACGCGCCCTTGTCTTTCGGGTTCTTCGTCACCTCGTAGCGGCCGTCGTCGCTCGCGAGCGGCCCCGTCTGCGGGACGCCCAGATTATGGAAGCGGCCGTCCGAGAAATTCGGGCCCCAGTGGCAGGAGGTGCAGTGCCCCTTGCCGTTGAAGACCTCGAGGCCTTGGCGCTCCAGGGGCGTAAGCGCCGAGTTTTCTCCCCTGGCGTAGCGGTCGAAAGGCGAATCCGTGGTGACGACGGTGCGCTCGTAGGCCGCGATCGCCTGGCCCACCTGTTCGATGGTGATATACGGCGTCCCGAAGACGTCGCGGAAGGCGCCGACATACGCCGGTATCCCCTCGAGGCAGGCGACGCAAGCGTCGTGGGTAAAGCCCATCTCGACCGGGTTCGCTATCGGGCCGATGGCCTGTTCCTCCAGGCTCGCGGCGCGGCCGTCCCAGAATTGGAGAGGATGGTATGCCGCGTTCGATACCGGCGGCGCGCGCCGGCCGCCCATTTGGCCCGCGATGCCTTCGCTGGTGGGCCCCGCGTCCGACCAGCCGTGGGCCGGGTCGTGGCACGTGGCGCAACTTACGGTGCCGTCCGCCGAGAGCCGCGGGTCGAAGTAAAGCTGTTTGCCGAGGAATATCTTGGCGTTATCTTGCGGGTTAGTCGCGGGAGCCGTTACCGCCGGGAGCGGCCCCAGCGGCAGGGGCCCGACGCCGAGCGCGTCCGCCGCGGTTACGGGCGAGGCCGGATTATTTCCGGGTACGGCGCCCGCCGTACAAAGCACGAGCATCAAGCCCGCCAGTAAAAAGTATTTGTTCATGACACCTCCTCGGAGAGAAAGAAACGTCCCTATGCGGCCAGATTATAAACTCTAAATCGTTTTGTTGTCAAGCATTTATTTATGTGTAATAACCTTATATATATTCGCCTGAGTTAAAGGCATTTCGGAAGAAATCGGCCCGCGGTTTTGTGGCCTCTGACGTGAAATTCAGACCGGTATGACGAAAAAAACGCCGGCCCCAAGAGCCGGCGTTTCGTTTCGCAGCGTTACAATTATGGTTTCAATAGATTTTTTAACACCTCGCCCGCCTTGCCGCGCCGGCTCTCGTCGGCCAGCGCCGTGAGCGGCGTCTCGGTGGGATTGACTTCGACGACGTACGCGCCGGCGCGCTTGGCGAGTTGCGGCAGGTACGCCACCGGGTAGACGACGGCCGACGTACCGACGACCAACATCAAGTCGCACGAGTTGGCCGCGGCGAAGGCCCGGCCTATCGCCTCCTCCGGCAGCGCCTCGCCGAACCAGACGACCCCCGGCCGCAACAGGCCGCCGCATTCGTCGCACTTGGGCGGCAACTCCGGGAAGGGTAGCGTGCGGTCCTCGCGGCTCGAGCCGCAGGAGGTGCAGCGCACCCGCCAGATGTCGCCGTGGACCTCGAGCAACTTGCTCGAGCCGGCGAGACGGTGCAGGCCGTCGACGTTCTGCGTCACCAGGAGGAAGTCGCCGCGGTGCTCGCGCTCCAGCCGTGCGATGAACTCGTGGGCCGGGTTGGGCTTGCAGGCCGCGACCAGCTCCCGGCGCCACTGGTACCACTCCCACACCAGCTTGGGGTCGCGGGCGAACGCGCCCGGCGTCGCGAGCTCTTCGGCGCGGAAGTTGCGCCACAGGCCGTCCTCGCCGCGGAAGGTGGGGACGCCCGACTCCGCCGACACGCCGGCGCCCGTAAGAACGACGACGCTGCCGGCGTCGTCTACGGTCTCTTTTATTTTATCGGTAAACAAGGCCGTGCTCGCTAACGCTCCCACGTCGTACGGTATACCGAGTTTACGCGCAGGTACGCCGACAGCGACGGCGATATATCGGTGAGGAATTCGTTGAGGTTAGTGATGAACGTTTTGGGGACGACGACGACGTCGCCTTTCTCTAGGGGGATGTTGAGCGTGATGGCGCCGTCGTCTATGACCTGTTCCATATCTATCCGCATGACTTTGGGTTCGGCGTAGAACGCGCGCACCACCATCGTGCTCGCCCGGGCGGCGCTGCGCTCGTACCCGCCGGCCTCGGCCACCGTCTCCAACAGCGTCGTGCGGCCTTCGAACCTGTACACCCCCGGCTTCTTGACCTCTCCCAGGACGTAGATGACGCAGGAGTTGTACTCGCCGACCTCGACCGTTACCTGCGGGTCTTTGTAGTACGCCGACAGCTCGTCGCGCAGCGCGCGGTTGAACGTCGGGAGAGGGACTCCCGCGGCTCGAATCTCGCCCACGTACGGGAAGACGATTTTGCCGTCGAGGCGGACGGCGTAGTTGCCGGTGAGGTCGGTTTCGCCGGCGACGCGGATGTTCAGTACGTCCGTTTCGCCGATTACGTACCCTTCCGGCGCGAGCGCTTCTTCGGCCACAGCCGCGGGGGGTTCCTCGGCCGCGACCGCCGCCGCGCATAGCGCCGCGCCCAGCATTACCGAAAATTTTTTCCGCATACCGTTACCGACTCGAGGCGCGTGCTTTCTTCGGGCCTTTGCGCGTCGGTTTCTTCTTCGCGGGCCGGCCTCGCGCGCCGCCGCTTTTGCGCGAAAATTTCTCGAGCTCTTTGAACAAGCCGTCGACCTCGCGCTCGAGGGCCGCGATTTTCTTGACGTGCTTTTTCACGGCCGCGTCCGCGCCGACGTCGGCCTTCGCCAGCGATAGCTTGTAAGTTTTTTCGCCGAGCTCGGCGCATAACCGTTCTATGCGGCGGCGACGTGCGAAGATGCGAAGGCGGAGGGCCGCGGCCAACGACAGGTCCTCGGCTCGAGCCGCGGCGTACGTTACGCCCTCCTTCGCGATGCTGACGCCCTTCTCGATGGTTTTCTTGATATCGTCCATTTGCACCATATCGCCACCTTCCGCCTAATTCTACAATAACCGGGCGGGTCTCGTCAAGCGGGAGAATAGCCTTTTGCTTGACACCCGCGGGGCGGTGCCTTAATATACCTTTCAATGGCGAGGCCGGCTCGGCGGATAAAGTTGAGCGGCGCGGGAGCGGCGCTGGTATTAGTTCTCGCTGCGGGCACGGCGACGAGCTTTTACCGCCTCGGCGTCCACAGCCTTTGGTATGACGAAATTACCGGCGCCCGCGTCGCCGACTTGCGTAGCGCGGCCGATATCTTGGCCGCTCGCAAGATGGACTCCCACCCGCCGGCAACCGCGCTCGCGGAGCACTGGAGCAGGAGAGCGTTCGGCCTGTCGGAGTGGTCGTTAAGGTTGCCGGCGGCGCTGGCGTCGGCGTCGTCGCTGGTATTCATCTTCGCGGCGGCGGCCGCGTGGGGGGACGCGCGCGTCGGGGCGCTGGCCGGCGCGCTGGCGGCGTTTTCACCTTCTTTCGTATATTTCGCCCACGACGCACGGCCGTACGCGCCGGCGATGTTTTTCGCGGCGGCGGCATCCGCCTGCTTCCTCTTCGCCTTTCGGGGCGGCCGGAAGTACGTCTGGTTTCCGTTGTATGCCGTCTTCGCCGCGCTCGCCCTCTATAGTCACTACTTCGCGGCCATCGTGATAGCGACCCTTGTCGCCGTAGCGGCGCTCGGGTGGTTGCCGGCGCTCCGGCCGCGCCGCGTCAGCGCGACGGGCCGTTACGCGGTAATCTTCGCGCTGTTGGTTGTCGCGACGTGCGCCGCCGTCGCCGCGGCCTGGCCCGCCTTTGGGAAGGCGTTGTACGACCGCGACCGCTTCCCGGGCGGCGAGATGGCGGTGACGCCGTCGTTGTTGTGGGGCGCTTTCGCGGTCGCGGGTTGGGGCCGGGCGGCGGCCAACGTCCTTTTCCTGGGCGCCTGGGCCGTGGGGGCGGCATCCATATGGCGCCGCGCGGGCGCCTTCGCCGGGACCGCGGCGCTGGCCTTGGTCGTATTGCCGGTGCTCTTGCCGGTGGTAGTAATAAGATTTACGACCCAATATTGGAACCCGCGGTTCTCGTACTTCGCGTTCCCGGCGGCGATGGCGGTGGCGGCGTTCGGCTTCGTAGCTTGGGCGAAATGGATAGCGGCCGCGTCGCGACGGAGTTTCGGCGCCGCGGCGCTGGCGGTCGTATTGGCGGCGGGGGTTGCCCGGGCCGTCGCCGACGACGTCGTAGCTTTGCGCGTGCTGTACGGGACGCCGGTTCAGGATTTCAGGGGGGCGGTAGCGTTAGTGAACCGGAATCGGAACTGGCAGACCAAGGTGCTGGTGTGGCCTTACCGCAACCTCGACTGTTACAATTTCTATACCAAAACGCAAGGCGGCCCCGGCGCGATGGCGAAGCCGCGCCCGCGCATCTATAAGACGCTCGAGCGGTGGCCGCGCGTCTTCGTCGTGTGTACCGACGGCGAGTTCACGGGCGAGCTCCTGGAGCGTTTCCCGGCTACGGTCTCGTTCCGCCTTAGAGGGGTGGACGTTTTGTACCACGACTCGTCGCACGGCAGCGCCGCGGAATTGTACGAGAAGCTTCCCGGGGATTTGGTCGGCGTACCGCCCGAGGTAATGGCGAACGCCCTCGGCAAGCACGCGTTGCGCGCCGGCCGCGGTAAAGTCGCGTCGGGATATTTCGAGAACGCGCTGGCCGTCGAAAAGCGTAACGAAGCCGCGACTTTCGAGCTCGCTAACTTGTACGCCGGGCGCGGCGAATACGAAAGGGCTTTGCGGCTCGCCGGGGATTACGTCCGCCGGTACCCGCACGAGTCTTGGCCCTACACCAGGGTGGCCGAAATTTATTACCGGCGCGGCGACAGGAATTCGGCGATAGCCCACTACCGCCGCGCGCTTTGGCTCGAGCCGTCGAAGGACCGGTGGCGGGAGCGTTTTACGGACTTGGTAATGCACCGGCCTTTTTTCCGCGGGTTCTTCGGCTACTCCGACCCCCGTTGGATGTGAAGAGGTTCGACTATGGATAAGTTCGTTATCGAGGGCGGCCGTCCTTTGCGGGGCACGGTGACGGCCCAGGGGTCGAAAAACGCCTGCTTGCCGATGATGGCCGCGGCGCTTTTGGCCGACGGCGAGACGACGCTGCGCAACGTCCCGCGCCTGTCCGACATCGAGACCATGGCGGGGGTTTTGCGTGCCTTGGGCGCGACGGTCGAGTGGGACGGACGGCACGTTTTGGCCGTCGACACCCGGGGCGTGAATAAATACGTCGCCCCGTACGACCTGGTCCGGCGCATGCGGGCGTCGATCGCGGTGTTGGGGCCGTTGGTGGGACGTTTCCGCCGGGCGGAGGTATCGCTGCCCGGCGGGTGCGCGTTCGGCCCGCGGCCGGTAGACCTCCATATCAAAGCCATCCGGGAGTTGGGCGCCGCGGTGGAATTGAAGGGCGGTTACATCGTGGCCCGTGCCGCGGTGCTTAAAGGTAAGCGCGTGAACTTGAGCGGCCCGGCGGGCCCGAGCCGGGGCGCGACCGCGAATTTAATGATGGCGGCGGCGTTGGCCGACGGCGTTACCGTTATCGAAGACGCCGCCCGCGAACCGGAGACCGTCGACCTCGTGAACATGTTAAACGCGATGGGCGCGCGGATCGAGGGCGCCGGTTCCGCCGAAATTACGGTGACGGGGGTGGGCGGCCTCGAGCCCTGTGAGTACGACGTGATGGCGGACCAGATCGAGGCCGCGACGTACCTGCTCGCCGGCGCCATAACCGGCGGCGACGTAACGGTGGAGGGGGCCGACGCCGAATACTTGGGCCTGTTTAGCGAGAAAATGCGGGAAGCGGGCGTGGCGTTGGAGGTTTCGGACGGCGGCCTTACCGCTAGAAGTGCGCTCCCGGTAGCTCCGTTGGAGATAAGGACCGGCCCTTACCCGGACTTCCCTACGGACCTGCAGCCGCAAATGACGGCGCTGCTGAGCCTGGCGTCGGGCCGGAGCGTCGTCGTAGAGGGGATTTACCCCGACCGGTTCAACCACGCGCCCGAGCTCATACGCTTGGGTGCCCACCTGGAGGTTACGCCGCCGACGGCCGTCATCAACGGCGTCCACCGGTTATACGGGGCGTTCGTTATGGCGGCGGACCTGCGGGCGGGGGCGGCTTTGGTCTTAGCCGGTCTGGCCGCGGAGGGGGAGACGAACGTACGCCGCGTGTACCACGTCGACCGCGGCTACGAGGGCTTGGAAGATAAGCTCACGTCGCTGGGCGCCTCCATTCGCCGGGTGGAAGAAGAATAGGGCCCCGATGACGGCGGGTTTTCGGATAATGTCGGGTTTTTTGGCTTGACACTTGGCGGTTTAACGACTATAATGTTAAAGGTGGTTTGTAAAGGAATCTTTTAATTCCAAAGCGAAAGACTAACGTTATGGGCTGTTTAACGGGAATACGTATCGCGCCGGCGATTTGTATCGTCGGCGTAGCGGCGGTACCGGCGCTGGCGGGCGTGGATGTTCAGAACGGCGTGCTCGATACCCCCAACGCGTACGTTATGGAGAACACGCAATTCAACATCGGCGTCTCCAGTTATGCCGTTACGGCCGGCGAGATCACGTCCTACAGACGCGACCCTCTGAAGAACGATCAGGGCAAGTGGTATTATCCGGAAATAAATAAGAACCTGAGGGAGCTGGACGCCTTCTTCCAGATCGGGCTATTCGGGCGGCTTGAGCTCGGCGTCAGAGAGTATACCCCCGACAAGTACGTCGGGAACGCCAAGGTGTTGATTAAGAAGGAAAGCTCCCGGTGGCCCGCGGTAGCGGCCGGCATTTTCAACGTCGGAGGCGACCACGACATAGGCCCGTACGGCGAGAACTCGGCCTGGTATTCCGACCGGGACCGCCAGGACAATGCTTATTACATCGTCGCCAGCAAAAACATGCGCAACATCATACGCGTGCCCATAACGATCAACGCCGGCGTCGGCGCCGCGCGCTTCCAGGGGACGGACCCCCGCTGGCCGCATTCGAAACCGTGGCAGGGGATGTTCGGGTCCGTGGAATACCACTTCCTCGACGAGAGGATCTCCATAATCGGAGAAGTCGACGGCCGCGACCTGAATCTGGGCGCCAGGTTCAAGTTGCCGTGGGGCTTCGTAGTCACGCCCTACGTCTCGGAGTTGGAGGAGGCGTGGTGGGGCGCGCCTACTACCTCCACCAAACCTTCCCCCGCGTACCCGCACGGGATTACGTACGACGACGAGTACGACTCGCCCAAAGGCGGCATCGCGGTCCAATTTTACGTAGGGCCGCTCTACCGCAAGGCCGAGACCGAGCGGCTGCGCGCGCTGCGCTCGCGGCTCAAGCGCGCCGAGGAGAGGCTCAAACAAGCGCGTCAACGCCGTGAGATCTTGGAGCAGCGCGTCGAAGAGATCCGCGAAGAATTGATGGGGCCGTAGATTTTCGCCGGCCGGCCGCGCTACGCGTAAACGCGGCGGTTCGATATTATCGGATACATGATTATGCCAAGCAAGGTAGGTATAGCCGCTGTCGCGCTAGTCGTGGTGACTTTCGCTTTCGTAGGCCGCGTGGGGGCTGCGGACGAAATCACCGGCGAATACGCCGAAGAACTCCGCAAGGGTAAGAAGTTCAAGGAGTTCGAGGCGCTGGCTTCCACGGCCTACGAACGCGCGTACCGCCTTTTCAAGGGCGAGAAATACTACGACGCCGCGGTGAAATTCAAGGAAGTCGTCCTCCTCTACCCCTCTTTCTCCAAAGTCGACCGCGCGACCTTCATGATGGGGGAGGCTTATTACCAGGCCGGCATGTATACCGACGCCGCTTCGGCCTTCAACCGCATCCTAAAAAATTTCCCCCAAACGGAATACGTACCGCGCTCGCTATACCGCCTCGAGCTCTCGAGTTTGAAGATGGAGCGCTACAACGCCGCGGTGGGTTACTACGAACAGCTCATCCGGAATTACCCCAACTCGCCCGACGTCGACGGCGCCCGGTATTTCGCGGGCCTAGCGTTCTACAGTATAAACGATTTCGAAAACGCTAAGAGGACGTTTACGGACATCCCCAACGAGAGCGAATACTACGGCTTCGGCCAATATTCGCTCGCGCTCTGTTACCTCCGCGAGGGGATGCGCGACAACGACCTCGAGAAAGGCGTCGAAAGGGCTATAGGCCAGCTCGAGAATATTTTCCGCATTAAACACAAGTCCCCGCTCGGCCGCACGCTGGCGGGTAAAGCCCACGTTACCCTCGGCCAGCTCCATTACCAGGCCGGGCGGTACGACGAGGCCGAGGACGAATTCAACAACGTCTCGAGCCGGGACTCGGCCAATTACGACAACGCCGTATTCGGCCTGGGTTGGGTCGAAGTCAAACGCGCCGAGCAGGAGGAGGACGAGGGCAAGGCCGACGGCCATTTCCGGCGCGCCGGGGGCCTGATGAAACGCATCACCGACCATATGGAGGGGTCGGAAGTCTACGCCGAAGCGTGGCTGACGCTGGCGCATTGTTATCTGGGGCAAGGTAAATACGACCAGGCCATAAATACGTACGAGTACGTCGTCAATAACTTCTCGCTCGCCGCGGAATTCGCCGGCGACCCCCAGGTGGCCAAGATCCTGGAAGGCATCATCGCCGAAGTCGAGAACGTCAAACGCGTAAGTACCGCCCTCCAGGAGCTCAATAAAATCGCCAAGGAGAAAAGCCGCTCCGACGTTCAGGCGCAGGTCCGGCTCGAGCAGCAGGAGGTCAACCGCCTGGTCGAAGACCTCAACGACCTCGAGCTCTGGTTCACCGGCCGCTCCATCACCGGCGGCAACGTTATGCTGGGTGCTGATTACGGCCTCGCGACTATCTCCTTCCGCGGAGCCCAGGAGGTGGAGAAGGAGCTCTTATCGTACGACGAGGTAATGGTCGAGAAACTGGGAGCCATACGCGAAGAGAAGACGCGCTTCGAGAAAGAGGTCCACATCCACGAGCTCCGCAAGGAACAGATCATAATAGGCCAGAAGGACGAACAGCTCGAGACGCCCGAGCAAATATACCGGCGCGAGATCCAGAAGTACAACGTCATATCCGAACAGACTTCCGCCGAACCCGGCGAGACCGGCGTCTACCGGCCCACGTACGTGTCGCCCGCGCCGACCGTAACGCCCGGGGCGGGCGAGGGCGAACCGGGGCTCGCGCCGGAGGAAGCTCCCGCCGAAACGCCGCCCGAGGAAATAACGCCCGAGAAGGCTCCCGCCGAAACGCCGCCCGAGGAAATAACGCCCGAGGAGGCTCCCGCTGAAACGCCGCCTGAAGAGGCGTCCGGCGAAGAGGGCGGAGCGGCCGAGGGCGCTGAAGAAAGCGGCGCCGGCGAAGCCGTCGAGGAGGAGCTGCCGGAGCCGGGGGCCGAGAGCGGCGAGGAATTCGAGGAATAAAAACCCTTGCAAGCCGCCCCGCCGGTTAAAAGATATCGGCGCGCGGCCGGTCTAAACCAGGGTGATATATATGAATGCTAATAAGTACAGCGGCGCGTTGGCGGCGGCCGCGATTTGTATTTTTGCCGCGGTCGGCTGCAAGCCCAAAGAAATAGTCATCACCCGCGAGGACTCCATAGCCAAGGAAGACGTGGCTATCGAGGAACTCCAGGAGAAGATCGCCGAGCGCCAGCAGGAGCTCGACGAGCTGGAGTCCGAGCGGATGGGCAAAACCGGTAAGCTCGCCACCGAGGAGCGCCAGCGGCGCAACGAGGCCGTCCGGAAGTACGAGGAGTTCGTGGGCAAGTATCCCATAAGCCCGTATACGCCGGACGTCCTTATTGCGCTGGGCGAGCTCTACCTCGAGCGCTCCGAGGAGGAACACGTCACGGCGCTCGACGACTACCAGTTGCGCCTCGAGACCGCGGGCGAAGGGGGAGAGATATTCACCGAGCCCGAGCCCGAACCTCACTACGAGAAGACCATCGCCGCCTACCAGCAGATCGCGCTCAAGTACAAGGATTTCCCGTACGCCGACGTGGCCTATTACGGCCTGGGTTACTGCCTCAAAGCCCAATTCGAAGATGAAGAGGCCGCGCGGACCCTCTACAAGCTCACCCAGCTTTACCCCGAATCCAAGTTCGTGCCCGAGGCGTACTTCCGCATCGGCGAATACTTCTTCGACCAGTACGAGTTCGACAAGGCCGTGAAGTATTACGCGCTGGTCCCCGATACCAACCCCGACTTCTACGATAAGGCCCTCTACAAGATGGGGTGGGCGTTCTACAACCAGGGCGACATCGGCATCTCCTCTATCGAGTACCAGAAGGCCATCGACGCCTTCACCGAACTTATCGAGAGTTCCGGGAGGCAGTCGGTGTTGACCGAAGAGGCGATGGAGTTTGCCGCCATCTCGCTGACCGAGTGGTCGAGCGACCCCAACGACGAGACCGCCATCGCGAAGGCCGTAGGCCACTACGGCGAAGAGTTCCGCGGCGGCAAGGAACGCGACTATTCGCCCGAAGTTCTGCAAGAATTGGGCGACGTCTACCTCTACAGGCAGGATAAGCTGAAGGCCGCGGCTACGGCCTACGAGGCGGTACTGGAGTACTACCCCGACTATGACCGCGCGCCCGAGGTGCTGGACTCGCTGGTGGAGTGCTACCTCCGCGAGGAGGATTACGATAATGCCCACACGACCCGTGTCCGCATCGTCGACGGCTACGGCCCGGGCTCGGCGTGGTACGAGAACCAGGAAGACCTCGACGTCCGCCACAAGGCGCTGCAGCGTTGGGAGAACGCGCTTTACGGGGTCGCGGTTTACTTCAACATGCAGGCAGAGAGCAAGATCGGGACCCATCCCGAGGAAGCGAAAGAGCTTTACCGGGAGGCTATCAACCGCTACAACCAGTACCTGGCCTCTTTCCCCACCAACGAGAAGGCGTACCACGTTAATTTCTATCTGGCCGAATCCTATTTCAACGCTGGCGATTTCGCGAACGCGGGCGACCAGTACCAGAAGACGGCGCTGGGCTACACCGACCGCGAACGGTACAAGATAGAAAAGTGGGACGAGAAGTTCACCCAGAAACTATCTCTCTACAGCGCCATAGTCTCGTACGACGAGATCTTCCAGGGAGACGTCGAGAGCTCCAAGGAGGAGAAAACCGCGCCCGAGCCCCCGGCGGCGGCCGGCGCCGAGGCTACCAACGGCCTCGTAACCTACGGCCCCATCGAGATGCCGGTGCAATCGCTGACCTTGAACGAGGCCAACCTCGTCCGCGCCTGCAACGCCTTCGTCGACAAGTACCCCGAAAGCTCCGAGGTGCCGACGGTTCTCTCGAAGGTGGGCGAGGTGTATTTCTACGTCTACGACTACGATCGCGCGCGCGAGGCGTACGGCAAGCTGGTCGACAGGTACCCCACCGCCCTCGACGCCGAAAAGCAAAAGGACCACAACCAGCTTTACGTGAACGCCGCCGAGGGCATCGCGAAGTCGTACTTCAACGAGGCGGAGTTTTACGAGAAGGCCGGCGCGTACGAAACGGCCGAGGACAACTACGCCCTGGCTAAACAGTGGTACGCCCGGACCGAGCGCGAGGCCAAGGACCGGGGCGTCAGCGAAACGAGCGAGCGCGCCAAGAGCCTGTCCGGCTTGACGGGCCTCAAGGCCGCGGAGATGAAGGGCGCCGGCATCGCCATCGAAGCCATCGAGGAGCCCACCATCGAGCCGGATCTTCTCGAGGAAGCCGAATACGAAGACTTCGTCGTCATATATCCGGCCCTACCGCCCATTGAAGCCTCGGCGTTCGCGGCCAAGCAGGCCGAAGCCCAGGCGTACGAGGCCAACGCCGCCGACCACAAGGGGGCCGACGTCGGCCGGCTGAGCCTCGGTAAAGCCGCCGATACCTACTATAAGATCCGCGACTGGGACAACGCGGCCCGCGTGTACACGGAGTATATAAAGGAGTACCCCAAGGCCGACGACCTCAAGATGGCGTACGAGAAAGCCGCGGAGTGTTACGAGCGGAAAGAGGATTGGGGCGCCGCCGCCGCGGCTTACATGCAAATCGCCGAATACCCCGAATACAAGACCACCGCCCTGGGTCGGGATTCGCTGTTCCGCGCCGGCCTGATGTACGAGCAGCAGGGAGATTGGACGCGCGCCGCCAATACCTTCGCCCGGTTCGTGGAGGAATACCCCGAAGAGGCCCAACCGCGCCTCGAGGCGACCTTCCGCCAGGCCCGCGCCGAGGAGAAGCTCGGCCGCGAGGCCGAAGCCCTCGAGCGTCATAAGGAAGTCGTCGCCATATATAAAGTTTCGTCCGAGCAGGGCTTCGATATCGGCGGGACCGAGAAGTACGTCGCAGAGGCGGAGTTTAAAGTCACCGACGCCAAGTTCGACGACTACGCGGAGATCCAGTTCGTAATGCCGCAGAAGGTGATGGAGGCCAACCTCCAGAAGAAGGTCAAGCAGTCTCAGGACCTCATCGCCGGCTACACCGACGTCGCCGGCCTGGGCGTCCCGAAGTGGGCGGTGGCCGCCCACTGCCGCATGGCCGACGTCTACCTCTCCTTCCGCGATACGCTGCGCAACGCCGAGATACCCCAAGAGCTCCAGCCCGAATACTGGGAGGCGCTACCCGACGACGACCCGCGTAAGCCCCTCCTCGAGAACGCCTATTACGATTATACCGCCGGCCTCGAGGAGCAGGCGATACCGTTGGAAGAGAAGGCCGTAATGGAGTACGGCGAGGCGGTCAACGTGGCCGAGGCGGCCCGGGTTGACTCCGAGTGGTCGCGCAAGGCCTACAACCAGCTCCTGCTCATCCGGCCGTACGAAGTCGTCAAGTACGAGGACGTAGGCATGCAGGGCTTCACCAGCGACACGGGTTGGGTCGTGTCCAACGTCTACGAGGACGGTTGGCTCGACGCCAATTACGACGCCGCTATGTGGGCCCCCGCCGGCACGAGCGGCTGGCGCGAGAAGGACGAGGAGAAGGTGGTCGCCCGCGTCCCGGGCGAACCGACGACCATTTGGGGCGGCCCCGCGGACGAAACCGTTTACTTCCGCAAGAGTTTCTCCTTCACCTACGACCCGGCGAATTACGAGGCCGTCATCCAGAGCCGCGGCCCCTACAAACTCTACGTCAACGGGACGCTGATAGGCCAAACCGACGTTTACGCCGAAAACCCGTGGGTCAAGCCGGATACGTACGACGTCTCGAGCGCCCTCCACCTCGGCGACAACGTCGTGTGCGTCGAGGTCACGCGCGAGCGCGACGACTCGTACGGCCTCAACTTCGCCCTCGTGCCGGAGGGCGGCTTCCCCTCGCCCGAGCCGGCGTTCGAGGAGACGGGCCTGCCCGAGGAATTCGGCGGCGCTCAGCCCGAAGAGGGCGAGATGCCGATGGAGGAGTGGGCGGCGCCCGAGGGCGAAGGCGAACTGCCGGTGGT
>Ga0307377_10005465_pt1 | contig 13610 bp, 11 predicted proteins | sample TR3MG_FD_202535 | JGI IMG/M metagenome (GOLD analysis project Ga0307377, IMG submission 202535) | Soil microbial communities from Risofladan, Vaasa, Finland - TR-3 | ecosystem: Environmental > Terrestrial > Soil > Coastal area > Acid sulfate soil | place: Finland: Risofladan, Vaasa | collected... | reverse complement strand
CGCTTATTCACCGCTGCAAATCTTATTGCCGGATCCTTTTCTTTGTCGATACTTCGCTCGGAATCGCGTGTCATATTGGGATTATCTCGCCTTGGACTTCATCATTATTCTAGCCAGCATGATCGCAATTCGTTAACGCAGTAACATATAGGCGATTAGCTCGCCATTCTAACCAAAAAGCCAGGCTCGACCAAACAAGGCTCATATTGGGCCAAGGTCGACAGGCACAAGAAAAGCCCCGACCGGCGTCGATCGGGGCAAACCCTCCTACATCTGCTTCTATCTGCCAGCGCTCTTCGAGAGCAGGCCAATAGCGGCAGTTGTCCAAATACTAACCCTTAATCGCCGTCCACATCTCGTCAAAGATAAAGACGGCATCGCCAACCTCACTTAACCACTCCAACTTCCCAAAGACGCTGTCGGGCGGGTAGATACTCTCATCCTCAAGAACTTCCGGATCGATAAATTCTCTGGCCGCTTCATTGGGGCTGGCATAATAGGTGTAATTCGTAATTGCCGCCCCATTTTCGGCCTCCAACAGGAAATCTATGAAGTGTAAGGCAGTTTCGTACCGTTCACTCGCAGCCGGAATACATATGTTGTCCACCCACTTGACGCCCCCTTCTTCCGGGATACTGTAATACCAGTTGCCATCTTCTAGTTCGTCATCATAGGTATTATAGTAGGCTGAGGCCACATCACCACTCCAACCCATCGACAAAACAACCTCATCAGGCACCAGAAGGGTATCATCGTAATCCTCGCTATTGAACGTCTTCCAGTACGGTTTTGCCTCAAGGATAATATCACGGGCTTCTTCCAGATGAGCTCGATCTGTGTCATTGACGCTGTAACCCAAATACGCCAAGGCAGCGCCGATCAGCTCTCGTTGATCATTCAGGACGTTTATACCGCCATCAGAATATTGTTCCAACAATTCCGGATCGAACAAATAAGCCCAGCTATCGGGCGTATTTTCCTCAAAGAAGGGATCACCGGCTCGATAGCCGATGCCGGTCGTACCCCATTGGTAGGGAACACAATGCTGATTTCCAGGATCAAAAGGTCCATCCTTCATGCTATCGGCAATATTGCCCCAGTTCTCGAGATCGTTAACATCAATTTCAGCCAGCAAGCCAAGTTCGATCATCTGGGAGACCATGTAGTCGGAGGGAAAAATAACATCATAGCCGGTCGCCCCAGCCTGAAGCTTGGCCAGTAAATCCTCATTGGAGGCAAAGGTGTCATAGATTATCTCTACCCCAAACTCATCACTGTAGATCTCCAGTAATTCTTCATCAATATAGTCATCCCAATTGTAAACTACTAGCTGGGAAGCTAGCGCCATTTCCTTTTCGGCCTCAACATCTGCTGTATCTTCCCCCGCTTCTGCCGCGGATCCTTCTTCTTCGACAGGCGTTTCGGCCGCATCCGCATTGACGGTTGCTGTCTGCTCGCTTTCCTCCCCTGGTCCACCACCGCATGCACTGATTACTAATGCCAATATAACCACCATCAACCAAAACATCTTCCTCTTCATATCACTTCTCCTTTTTCTGCCTTCTTGGGTTTCATAGATGAAGATTATTCGCCTGCCTGTATACATCAAATTTACCTCAGCGGCGCTGAATAACGAGCGAAATAACAACCAGGATAGTTGAACCTACCAGCATCAAAGTGGAGATGGCATTTACCTCTGGCGTAACCCCAAATTTAATCATGGAATAGACCCGCACCGGCAAAGTTGTCGAGCCAGGTCCCGACACAAAGAAGGTAATCACAAAATCATCAAGAGAAAGGGTGAAAGCCAACAGACCGCCGGCAATAATCCCGGGCGCCAAAAGCGGCAGCGTCACCCGGCGAAAAGCCAGCCATTCGTTGGCGCCCAGATCGGCTGCCGCTTCTTCGAGATTACTGTCCATGCTCGCCAGTCGCGCCCGAACAATAATCGCCACAAAGGATATATTAAATGCGACATGGGCTATGAGAATCGTATATCGACTAAGGGCAATACCCACCATGACAAAGAATAGTAGAGTGGATAAAGCCATGACTATGTCAGGGATGATTATCGGTAGATAGAGTACGGCATCATAGGTCGTTCTACCACGAAAACGGTAGCGTTCCAAAACGATAGCCGCCAGCGTACCCAATATCACGCTTATTATCGTGGACCAGGTCGCCACCCAGAGACTGTTTTTAAGAGCGCTGGCAATGGCTCTATCCCTGAATAACTCGCCGTACCAACGCAGGCTGAATCCTTCCCAGACTCCGACGACCTTATTGGAATTAAAAGAGTAAATGATGAGGATAAGAATTGGTAGGTACAGAAATAGAAATACGCCGATAGCATACCAATTTAGCAAACGGCTGCCCAAAGGTAGATGAACTTTTTGTTGAGCTATTCGCTTGCTCAGAGATATGCTTCCGGATTGATTGTTCACTGCGCTGGTCGTCATGACATCCTCTTAGAGCGCTTCACTTTTCGCAGAGATGCGGAAGTAGATTATGATCGCTACCAACATAATGGCCATCAAGATAAACCCAATGGCTGAACCGAAAGGCCAGTCGCGTACGGTCATAAATTGCTGTTGTAATAGATTGCCAATGAGTGAAACCTTTGCACCGCCCATCAAGTCTGGGGTCACGTATGCCCCTAATGAAGGGATAAAAACAATGATCGAGCCGGCGACAATCCCGGGCATTGTCAGAGGAATGAGGATTCTGAAGATGCTATTTAGCCGTCCCGCGCCCAAATCGGACGCCGCCTCGAGCAAGGACCAGTCAAGACGGTCAATGTTGGCGTACAAGGGTAAGATCATAAACGGTAGGTAGCCATAAAAAAGACCCAACAGGACGGCTGGTTGGTTGAAGAGTAAAGGCAATTTGCTCTCGGATATTTCAGCCAACCAGGAAAATAACTGGTTGCTATCGGCCAGCATCAGGGCTTGTTCGTGTAAAGTGATGGTCCAAAAATTATTTATCAGACCCGAGTCACGCAGAATGAGCATCCAGGCGTAGGTTCGCACCAGGAAGTTTGTCCAGAAAGGGATCATAACTAGCAAGACCATCAGGTTACGATACCCTTGGGGCCGGCGGGCAATCCAGTAGGCGAATGGGTAGCCAAACAAGAGGCAGATAATTGTATTCGCGGCCGCTATAAGCACCGATCGCCCAAAAATACGCAGATAGATAAACTGACCACCGATCCGGCTAAAAAATCTAACGTAGTCGTCCAAATAGGCGCCGAGGTTGTTCAGCTCAAAGTCTGGATATGTGACCGTACCTAATCGGGAACGGTCGCCAAGGCTAACCGCCAGCACAATAATAATGGGAATAATAAAAAAGATCAGAAGGTAGAACGCAGCGGGATAAGCCAAGGTCCAGGGCGTACTCCTGAGTAGCAATACCAACATCATGCCGGATGTGCCCACAAGAAACGCTGCGCCAATAAAATCCTGGCTAAAAACATATAACAATAACCCCACCGTCAATACGATCATCGAGCGGGCAATTCCGACGGATCTTGCCCAAATGCGATCCTGGAGCAAGGCCAGACCAATTATCAGATCGACAACCAAGAGCGTACCGTAGATGATGTAGGGGAGGATTGGCGGCCATTCGGCAATTAGTGATTCAATATCGAAAGGCTGCCAATCAAATACACTGAAAGTCATCCAGCGGAATAAGAGCAATGCCCACACGAAGGCAATCGCCAGAAGAAGATACGCGGCCAAGCGTATCATAGGATTTAGACCAGCTTTGATTTCTTCTCTTTGCGCAGAGGCTGTAGCCAACAGTCGCTCCAACTTATTCGGTCAAAACCTGGGCGTTTTCAATCGCCCAATGCACATAAACCTTATCACCTGCGACGTAACTCTCGTCATACCGGGAACCAAAATTTTGCATGCGAACAGAGATAGTGACATTATCGGTGATGGCTACCTGATATCGCATATCTGTACCGATGTAGATAGCTTCCACAATCGAGCCATTCAAAACGACATTAGCTCCTTCGGCCGCCAGATATCGCTTCAGATTGATGGTTCCTGAAGGCAACTCAGAACCGAACAGTTCAGCCAACTCGCCAGGATCCAATTCGGCATTTGTTGCTGCGATCTCGCCATGAGGATATAGATTTATCTTCTCTGGTCGTATTGCCAGAGTCACACTCTGACCCGGGATGACCTCATGACCATTGCTTACACCCAAGAGAGGAACACTATCAACTTCCACCTGGACAAATGTCTCGATCTGGGTCACATTGCCAGTGAGAAAGTTCGTTTCACCGATAAAGTCGGCAACGAACCGGTTCGCGGGATGTTCGTATATATCCTTGGGAGGACCGATTTGCTGGACGAGACCGAGATCCATAACGGCGATGCGGTCAGACATCGTTAGTGCCTCTTCCTGGTCGTGGGTTACGTAGATAAAAGTAATACCTACTTCTGTTTGTATTTGTTTAAGCTCTAATTGCATAGCCTTTCGAAGTTTCAGATCCAGAGCGCCTAGCGGTTCGTCGAGAAGCAGTACGTCCGGGCGGTTTACCAGGGCACGAGCCAGGGCCACGCGTTGCTGCTGGCCACCTGACAGTTGCCGGGGCTTTCGCTCTCCCATGCCCTTCAATTGAACCAATTCGAGGGTTTCAGAGACCCGTCTGTTTATCTCCTCATTCGGAACCTTCTTCATTTCCAGGCCAAAGGCGATATTCTTGTGGACGGTCATATGGGGAAAAAGGGCATAACTCTGAAAAACTGTATTAACCGGTCGACGGTGAGCAGGAATGCCAACCATAGATTGGCCTCGGATGAAAATATCCCCCAACGATGGCGCTTCAAAACCGGCAATCATTCGTAAAGTTGTTGTTTTTCCACAACCACTTGGACCGAGCAGGGAGAAGAATTCTCCGTCCCTGATAGCCAGTGAAAGCTCCTCAACGGCTATCACCTCGCCAAATGCTTTGGAAACATCTGACAATTCAACCGCCGGCACCCCCGAAGCCTCTGGATAATTCGGTTCCACCAATCTCTCCCAGGTTTTCTTACATATTTCGTTTTACTGATTCAAATGCTGAATCTTATGCCCATTTGCCCACAATCATCGGCTGTTTCGACATATTTCAGGCCGAGGGATTCGGATTTAGTTGGAATATTGAGTGGTGATCAGCTAACAATCAAAGCCGATCATGGATACTATAGGTTAAATTGTAGAGCTATTAACGATTGTTCCCGAACCTTGGCCCTGTGATCTCGTAGAATACGTCATTTTATCCAAATCTTATCATATGAAAAATATGGGTCGCTTTCATGAGTGTAAAATCGATTATACCACTTTGAACATCTTGAAGGCATAATTGACCTGATACTCTGGCCGGTCAGAATAACCAAAAGGTTGTAGATATGTCTTCATCGGTGCATGTTGGAGATCGGCTGAAAGAAACTGGTAGCAATCATGGATAAAAAATCACAGCGAACGCTAGAATTTGATAAGATTCGCGAGCGACTCGCCCAATACACAAGCTTTAGCGCCGGGGAAGATTTAGCCCGAAAAATAACTCCGTCTCCAGACCTGCAAGAAGTCCTGCGCTGGCAGATCGAGACTCAGGAAGCCCGGGATTTATTTGGTACGAATGCGAATGTGACAATTGGCGGCGCCCGGGATGTTCGACGGCTAGCGGCTAATGCTGAACGGGGTTTCTTTCTTCAGGCAGAAGACTTGCTCAATGTACGATCTACAATTTTGGCCGCACGAGAATTGCGACGGAAGCTATTAAAAGTCAAAGAATCAACCCCATTGTTGGCCGAGATCGCTCAACTGATCGAGGAATGTCCTGGCCTGGTATCGGCTATTGGCAACACATTTGACGAACGTGGCGTGGTCCTTGATAGCGCGAGCCCTAAACTAGGGAATATTCGCCGAGAGTTGAGAATTGTCCACGGCCGTATTCAAGAAAAACTTCGCCTCTTGATTGGAAGCAGCAATAACCAATATCTGCAGGAACCGACGATCACAACGCGCAACGGTCGTTATGTCGTTCCGCTCATGGCCAACCACAAGGGGAAGATTAAAGGGATTGTACACGACCAAAGCAATAGTGGGGCCACTTTGTGGATAGAACCCTTTAATACGGTGGAACTAAATAATGAGTACCGTGGAAACCAGCTTGCCGAGGAAGAAGAGATCCGGCGCATATTGACCGAACTTACGGCTCTGGTTGCCATCCAGGCGGATGCGATCATCCGTATCGTCGAACGATTGTCTGAACTAGACTTAATCTTCGCCCGGGCTCGATATGCCGATGTCCTTAGAGCATCTATGCCTGAGTTGATCCCCTGGCGACCACCGGCATCGACCTCAAAAACTGAAATCAGCGTCCTTGAAACAGAAGGTCAAGCAGTAGGAGACAGCCTTCACCCTGGTTCGGTCATCTGGGTCCGAGGCGCCCGTCATCCCTTATTAGATCCAGAGTCGGTTATTCCAACAGATCTTCAATTAGAGAATGATGTCTTTGTTGTTTTAATAACTGGACCAAACACCGGAGGTAAGACGGTAAGCTTAAAAACAATCGGTCTGATGGTCCTGATGGCTCAATCAGGACTCCATCTTCCCGTTATCGACGCCCGGCTTACCGTTTTCGACAACGTGTTCGCAGATATCGGCGATGAACAGTCGATTGAACAAAATCTGTCCACGTTTTCAGGCCATCTGGCTAATATCACTCGAATTTTGGGTCATGTAGATGATCGCTCGCTGGTATTACTGGACGAACTAGGTGCTGGCACCGACCCAACGGAGGGAGCCGCTTTGGCTCAATCAATAACGTCCTACCTGCGCGATAAAGGGGCAACCACCTTCATAGCCACCCATTTTCCCGAATTGAAAGTATATGCCAGCCAGACACCCGGTGCCACAAACGCTTCACTTCTTTTCGATGTGGAAACACTCATGCCGACTTTTGAGATGAGCATTGGTATGCCCGGCCGGTCCAATGCTTTTGCCATCGCCCGCCGTCTTGGATTAGATGATTCGATTCTAGACGAAGCGATACAGTTAATTGGAGCTAACAATAATAAAGCCGCCAGCCTACTTGACTCTATATACGATATGAGAGAGTTGATATCATCGCAGGAAGCAGGCACTCGCCTGGCACTGCAGCAGGCTAATAACGAACGAGACACCTTGCGTGAAAGATTACTGGGTATTGAAAGCGAACGAGCAGAGATTTTAGCCTCGGCTCACCAACAAGCCGAGAATGAACTTGAAGAGGTTCAATCTGAGCTTCGCCAGGTGCGCAGGCGATTACGGGATGCAACCTCGCTCAACCGCCTGAAGGAGCTGCAAAAACAAACTGTCGAGGTTGAGGAGGAAATGATCGCCAGCATGAAGACAACCTCGCCGGCGATCGAACTTCCAGTCAAAGCCCGAACAAAACCGGCAGTTCTCCAGGTCGGTGATACGGTTTTGGTATCGACGCTTGGGGTTAAAGGCAATATTGTTGGATTATCAGGGAAAGAAGCTGAAATTGTGGTCGGCCGGCTTCATATGCGGGCTCGCCTTGATGAGCTTCAATTCAAAGACCGCAAAGACAATAAAGAGGTAGAAGAGTCTGAAAATCCGACGCCAATTCACTGGTTTCAAAAGGAGTCGCCCGGCATGGAACTAGACCTACGAGGAAAACGTGCGGAAGATGGGTTACGTCTATTGGACAGATATTTAGATTCAGCGTTCCTGGCCAGGCTACCGTGGGTAAGAATTATTCATGGCAAAGGCACCGGTCGCCTGCGTGAAGTCGTTCGTGAAGCCTTGGACCAAAATAGCCACATATCATCATGGGAAGAGGGGCTTGATGGCGAGGGAGGTCCAGGAGTGACGGTAGCAAAATTTTATGGTGATTAAGTTGCTATGCCTTGATGCGGTGCCGGCAAATTCTTGTTCTAAGCTCCATTGTTATTAATTTCCATAGCTAGATTCAAAGGTAGGATATGAAACTATATGAAGCAATTGTCTTCGATCTCGGCGGTACGCTGATTGAATATGCTGGCAAGTTTGATAGCTGGCCAGATTTGGAAAAGCCGGGCATGAGAGCTGCCCATGCTTACTTGCGCCAGGAGGGAGTCCCGGTTCCTCCTGTGAGTCAATTTGAAGCGGTCGGTATTGAACTACTCCCAGGTTATTGGGAACGGGCCAAAATGGGCATCAGGAATCTCACCGTTCCTATTCTATTAGCCTGTATTCTTGATCAGTTTGAAGGTAATTTGCCTGAAAATTCTCTCCTGGAAGGGGCCGCAAGGAAATATGAGAAGACAATATGCGCCGGCGCCGAACCCATCCCCTATAGCCGGGAATTGCTGGCGCAGCTGAAAGCCGCAGGTTACCGCTTGGGTTTGATTTCAAATACTATGTTTTCCGGTCAGGCTCACCTGGACGACCTCATGAAATTTGGCATGCTCTCCTATTTCGACGCGACGTTGTTCTCCGCCGATTCGAACATGTGGAAGCCTTCGCCGGACCCGTTTCTCCAGCTTATGAGTGAATTGAAATCAGGAACCGCTACAACCCTTTTTGTCGGCGACGATCCTGGAGCCGATGTTGCCGGCGCCAGAAGCGCTGGAATAGACGTAGTCCACTTTGCCTCCAACGATCGGTTCCCCCCTCTCCATGGAGTTTTACCAGATGCGACGATTCATGCGTTGGTGGAACTTCCTGGTGTCTTAGCGATATAATCACTTGGAGATACGGTCCCTTAGAGACATTGAACAGCTGATTTGGTCATGATACACTGGATCCAACATGAGCGATGATTTGGCAAAAGAACAGGCTATGATCCTGCTTGACCGAGCTTTGCGCCATCAAATGAAAGGTGAGTTGGCCGACGCCATCATCTTATACGAACGATCGTTGGCAATCCGGGCTACAGCAGAAGCATATACATACCTTGGCTGGACTTACAGCATGATGAATCGTTATGATGAAGCAATTACCAGTTGTGAGAGAGCCATCGAAATCGACCCATCCTTTGGCAATCCCTACAACGATATCGGGGCTTATCTTATTGAGCTCGATCAGTGGGAAGAAGCGCTTCCCTGGTTAAATAAGGCTACGACAGCTCAGCGTTACGACTCCCCTCAATTTCCATACCTCAACCTGGGTCGTGTTCATGAACACTTTGGTCGGTACGGCACTGCGCTTACCTGCTATGATCGCGCCCTGGAAATTGATCTTTATTACCAGGAGGCGCTATGGGCTAAGTACGGACTTTTAGGCCGCATGAATTAGGCAAGCATTTGAGTAATAGACTCTCGACTAAAGATAGACAACCCTGGCTGCGGCCGATCCCTCCACAACGTGACGCGTATCGACGATCAATTTAGCATGACCAGCCACAAACGACCAGTCAATCCGATCATGGTGAGTTACGACAAGGACACAATCCGCTTGCTGCAGGGCTTCAGTAGTTAATTCTATTGATGTTAATTCTATTTCCTCGGCCTGGAGTAATTCAACATGAGGATCATGAAATTCAACTTCAGCTCCCTTCTCGCGTAGCAGGTAAATAATACCGATCGCCGGGCTCTCTCGAACATCACTAATGTTCGGTTTATAGGCGACACCCAATATGATTATTTTGCTGCCTTTGACTGCTTTAAAATCCTCGTTGAGGGCATCGGTCACCTTCGTAACGACGTAATCAGGCATATGGTCGTTGATTTCCGCCGCGAGTTCAATAAAGCGTGCGGTATAGTTTAGTGATCGCAGCTTCCAACTCAAATATATTGGATCGATTGGAATACAATGCCCGCCAAGGCCTGGTCCAGGGTAAAAGGGCATAAATCCATAGGGCTTCGTAGCCGCCGCCTTTACTACTTCCCAGGCATCAAGATTCAGCTTGTCGCACATCAAAGCGACTTCATTTACCAGGCCAATGTTCACAGCCCGAAAGGTATTTTCTAATAATTTAACCATTTCTGCGGTGGCCGTACTGGATACCGGCACCGGGTTATCTATGATTTTTCCATAAAGAGCCATGGCCACTTCCAGGCAATTCTCAGTGACGCCACCAATCACCTTTGGCGTGGTATGGATGGTGAAATCTTCTCGCCCTGGGTCAATTCTTTCTGGGGAAAAGGCTACAAAAACATCAACTCCAATAACGTCACCGTTACTAATCAAACGAGGGAGTATTATTTCATCAGTCGTTCCTGGATATGTCGTACTTTCCAGAATGATTAATTTTCCGGAACCACCATATTTTGCGATATTATCGGTTGCATCGACGATATAAGAGATATCTGGGTCGCCCGTCTTGCTTAAGGGTGTTGGCACGCAAATGGATATGGAATCAACTTGTTCCAAATCCGCGTAATCCGTCGTAGCCACCAACAGATTATCTTGCATCAATGGTGCGATCTGGCTATCAGGCACATCTTCAACATAACTCTTCCCCTGATTAAGCATCTCTACCTTTGCCGGGTTCGCATCTACACCTACCACCCGATAACCGGCTTCAGCAAAAGCAACTGCCAGGGGCAAGCCAACATAACCCAATCCAACGACACCAATACGGGCTGTCCCGCTATTTATCTTTGAGATTAATGCTTGTTTTGCATGACTCATTTGATTCTCTTTGAGCGAATGGGCTCTCTCAACGAATTTTTTTGATTTGAGAAGCTTCTATTTGTAGCCTCTTTGGCTGCTCGCTCAAATAGGCCAGTAGTACTTGAACACGATCCCTGCCCGGCAAGGCTGTGTCAAACAGGGCTTCATAACCGGCCAGAGCTCCACCCACAATCTTCACCCGATCGCCTTTCTTTAGTTCCGCGAGATCGATTCCACCGGCAGCCTGGATTCGTTCCAATTTCTGGCGGAGCTCAGAAACCAAATTCTCAGGCACTATGGCGGGCTCGCCCCCAAATTGGACCAATCCATGAGTGCCTTCAGTCCAGCGTAGGGCATTCGTCCCGAGTTGGTTAAGATCTAACCTGACAAACATATAGCCTGGAAAAAATGGCCGTTCACGACTTGCTCTAGGGTTGACTGGCTTCACTTTCAAGCGCGGGTAGAACACGTCAATCTGTTCTGCTTCGATATACTCGTGAACAGATCGTTCCTTGTGGGGTTTTACATGTAATGCGTACCAATGACCAGACATATACTAAAGTCTACATCTAATTCCTGTTAGGCGACAGGCTCAGGGTTAAAGCTCTAGAGCATATTTACCAGGTTCTGAGAAAGTGACATCATCAGAGGAGAAATGAGCGCGAATATTACACCGACTGCTAATAATAGTGCAGCAACGATACGCAACGCTCTGGTTTCATCTGCAAAAGAGTGAACTGTCTCTTCTTGAATTGCCGGATTAGGAAGCATCATTCGGGCCAGGCCAATACCCGCAGAAACGACGGCTACCACGATTATTAACCCAATCCACTGATATTGACTGCTCGCAATTGTTAGCAAAGTCCACCGGCCGGCAAACCCGGGCGTCAGCGGTAGGCCGGCCAACGAAAATCCACCGTAAATAAGCAGGGCCAGACCTATCGGCGAGCGCCGTGCCAAAGTCTCGACCTTGAAGGCCAGGTATGTGTCTCCTGAGTCTGAAGCGAATTGCCGGCGAATCATTCCTAAACCGAATCCGGCCATCAATAAACCAATTATCCGGATCATTACCAGGTAGCAGACCAATTCCAGTCCAATCTTTCCACCTAAACCCAGCGCGACTGTGGTTGAACCCAGGTCGATCATCAATAGATAACCTATCAATCGGCTGATACTTGGCGCAGTCAATATCAGGACTGTAGCCAGAATAATGGTTGCCGCGCCACTTGCTCTTAACACTTGCAACAAACGGGCATTGCCATAAACAACAGGATTTTCAACGATAACTCCGAGGCAGAGTATCACCACGACTAATTGAACTAATCCGAAGGAAGCTACTGGCACCAAGGCCTTTGATTCCGATATTGTCGGGGAAACCCATATATGGAATGGGAAGGAAAACAGTAGAATTAGGAAGGCGACCAATAACAAGAAGGGCATCCAGGCCAGGTATTGAGACAGGCTCGTTTCGGCCATCCAAGCGATTAACAGCAAGATAGGAAAAACCAGTACGATCAGGGTGAAATATCGCATTGATGTCAAGGTCGAACCGGCCCGTTCACCCTGGATCAGGATCGTTATAACGACCATTCCAACAACCAGGAACAGGGTGCCGGTAGATATCGACTCCGCGATAAGCGTGCCTGCAAGTGGAGATACCGCCAGCAGGACCAATGGAACGAATAGGCTGTCTTGCCTTAACACCAGCGAAAACAAGAATAGAAAGCCTACGCCACTGTAGAGAATCAATAAGACATCCTTGCTCAATTGGTCCAATTTGAATGACCGTTCAAGTATTACCCAAGTATTGTCGAAAAAGGGGCCGTTTATGGCGCCGTTTACCAGCACCTGTGTATCGGTTGCCGCTAATAGGCCTGTCAGGATTAGCACGGTCCCAACACCAGTAAGGATGGTGGCTAACTGCCATCGCCGAAGCAGAAAAGCTCCGACGCCGGCGATTAGAGGAATAATTAATAACAGTACTGGTGTAGACATCTCACACTTAAGTTTTTTATCTGCGCGAATCGCCCTTTATAGTCAACCTTTTCGCGTTCCACAGCCGGCAGCTCTGATCAATCAAATAGGGCAGGAAACGAATGACGTACCTGCGTCAAATAAGCAATAGCCAGAGCAATTGACAGGCTAATAACGGCAAAAATAACCATGCCAGCCAGTGGTTGTTCGACCGTGCTATAAAACAACTCAAAACCGGTAATTAGGGTCAAAAAACCCATGCCGGACTTCATAGGTTCGCTGGTTAGAACCATTATTACCAAGCCCATAGCAAATAGGCCAAACACAGCCAGATTGAGATGATTGTCAACAAAGGGCAAATGAAAAGCAGCTTTCTGTGTCAACGCCCCAACAGATAAAGCGACCGCCAGACCCAGGAAAATACGGAATGGCGCGTCAGTAGGCAACATATAGGGTCCAAATCGCAAAAGTCGCTCTTGGCCGAGCAGAACGGCTTCCTCTGCGGTAACGTCCTCCGGCAATCGCCCCCAATTTACCTGTTGGGCTGTAATGAAGAGAATCAGGCAAATAAAGATGCCAATGATGACCTTCATAAACGCCAGGTGCGGCGGCATGACATCTGCTAACAATAGACCGACTACCAAATATTGAATGAGCAAAGCCAGGATCGACCATCGCCAATCACGAAATATCAAAATAAGCGACGCGGTTATGAGGACCACATAGGCGGCCGGAAATCCGCGAAGAAAATCCAAATATTCAAGAAACTCATAAATAGTAGGTATATTTCCCATGATTTAGGTAATTAAGCGTCCAAGTATACCTTTCGAGATGGTCCTAATTTCGCCGGGCCAGCCACATGACGATTATGAGCACAACCACCCAGATCATGCCTCCCTCTCCTTCCAGGATGCTAATCGTTTCGCGTACAATCAGGGTGATACCAGCTAAGAATTGCCCAATAATTTTTTTTGCCCGATCCCTAGGTAAGTTAATACGAAAGGCATCTTTCAAATCTGCATGCGCCAGGGAAGTATGGG
>Ga0307377_10005464_pt1 | contig 13612 bp, 16 predicted proteins | sample TR3MG_FD_202535 | JGI IMG/M metagenome (GOLD analysis project Ga0307377, IMG submission 202535) | Soil microbial communities from Risofladan, Vaasa, Finland - TR-3 | ecosystem: Environmental > Terrestrial > Soil > Coastal area > Acid sulfate soil | place: Finland: Risofladan, Vaasa | collected... | reverse complement strand
TCATCAATTCTTCGCATGCCTGATACAGGATTCACCTGAAAAAGCCAGTTTGGGTCGTTCTCGGACTCCCGCAGCGCAGAGTCTATCGTGCGAACAACTTTATCCTGTTCTTCCACCAGAAGCTGTTCAGCCCGGTGTCTTGCTGCTCGGCTCTTGTAGGTGTTGTGTACATCAGCTATGCGGAGCATTGCCTTCTGCTGAACGGCGGGATCATACTCTTTGAGTACCCCCATTATAGCCTCGTTCATACCGGCCACATATGGGTCATAAGAATCGCTGGCACCTATACCTTTTGTACTAGCATATCCGGCTACCTTATTCCCCTCGGAATCAACACCCCCATAATATTGACGCTGCATTATGTCGCTTACTCGCAACACCGCATCCTGCGCTCGTACAGAGTTTTCCCGGTCTTGATAATCGATGGCGGACTTGACCATCACGCCCGCCAGTTTAGCTCCCGCTTCTATAGAGGTATCAACATTTATTTTTGGGAGATCTACCGGTGTGAACTGTACATTAGCTGCCCGCATGTCAATAGTAGGAGCGCGTATAGCCGATACTGAACCGGAAGCAGAGGACAAACTCCCGCCCAACATCGTGGGGGTTACCCCACTACCACTACTACTGCGGTTTGTGTTTACTCTTTCTGAGGCTAGTTTTACTCGCGGCATATCCTATATCCCTGCTAACGGAGAAGTTCCCGGTGTGGCAAGAGAGCCAGACAGGGTGTGGCCTGTTGAAATAGCCCGAGTGGTAGGCTGCCATCCAGAACTTCGAGAGGTGCTGAATACGGTGGAAGGCTGTCCTGTTGCGGGGTTATTTGTTAAAAAGCTATAGCTTGATTTCGGCTGTTTTAGAGCAGCATAAGCTCCAACACCCATACCGATGCCGCCGAAAAGACCATTCATAAAGTTATTGCGTATATCCTGCTTGTTATTCTGATACTGAAAATCAGAACCGTATGCCCCGGATTGATAAGCATACTCAGCAGACTGTCTGTTGGATGCGGCATTGATCATGGAGCCTGCATAGTTAGCAGCGCCCTGTAAAAGCGTACCTGCCGCCCCCATGCGGGCGTTCATAAAGTTGGCGGTTGCCCCCTGCAGTATGTTGAATCCGTTTAGCTTACCTTCCCAGTTCAGCTGCTGTATTTTTAATCTTCCTTGGTACAGGTTCTGCGCTATAGTATTCTGCAGCCCATTGACTTCGCGGGTAGCCCCCTGTTTTATAGCTGTCTCATCAAGATACTGCTGTGTGATGGAATCAACCATTGTATCTTCGTAACTTCCTCCTTCCTTTACAACACCCTGAAAGTTTTGTACCGCTATCTGTCCACGTTCCACCTCGCGTTGATTGGCTAGAAGCTGTAAATCCAGATCCATCGATTCCCATATATTAGCGATATCTGAATCCAACAAAGTGGCATTATACAACGAGGTGTTCATTATAAGTGAGCCGTTATACGCAGCTTTAGCGTTCTCAAATTCAGCTGATTTTGCGGCCATTCTAAATTGCGCGTCGGAAACCTGTGCCTGCATAGCCGCAGACTGTTTAGCCATACCAAAGTTGAACCCTGCAAGTTCCGTTTGCATAGCTATGTTGCTGCGGGCGACATTGTACTGCATTTGGTTATTATATCGGTTCCACGCCAGCTGATTATCGTTCTGTGTTTGAGCTTGGTTCTTCTGTGATATGGTGCCTATAATAGAAAGAACAGCTGGGATATATTGCCACATTACTCGTAAACCTCCCCTTCATCCACGACCCCTCGCACAGTAAGCGGTAGCGGCTGTTTCTGTTTTATGTAGTACACATCGTCTTTGTCGAACCCTTCAGGGAAGGCTATAGTGTACCACCCTGTGTATAGAGGAACGGCGACCCCTAAGCTATCACCGGGGACACGAAATGGTATTTCTTCCTCGTAGTCGCCATCTTCTTTATCATATCTGCCTATCCACATACCAAGCGAACGATACAGATCGATTGATACATTGGTAATTCTCTGCGCTCTTCCTCGACTCGTACCGTCTCTAACGTCAGCATCAATCAAGTGTGGTCTTACTTCGGACTCGTACGGCAGTCCAATGACTACCACACTGTAGCTGTTGTTAAGGGACACATTTCCTGCGCCGTCAACCACCCTCGCGGGGTGAACCGAACCGTCAGCGAGGATATCGACACTCTCCCCCACGAGGTGGTCTAATCCCGATATGGTGCTTACGGGGGGGCCGTCATACACAAGGTGGCTGTCCAAGAATCTGCCGTCTACGGCGTCATCTGACTTGAACCAATCAGCCATTTTTTCGAGATACCACTTATCCGCGCCGTCTATGGATCGCTTGACCACCATCCAGACATCGTCTTCACGGGTATTTCCCGGTATAACGGTACAGGCTTTGAACTGGCCTTGAGTGGTATGGCGGTGCCAGCCTACAACTTTGTGCTGTCTCTGGTAAGTTATCCCCAGCAGAGCGCCGTCTTCTCTAACAGCCCATATTATAGAATCTGGGGTCTGCTGATACGTCCAATCAACAACAGAATAGTTTTCGGTAAGGTGCGGCGAAAGTATCGCCATGTCAGAAGTCTTGTAAGAGTCAAGGGTGTAGTCATATACAAACTCATTGATAACCCTGCCGTGCCTCTCTACAAACAAAGTCGTAATGCCGACCATCAACGGCTTATTCGGCTCTGATCCGTTGTTCGTCTGCCGCCGCGCCAATATGTTGCTCGGCGTCAAAGCCGATTGATCGTTTCCGTCTACCGTCCACTCGTTACCCATCGTTCCAACATGGAGACTCTTACTGGAGTTCATCCACTGTATTCTGTTTTGTGTTCCCGAATCCAGCGTAAACGTAACAGCGTCAGAATCAACAAGAGGCGAGCTGACGCCAAAATTATTAAAATCACCGGCTTGAGAAAGCCAGATAGTTTGTCTGCGGAGTGTGTTAGCCGCGAAAGCAAGGCGTTGCTGGTGGAATGTAACCCTCTCAGGCCATCCATATTCGTCACTCCAATCTGTTGGCTGGTTTGCGAAGGTCACCTGTACAAGTTCCCAACAAGCGTGATCGTGTCGGCGTATGATGTGTGGTGGAAGGTCTGGCTGCGCTATGTACATCTCATCACCAGACTGCGCCCAATCAAATTTATTGATATCCCAATCATCTGGAAGAATAAGCGTCACAACCTCGTCAACAGCTATGGCTCCAACCGAGATACTGAGTTTAGCGTAAAGCCGCCCGCCAGTTATTGTCCCGTTTGTAACTGTTACTGTGGCCTCGCCGTTTGGATTGTCGTAAGCCACGGTGTAATCGGTAGTCACTGTTAACGTGGTTTTAGTATCGTCGTCAGCTATATGCCACACTACGATAGCCGATGCGGTTGCCCCGTCAGGATAGAAAAAGACATAGTCTCCGGTTCCTGTGTAATCGTGGCTCGATTCAGTATCATAATCACAGGCTGACCCCGACCCAAGAACCACGCCGTCTGTGCCGTCTTCTAACGTGGTGGCAAGCACCATGCGGTTTTCTGTATCGACATCATCGGTCCACTGATAAAAAATCATCACATAGGCTTGCACTTCGTTAAACACAAAAGGTATAAGACGGGCTTTCTCGGCCACAATATCGAAGCCAATAGTGTTTAGATCATAAACAAATTTGAAACCGGGGCGACGAATGGCTGGGCCTTGTGTGGCGCAGAACATATTATGCAGAACTTTGCAGCCGTTAAGATACCGGTCAAAATCAACACGGTCATTCATCAACGGAGACAGCTCCCCCGCAGTGAAACTGTGTTTAAGTCGGAAGAACGCCATTATCGCACCCACCCAACATCTGGATCGATCCAGCCATCAGGATACACAAAGGAATCATTATTGGGATCCTCATCAAACTCGCGGTAATCATTACCAACATTGGCGCTGGACTCCCACGCGTTTTGCTGCTCTATTTTGAACTGCTCTACTAACACGGCAATAAGAGATTTGTCTTGTGTTATGGCTGGCCCCATCTTAACAGCTAGTCCAAGAGCGAGAAGATCGTTAAAGATACTGGGGAATCTTGAGGTATCAACTATCTTATAAGTGTAATACAGCATGACATCTACACCAGAAGTTGAGTCTATCTCACAAAACAGAGAGTTACCCATAACAATCCATTTTGTTTTTGATCCTCGGGGGGCTATATCCCTAGCGGTGTGACAGTCGTTTGGAAGTTGATAGGCGTATAAACCTTCAGGTGATGTAACACCGCTCAACGGCTGCAACTTCACATACTTCCGGGCGAACGACCAATCAAATTTGGCTAGAAGGTAGTCTCTGGTAAAGTCGAAGAATACGTCCGCCATTCTCGCTCGTTTGTTCTTCTCTGAAAAACTACGAATAGCGTCAGCCCCTAACGTAGCTAGAGCGACATTACAGATTTCTATCTTCGAGACAGCCATTACAGCACCTTATTGAGATCCACGTTGTCAATATCCCGATATCGGCTATCAAGCAAGAGATCGACAGTTTTTTCTTTGCCGCGATTCCTTGCTTTTTTGTCGTATCGCTTCTCTATAAAAGCCTTCAATTCATCAAGGTCATACTCGGCTTCCCGCAACTCCTGCTCTTGCGCAGTGTCAAAATCTACCGGCCCCGCCTTCTTACCCTCGATAGCCCTAAAATGATTTGGAACCTTTTTAAACTCTTCTACCTGACCGGCAGAAAAATGTTGTGGCCTGCCTTCCGTGTTTCTTATGTAACAGTCCCTGACACATACACATTTCATACTAGCCTCCTTTTATAAACTACCCCCGGCACCATTGCCGGGGGTAGCTGGTTATCACCTTTTCCTAAAAGAAAAGGTTATACATTGGTCTGGACACCCGGCAGGACAATTCCTGCTGAGTAAGAACCCGCCGACACCGAGCCAACCAAGGCTATGGTGACGTACCGCAACACACTCGAGGGTAACTCAAATTCAACCGTATCCCCTATTGCGGGGGGCGGAGTAATCGTCAGAACTACCTCATCTGCGGGAAGAACAGCCGCATCAAGTACATTAATAGCGGTACACGCGGTAAGTGTTGCTTCTGTCGTGAAAAAACACTTAATGGGTTCACCGGGACCGGGGCGAACTGCGCCCAGATCGATTGTTTCTGGAGTCCCGCCGTAGGCAAGACTGTCAGCGAACATGGTTTCATTATCAAGAATCATATCTATCTCCTATGAAATTAAATTTGTGTAATGATTTCAGCTATAGCTCAAACCTATTAAGTCAAGATAGCTTCAGTTTCGAGGATCGCGTTGCAGCCACGAACCGGAATACCACGGAAAGAGAGAACTTCCTTCCCGAAAACGTTGGCGTAACCGAGGGCGGCGTTAGCCTTCTCGACGGCAGCGATATCCAGCATCGCCAGAACGCCGGGGCTTGCGTAAAAAATACCGCGTCGTCCCTGCGGCACGGTGTACATCGCCTTAATCATGGCGTAGTACAGACCCTGCTGGTCGGCGGTGGTGAGCATCGCGGAGAGATCGACGTTAGCGATACGAACGATGTAGCGCCAATCTCTTACACACATACCCATCTTCCACTGGTAGTGAGTCCGGTAACCTTGAAAGCGACCACCATCGTCATCAAACAGCGTGTCTTCCCCGAGGTCTTGGGCTTTCATACCCACCTGAGATCCTTTCGGATAAATACCATGAACGGTATCCTCACCCCAAACGATGTACCAGACCGATGTTTCAACATCAGCACTGTCGCCAGTGGCGCTGATAACGTGATCCAGATAGTTCGAGTTTACCTGAGAAGTCGGCTTGGCGTTCTCGGAAGCATCACCGAGAGAAGCATACCGAGGGGCCAGACCGAGAAAACGCTCGGGGTAGGCACCAGTATCGCCGTAGAAAATGGTGGACGCCATTGTGTTGGACATGGCCTCGATGTGCGGGATGTCCTCGGACATACGCCATTCGGCGGTATTCCCGTTGAGCATGGCGAGGTCTTTGTCCACTTCGCCGTAATCCTCAAGCATGCCGATGGTGTCATCGACCTGTGCGGTGAGGGATTTGGTCGGCTTGACACCGTAGTTCAGCTTACGCCAAACAGGGGTCGGAAGACCGGATCGAATTGTGGTACGGTGACCGGTGGGCAAGTTACCCTCTACCATCGGGATGTCCTGAAGGATAGGGTTGTACTGCTCCAGCAGTTCCGCGATTTTTGCTATGGATCCATCGGGGTCCATGCGCTTCGTCAGATTTACGAGATTCGGATATTCCGAACCTGTCATTGGGGTATAAGCCATTTTTTAAATCTCCTATTGTTTACTTGGGTGGTTTGCACCGTACATCGCTTGGGCCGCTGTTTTCTCGCCCGGGCTGCGCGGTACGGCGGATTTCAAAAAACCTCCTTCTTGCATCGATTTTCCGATGCTATAAAGGAAATCGAGTACGTCGGGGTGATTTCCCCACCCCGAAGTCGTAAGCGCCTCAAAGAGCTTACCCTCGGGGTCGTTTTGTCGTAGTGCAGCTCTCGCCAAACTCAACCTTGTTTTAGCGTCAGCTCCCCACTTCTCAACGTGGGCTTCCCCTTTTTTTAAAAGCGCCTGTTGCTCGGTCTGTTGCATACCGTGCAGGTATCCCCCGAACTGCTGCAAAGTTGCATTGAGTTGCTCCTGTGTGAAGCCATGCTCGTTTGCAAAAGTTCTAAGGTTGTCGGGCGCTCCTTCAGGCAGCTCGTACTCGTTCGGTTTTGGCACCACCCGCGCTTCGGACTCGTCCCCATCCTGCGGGGGAGTCTCTGCTGCTGTCATGCTCTCCGGTTCTGTACCTTGCTGCGTATTGCCTTCATCTGTAGTTACTGCTTCGTTTTCTACCGGCGCAGCAACATCTGGTTCAATCGTCGGTTCCGTAGTCTGTGTCGGTGTAGGTTCCGTCGCTGTTTGTTTCTCGGCCATCTCTGTTTACCTCTAGGTCTTGTTTAGCAAGTATCAAACGCCCGTATATTGTTGGGTCTGCTTCCTCAAGGAAATGCAGTATTTGCAACCCAATGGAACGTTTGCCCTCATTGTAAAATGTTCGGGAGTTCCCTGTAAAGGCGTCGCTGTAAATATCACAAAGGGAAAGTATGTGCCAGATAACATCTTGTCCATATGAGGTTTTGAGCAGTTCTCGCATATTCTCCAGTAGGACACCGTATTCTTTTTCCTCTTGTGTCTTTTTTCGAGCCATTACATCATACCCATATTACGTGCTATCTGTTGAGTTTCCAGCTGCTTCAACCCCGCTTCGGCCTGTGTCTTCTGGGCGTCCGCCATTTCTTTATTCATCTGAGCTTGAATAGCCTGCTCCTGCATCTGCTGCTCCTTCTGCTGCTGGGCCTTCATAGCTTCAGCACGTTGGGCGCGAATCATGTCTACCTGCTCCTGCGGCCTCAACACACCCAGCTGTACGCCGGTTATATTCGCATATTCCCGGGCAGCTTCGTCAACATTGATGTTGTCGAGAATAGATTGGTCGAACTGTGCAGCTTGCCCAACAAACGCCATGAAAGAATTTATGCCTTGCAGTGCTACCGAACGCTGTGCTGTGGCTAACGGGGAGATAAGACGTATCTCGTAATCCCCCGCCAACTCTGCCAGCGCCGGGTCAAGCATCGGCATCTGCTCCTTACGAAGCATTATGTTAAAGCACCGCTCAATAACGGGTTGCAGAAATTCATGCTGGAGTCGTTCGATAACTGGTCCGAGACGGAGCATCTTTTCCTGCTCTCTGGCATTGACCTCAGTTGCCTTATATGGGGTTGCGTTTGGATCTCTTGCGGCAGTAAGGAAAATGTCATTAAAGAAGTTTCGTTGAATTCGCTGCTCCACACGTTCGACCGCTGCGCTAACTCCATTAAAATCGAATCTGACTTGGTAGAGTTCATTGATCGTTTCCTGTGAGTTGGCGTAGTAGTTGTAACCCCCCGGAAGTGTGTTGGTCTTCCCCCTCATCCGCGCCGGTACATTCAACGGCGGGTTGATCGTTTTGTGGGTTGCCATCAAAAAAGCCTTCTCCATCTCCTGAAGCCGCTTTATATCCGGTAGCGCCCGAGAACCCGGGCCTAGGCCGTAGTCGTCAGAACCTATTGTGTTCCATCGAGCTATCGGGTACGGGAACTCATAAAAACCATCGGTCATAATAGGAGCTTCTTGGGTGGGGTAACCTTTTTGATTACCACCCGTCTGCATCGCGAAGAAGTCCCGGGTATATGGTTTACCGTTATTTGTCTCTTTACGAACACACTCAAGAACAGATACGTCAACCTTGTCTACCGTATTATCGTTCTTCTCAACAGCTTTCTTCCATTCTTTAGAAGCAGTATCAGGAAAACGTTGAACGAACTGCCGCTTAGTCATAAAAATGACACGGAAATACTGATCCGGTCTACCATCGGCCCCCACCGAGAACACGTACTCCCCGGCGGTAAGCAGCTCAAAACGGAAAGGAACATCATCATCATGCGTGTCGTGACCAACATACATGTTCCCAGTTCCAAAACCGGCGTATTCTATATAGAAGGAGTTTATGACAGCGTAAAAATTGCTGGCATGCAGTGCGTCGTGGAGCCGCCTCTCGCACTCTTGTAACCAGCCTTTAAGAACGTCGATAGCCTGCAGATCGGGGCGCGACCACTCGAGTGAGAACCACGGACGACTAGGACTTGTAAGCCCACCGTGCATGCCGGAAGTCAAAACATACAGCGCATCTTCTGCTACGGTATTTATAACCTTGGGGCTGGTAAGTTTCCTTTTTGTGGGCTTGCTCAAACGGGAATATATACCCCGCCCCGGCAACAGAAAATCGCTTATTTGTTTCCATTCCTGTTCCCAATCACTACGCTCGGAACACAGAGCCGTGTAAGTTGCGTACGCTTTGCTATAATCATACTTCATTTAATCACCCGAGAGTACAGAGCCGCCAACATTGGGTTCTTCTTCGTCCAACAATGGTGAAGTAAGAACTGTGTCAAGCCTGCTCTTCCGAAGTATTTGGGTGCGGTTATAATCCGCAGACGCTTTCTTAGACAGCTGTTCCTGCTTCCCTGTCCAATCTATTTCAGGGTTGCGATATATCTCGGGCAGCTCCATGTTGGCGCTCATATTTAGCAGCATGTTTTCCTGCATTGAGTTCTGCATGGCTTCCTGCTGCTGCATTGCTTGCATCATGGAGTTCTGCATACCCTCCATAATGCCCCCCATCATTTCCTGCATCATGCCCATCATCCCGGCTATCTCACCAGAGTTATCAGGCATAGACGGCATCGGCGGTGCCTGTTGTGAGGAAGAAGAACCTCCTTTCCCAAAAATGTCTCCTATGAAACCCATAACTATTCTCCTAGTAAGGTTTGTGCGCCGCCGAGTAGTTGCTCTTCTTCGTCCTGCAGGAGAATTTTTGGTTTCTGCCCAACCCCTGCAGAAACTTGCTCCTCACCACCCGCCTGACCTTTTACCTTACTAGCGTCCCCGCGAGTTATGGTGAAGCCTTTGAAGCCCGCAGGGTTCCCCCACTGCTTCATAAGGGCTTCGAGCTGCCCCTGCTCGCCTTCACCCCAAACAGACGCAAAATAGTCACTTATGCGCTTGGTTTTTATTTCGTCAGTAAACTCATAGTCAATACCGAGTAGCTTGGCGTTGGCTATCTCTTGGTTGATCTGTGAGTTTATATAATCTGTGGATGATCCCGCTGCGTCCATGTAAGCCGCGTACAGCTGATCCCGCTGATTCTGTCCTGCGATGCGCTGCCGCTCGGCTTCCTGCTGCCTTAACGCCTCTTGCTGTTGTTTCATCTGGGCATCAAAATCCACACCGCTGTCTTGGGCTGAAGGTATGTGGGGCATAGCCATGTGCGGCATTTCAAACCCCCCGAAATGGGGAGTGTGTACTTGTTGGACCGACTTCTGTCCTGACAACCACGACTGTAGCGCAGAGTCATGCCCGTAAGGTATCTGCCCCGTTATGTCGTTCCACTTCTGCCCCGAAGCCCCCGCTGCATAAGCCTGCTGGTTTATCTGGTCTATACTCGGCCCTGAAGAACCACCTTTTCCGCCCATTTTAATCTCCTACCACCAAGAGTCGTCTGAATCACCACCAAGAAGCGAGTCCACACCCGTTCCGGTCATATTATCACCATAGCGTTTATTGTCCCTAGCTTTTATGTTAGGTACGCCGCTATACATATCCGTCTGCTCACCGTGTTGCTTCTTCTTTTCCTTGTTTCCCCTTTCTGCGGCGGCTGCTATACCGAGCAGCGGATCGACCACCGCCATCGGCGCACCCCACTTCATACCCTGTTTGAAGATCTCACCCCAGTTAGTGTATTTCCCCTCGAGACTGCGCTTTGGGCCGCTGGCAAGAGGTGTTTCTTTACTCTGAGGCGCTTGCTGCCGCCCCCCGGTAGTCGGCTGCGAGCGGCGCGAAGGAGGGGTTTGGTTGGTTTTGCTGCCGCCGCTGCTGGGGGAGACCAGCTTCCATTCGTTCCCTCCGCTCGATCCTTTACCGCCCATTTGTACGCTCCTTAATAGTTATCATAGCGTCTACGCAGTCACCCCCGTTAACCCTCTGACCGCCGGGGAGAGTTCCTATTTTTTTAAAGCCGACGCGCTGGACAAAAGCGCAGGCGGCCCTATTGCTAACGGGGGTGAGTCCGTAGAGCGAATACAAATATGGGGCGTCAGGATTATCTCCTTCGCCCCATTTATTCAAAACCTGATCTGTAGTCGTTCTGGCGTAGTGCAGCGAGTGCTGCGGCTTGTTGGCCGGGTTCATCGAGAAATGTACCATAGCCGCCTTCCCGGTAAAATTTGTTAATGAAAACTCTGCTACCAACTCACAGTTATTATTGACAAGAAAATACATAGAAGACCCCATAAGGTCAACTAAGTTCATCGCATCCTGTACTGAAGGTTCAAAAACATCACATAGTCTGTGTCTCAGTAGATCTGCGTCTTTAATCCGTTGCCAATACTCCTTTATAAGAGATTCTGGTAGCTCATATACAGGGAATACCGCATATATGGTGGTGTTGTCAACTGAAATAGTCATAATCTGTGTTAGAACTATCCCCCGTCAAGGTGTCCATATAAGATAAAGGGTCATATTTGTTCTGTTGAAACTCAATTCCCGCCGCCGATAAGTAGTCGTGCAAGGCCCGCTCCTTCTGCATTTCAGGAGTTTCTACATAATCCACCGATTCGTCCGCGAAAGTAAGCGCCACAGCGTCGCTGTCGTTTGGGGAACGGCCCAAACGCTGCCTTATAAGTTTTTTTGGGGCTAATTTCACACGGTTGTTGGCGTCATCGGTCAGTTCTTGGTTCGCCAGCTCCTTTAAAAGCTCGGGATCGTCAGGTAGCTGCCCCTTCTCAAGCCATTTCTTCAGCCTATAATACATTGCGTCCCGCATATTAACGCACGATTTTTCCGGTGACTGCCCGTTGAACGGTATCTCCGCCACGACGTCGTCATGGTTGAGCCGCATCAGCCTGTCGATGACCCCCTGCCCCTGCCCCGCGTCTATAAACACGGTCACCGGGCGGTGTATCTTGATAAGACGGCTGATCTTGTCGGCTACCGACATGTTGTCGGGGTCTTGTGTGGATAGTAACCGCTCGCAGACAAGCCCCTGCCTGCGGTAGACCACCGAAGGATCGCCCGTTCGACCGATATCGCAGCCAAACACCACAGGAGCTTGGTTGCTGGCATGACGCAGGTTAGGAGGAAGTGTCCGCTTCATGGCATCTCCAACCTCCCGTGGTGTTATAAGCACCTCGGGGTTCTCAGCGAAGAAGTTGCACTCCATCTCACGCTGATAGGCTTCCTCGGTCATCGAGTGTTTCAGTTCGGCAAGCTCTTTGTCATTTAATATCTTAGTAACGCTTGCGGGCAGCTTCACCGCCGACCAATCGTCGTCTATCTCATCCAGCGATATGCCCCGAATATAAAATTCATACAGCATATCCAGCCCTTTGACCGTACCGATGACCATTCCCCGGGCATGCCGATCCGCCATCGCGGGGCGCAACACCTCAAACCACGCATAGTTCCCGTTGTTCCACGAGGCCACCTCATCCGCTACGATCCTATCTACATAGATGCCGCGATACGCCTCGATGTTCTCCGAACCAGCCAGCGTTATAAACGCCCCGTTCCACAGCTGGGCCTGCAGCTCAGTCTCCTTGAACTCAACCATACCCTGCTGCTTCAGCGGAGCCAGCAGCTTTTTAAAATAGTGCCACGCAACCTGCTTCGCCGCTTTCTGGGTCGATCCGAAGTAATACCCCCGGAAGTCCTCCAGCGGGGTGTTGAGCGCCTCGACGCACAGGTAGTAGACCCCGAGAAAGGTCTTGCCCAGCCGCCTGTGACAGATGGCGGTGAGAAAACGGTTGGCACCGAGGAGGGATAATATGAGCTTCTGGGCGGGGCGGGGCTGAAAAGGTATCGACAGATCTGGTTTAGATGACATCTTGTAGTGTCACAGTGTGTATCAACCTGCGCTCCGTGCGGTTCATCGCCTCAAGTTCATCCCGGGTCTGCCGCGCCAGATGCTCCGTCAGACGATCCATCTCCTTGGCCTCTTCCGGCGATGTAGGGGATTGGCTGGCTATCTTGATCGTTATCGTACGCTCTTCCGAATGATGGCTTGTGGCCGCCGTCTCCTTCGTCTCGTTGATCTTGAAGTAGGCGCTGGAGATAAACTTAGCCACCGAAGCGTTGAGTGTCGATGTCAGGCTGTGCTTTAAATAATAGTCCTGCAGATCCGCACAGGCGGCAAGTATGGTGGTCACCGTGGCGTCGTAGTCGTCCTCGGGGGTCGCCGCCAGCCGTTTCTCTATAGCTTGGCGCATGGACTGAAAAGAAGGGAAACCTATGGCCCGGGCCAACCCCTCCGGGGTGGGGTGGTCGTCTGAAAGGGTGGATGTACCATGCGGCATCGTCCTGTGCAGGTACGCCTGCGTCGCATGATACACCGATTCCGGGTCGGCCATCAGTGTCCTAGGGGCCACCGGGTTGAACCGGAAGGTGGTTGTGGCTGTCGGTAAATTTCTCGTCATAGGATATCCTCAATCTGAGGCTTATTATACACCCTATTATATATGTAGTCATTAATTACGTCAACATCCCCATTTTTCAAATATTCTTCCGGTATGTGGGAATACTTGTGGAGTTTGCTGACGACCTCAACGGACATGGGAATGGTTCCGTTGAGCGACTTGTACAGGGTGTCGAAGTTCAGCCCGAGATTGAGAGATATCTGACGCAGGGCAGCTCGCGGTATCCGGTAGCGTTTGTATATGTCGAAGTCTGTATTCATGGTCATAGAATATAACAAGGACAGCACGGTGTCAAGAAAATATTTCATAGGTGAAAAATAGATATGGTCTGTGGAGAGGTCAGATATTGTTTCCGGGCTGCGGCGTTTTTCCCCGGCACCCCTTTTTCATCCGGCTTTTTCAATTTCTCTTTTGATCCCGGTATCTTATAGCATCTGTATCTATCGATAACATATCATCTGTATCTAAGCTGAACAGATAAAGCTGACAGTATAAATGGATCTGCTATCCGGGCAGCGGAGCAACACATAAATAAATGGATC
>Ga0307377_10005462_pt1 | contig 13613 bp, 12 predicted proteins | sample TR3MG_FD_202535 | JGI IMG/M metagenome (GOLD analysis project Ga0307377, IMG submission 202535) | Soil microbial communities from Risofladan, Vaasa, Finland - TR-3 | ecosystem: Environmental > Terrestrial > Soil > Coastal area > Acid sulfate soil | place: Finland: Risofladan, Vaasa | collected... | reverse complement strand
CAGGCGGGGATCGACTTCGGCCGTGATGCGCTTGAGCTCGCCCTGTTTTTCCAGTTGCGCCATAAAATCGCGGAGGTCGTGGTATTTCATGTCGCAACCTTTCAATGAAGCAGGAAGTTCAGCGCAACGCCGGCAAACACCGCCGCGCCTAGCCAGTTGTTGTGCAGGAATGCCTTGAAGCACCTGGCTCGCTCGCGGCTCTCGATCAGGGTGTAATGGTAGGCGGCGATGCCTGCGGCGACGAGCAGGCCGCCATAATAGGCCCAGCCCAGCCCGAGTTTGATGCCGATTCCGGCAAGGATGCCCAGTGTCGCCGCGTAGCACAGCATTATCGCCAGGATGTCGTATTTGCCGAAGGTGATGGCCGATGTCTTGATGCCGATCCTGAGGTCGTCCTCGCGATCCACCATGGCGTATTCGGTATCGTAGGCAACCGCCCAGAAAACGTTGGCGGCGAGCATCGCCCAGGCGACGGCTGGTATGCTGCCGGTCTGGGCGGCGAAGCCCATCGGGATGCCGAAGCCGAACGCGATGCCGAGGTAAGCCTGCGGAATGGCGAAAAAACGTTTGGTGAAAGGGTAGCTGGCGGCGAGGAACAGCGCCGCAAAGGAAAGTTGAAGGGTCAGGAAATTGAGGCGCAGGATCAGCAGAAAAGCCGCTAGCGTGAGCAGCGCGAACAGTGCCAGGGCTTCCTTCTTGCTGACCAGACCGGCGGCGAGCGGCCGGTTTTTGGTGCGCTCCACATGCGGATCGAAATCGCGGTCGGCAAAATCGTTGATGACGCAACCGGCAGAGCGCATCAGCACCGTGCCGAGGACGAATATCCAGACCACGATCCAGTTGGGGTACCCGTTCGAGGAAATCCACAGCGCCCACAGCGTCGGCCACAACAGGAGCAGTATGCCGATCGGCTTGTCGAGCCGCATCAGCTTTTCATACTGGGTAAGCCGCTCGGCCAGGGTCATTGATGTAACACTCGCGAAGCGAGACTTTGTCCCCCTCTCCCGCAAGGGAAGAGGGCAGGGGAGAGGGGGAGTTCCAGAATGCCCGGCAGGAATACTTCGGTGACCAGTATGGGTTTTCCTTGCAGGGTAAACACCGAACGTCGCGCCCACAGGCTGGCTGGCGGTTCCGGCAGGACGGCGCTGGCAAACCGGTAGAGCGCGTCGCGCGGATTGAGCTTCTTGAAGCGCAGCGGTGTGCGCCGTACACGGGGATTGGAAAACAGCATTGCGCCCAGGGGCTTGTCGCCGAGCCTGCCGAGGGACTGCCAGGCGCCGTGCAAGCTGGCGGCGGGCAGTACGCTGTGGGCGAAAACCATCGGCGTTTCGCCGCAATACAGGAAGACGTCCCGCAGCAGGGCGCGTGCGTGGTGTTTCAGTGCAACCATGCGCCGTTCGGACGGCATCGCCATGTCGTTGCGCTGGCGCACATGGCGCACGCTGAAGGCGGTGCAGCGCATCTGGATGCGCCGGGTGAGCGAGCCACGGTCAAGCAGCCAGGGGCGGTAGCGGCCTTGGGATTCGGTCAGCCGCAACGACCAGCGCATGGTTTGGGAATCGGACTTCATCAGGTTGATCGGCAAATAACGGATTATGCCCGTAACCGGAAGAATGGAAAACCGGCGGCTAGATCAGATGGCCCTCGGCTATGCGCTGATAGATCAGGCACTTTATCCAAAGCGCGTCCTCGTCCGACATATTGTTGAATGATATTCCATATTCCAGCATGTCCGGCTCATTGGATGTTTGGTCCGGCTTGACCGGGCGGACGTGCTCGATCAGCGCATCCAGAGTAAGAGTGGTTTTCAGCTCGTCTACGCTGATCGGTAAAGTGAGGTGCAAGGGATCGTTTTTTCCGCCGATGGAACGGGGGATGTGGATTTGTGCGCCGTCCGGGCTGAGGTTGATGATCTGGGCGGTTTCCTGGCTGCCTTGCGCGTCGGTAACGGAAGCAGTCAGCGCCATCTTGGCCCAGGGAGATTTGCGCAGAGGTTGCATCCGGACTTTGGCCGGATATTCCAGGTGCAGGTAATGGGAGGGACTGATGCACACCCGCTGGATCATGGACTGGAAGATGTGAATGTTGCTGCCTGTCAGCATCCTGACTTCCACGCGCTCGCCATCCGCCATGATGACCCGCTGGCCGCCGTCAAGAGGGGCGGTTACCAGAATGGTCTGATTCCTGATGTAGCCGATCAACTGGGCATAGTAAAAGGCTTGAATGTCGCGGCCGAGTATGCGCAACTGCACCCGTTCTCCTGTCTGCGGCTTGATGCCCGGTGGCGGAAACGGCGTGTTTAGCGGAGTGCCTTCATGCTCTTCCCAGATATCCGTCGTCTCGTCCAGCGGCAAAGCATCCACATCCCGGAGCAGGCCGTCGGCAACCAGGGCTTCCAGTTGCTTCGTGTCGGCGATCTTTTCTCTCCGGGCAAACAATGTATATCCGTCGCGGTTATAGAGCTGCCAGGGCAGTGGTTTGCCGATGGGTATTTCTTCAATGGCTACGGGCTGGAGGTTCATGTGGGTCAATGATCTGCAAAAATTAACTTATTTTAATAATAGCATTTCATTATTTGTTCGCCGACTGTATTTTTAATGTTATACCTTCAGAAACTGTTCTGCACCCGCCAGCCAGCGCTGCAAATGCCGTTTTGCCACGTCCGGCCGCTCGGCGATCAGTTTGCCTGCAATGTGCCGCGCCGCTTCCAGCAGGTTCAGGTCCTGTTCGATATCGGCGATTTTGAGCAGCGGCACGCCGCTCTGGCGCGCGCCCAGGAATTCGCCGGGGCCACGCAGCAACAGGTCATGGCGCGCGATTTCGAAGCCGTCGCTGTTCTCGTAGATGATCTTCAGCCGCGCCCGCGCCGTTTCCGACAATGGCGTCTGGTAAAGCAGGATGCATGCGCTTGACGCCGTGCCGCGCCCGACCCGACCGCGCAACTGGTGAAGCTGGGACAGCCCGAAACGCTCGGCATGTTCGATCACCATCAGCGAGGCATTGGGCACGTCCACCCCGACCTCGATCACCGTGGTGGCGACCAGCAACTGGATTTCACCGGACTTGAAGGCCGCCATGGTTGCCGCTTTGTCGCGCGCATTCAGGCGGCCATGCACCAGCCCCACTTTAAGTTCCGGGAAAGTGGCGCTCAGGGTTTCGAAGGTTTCCGTCGCGGTCTTGAGCTGGAGCGTTTCCGACTCCTCGATCAGCGGGCACACCCAGTAAGCCTGCCGGCCCTTGAGGCAGGCCTCGCGCACCCGTGCGACCACCTCGTCGCGGCGGCTGTCGCCGACCAGCTTGGTGACGATCGGCGTGCGCCCCGGCGGCAATTCGTCGATCACCGAAACGTCGAGATCGGCGTAATAGCTCATCGACAGGGTGCGCGGGATGGGCGTGGCGCTCATCATCAACTGGTGCGGCTGGGCGCCTTTCTGTCTCAGCGCCAGGCGCTGGTGGACGCCGAAACGGTGCTGCTCGTCGATGATCGCCAGGCCGAGATTGTGGAACTCGACCTGATCCTGAAACAAGGCGTGAGTGCCGACCGCGAGCTGCGCCGCGCCTGCCGCAACGGCCTCCAGCGCTGCCTGCTTGTCTTTTTTCGGCAGGCCTGCCGCCAGCCACACGACGTTGAGGCCGAGCGGCGCCAGCCAGCCGGATAGCTTCAGAAAGTGCTGCTCGGCAAGGATTTCGGTGGGCGCCATGATGGCGGCCTGAAAGCCGTTTTCTATGGCTTGCAGGGCAGCCAGCGCCGCGACCACGGTCTTGCCGCTGCCGACGTCGCCCTGCAGCAGGCGCTGCATCGGGTGGGAACTGGCCAGATCGTCGGCGAGTTCCCGGCTGGCCCGCTGCTGGGCGCGAGTGAGCGGAAACGGCAGGGACTCCAGCAATGCCTTGGTCAGCTTGTGCTGTGACGGCATGGCCGTGGCAGACTGCGCGCGCCGTTGCCGGTAGTGCAGCGACATGGAAAGCTGCTGCGCCAGCAGCTCGTCGAACTTGAGCCGCTGCCAGGCAGGGTGGGTGCGCTCGGCCAGCAGATCGAGCGGCGCATCCGGCGGCGGCTGGTGCAGGTAGGCGATGCTCTCGGCGAAGCCGGGCAGGTTGAGCGCTTGCACCATGTCGTCGGGCAGGGTGTCGGCCAGATCGCAGTCGGCGAGCGTGGCCAGCACCAGTTTGCGCAGCGCCGCTTGCGACAGCCCGGCGGTAGTGGGGTAAATCGGGGTCAGCGCTTCCGCTACCGGATCGCCTTCGCGCACCATGCGGTATTGCGGGTGCACCATTTCCATGCCGAGAAAACCGTAGCGCATCTCGCCGAACAGGCGCACGCGCTTGCCCGCAGAAAGCTGCTTGATCTGGCTGGGATAAAAATTCAGGAAGCGCAGCGTCATTTCGCCGCTGCCATCCTCCACCCGGCACACCAGAGTGCGGCGCGGACGGTACTGCACGTTGGTGTCGACTACTTCGCCCTCGACCAGCACTGCCTGACCCTGCGGCGCGTGAGCGATGGGGTAGAGGCGGGTTTCGTCCTGATAGCGCAGCGGCAGGTGCAGCAACAGGTCAGCGGCGGTATGGAGGCCGAGCTTGGCGAGTTTTCCCTGCACCGCCCCGGCGGCCTTGATGGGCGGCGAGGCGGTCATTCCCCGGCGAAGAGAACCGCGTCCATTTCCACCAGCGCGCCGCGCGGCAGCTCCTTCACGCCGACCGCAGCCCGCGCCGGGTAAGGCTGGGCAAAGTAATGCGCCATGGTCTCGTTAACCTTGGCGAAATTGCCGAGGTCGGTGAGATAGACATTGAGTTTAACCGTGTGATTAAGATTGCAGCCAGCCGCCTTGGCGACCTCGCCCAAGTTGAGGAACACCTGATGAATTTGCGGCTCGATACCATCGACCAATTGCATGGTCGTGGGGTCAAGACCAATCTGGCCGGACAGGTAAACGGTGTCGCCGACTTTCACGCCTTGGGAATAAGTGCCGATGGCGGCGGGGGCGTTGGGGGTGGAGAGGATTTGTTTGGGCATGAAGGCTTCCTTTCTGTGCACTGTGCAAGTTTTACGTAAACAAATTTTTTGTAGGGTGCGTCATACGCACCGGATGTTTGGGTGCCGGGGGCAGCCCGGCGAGCTGGTTGAAAATAGAAAAGTGGGACGCCCAATGACATGTTTAAATTTGCCGGTAACTTGGTCTCTTCGAAGAAATTTCGTCATCGAAAAACTCACGGAACGTAATGACGTTTGTCTTGCCGTTGTAGCAGGTTTCCTTCGATTTTTTTAGGGACTCAGGAACAACCAGATGAATTCCCTGGCCGTTCATGTCATCTATAGCCGCAGAAGATACACGGTCATCGACGGTTGCCAAGAACAGTGCGCAGTTGAATTTCTCCATTGTCACCTGCTTCCAGCGCTCACGAAGGGTGGTTTTTGCCGAGAGCACCATCGCTTCTTCGAACGTCCTTTCTTTAGCCTTCAGAACCACAAGGCTAGGCAGCACAAAATCCGGGCGGCGGCCTCCCGTTACAGCTTGTTCTTCGAAAGCAATTCGGCCATCACGAAGAAGCCTTGCGATGTGTTGTTCAAAGGAGCGCCCAGCGCGCGATTTTCGGTGCTGGCTTGCGCTCAAAAAAGTCGCGTCCAAATCGGGAAATCCGCGCACGACTGAAGAAACAATATCCGTCCCGCCACTGGTGATAATTCGGATTACCTCGGCAGCGCGATAGCGCCGCTCCGCGCGCTTGTAAAGTGAATATTCGATATCCCTACTAATCTTCATGATTGCATCGCCAGGGGTCGGCATTTCGTATGGATTCAGGCCTTCGAGATGGTGTTGCTGGAGAAAAGCACGTTGCGCCTCCGCCGCTAATATTTCCGGTGCCGGCATTTTCGAAACAGAAGCGATGAAAGCGGCTAACGATCCCGTTTTGAGCGCGACGCTCAACTCGTCCACTAGTTGTTCGGTTTCATCCTTTTGGATTTTCAGCGCATCCGCTGGATCAAATAGCCCATAGTGGAAGTCAGCTCCCAGATCAAACATCGCCTCCAGCAGCTCTACCTCCTCGGAAGCAGAGTCAACAATCATGAACCAGTGATGAATATCATCGACTGGTTCGCGCAGGATGCCACCTATCATCAATGATGCCGGTGTAAGTCCGGCAAACTCGCCTTTTGGAACCCCCGTAAAGTGCATCTCGGTGCCCTTATTCGAGTAGTGTTTCAAATTGGAAGTTTTAACTTCTCCTGTTGCTGGCCAAAGTGTTTTGAATTGAAACTCGAAAATATGGGGTTTATATTGATTAATATTTTTGAGTTGTGGAAAGAAATCGGACTCTCGTATTGCACGAGGAATATACACGCCGTTTTGATGTCCATTCTCACTACCATCTGCCCAGCCGCAATCATTTCTGGCAAGTTTTTTAATTAGCAACTGGCGGCTTTTTCCTACCCACTCTTGAATGTCACTCCACTGATTGGCAATTGTCATTTAACATCCTCGGTGATTTCCGAATAAAGCAAATCTAAACGCGCCATCCCTTCGCGCAACTCACATTCCCATATAACAAAAACGCGCCAGCCAAGCCCGACCAATGCTGCAATTTGGTAAGAGTCTCGCGCCACATTTTCGGAGAGCTTGTTTGCCCAAAAATCCTGGCGGCTACTTGGCGTAGTTGCATATTTGCAACCGAAATGCTTATGCCAGAAACATCCATGCACAAAAACAACTGCCTTGTATTTCGGGAAAACCAAATCAGGCTTCCCTGGTAATGCTTTGGCATGCAGCCTGAAACGAAGCCCCCGACCATGCAGATATTTTCTAACCAAGATTTCTGGCTTGGTATTCTTGCCCTGAATGCCCGCCATCATCCGGCTGCGCGTGGCTAGGTCAACAACATCCGCCATAATGAAATGAATTTATTTCCCGAAAATAAAAGATTTTATTTTCACCACCCACCTTTCATTGTTGGAGGCTGGGTTTATCTTCTCCATTTCTGTCAAACCATCTGGCGCAACCTCGGTCTCCCCATACGTAAAAGATACTATTCCAGGCCTAATAGTGTGATTAGCCCAAGCATATGCCAAGCTTGCAACCAAGGATTCCCTCAAGCGATATATTGGTTCTCTTGTTTTAAGCTGCTCTCTGCTTAAGGTGAAATAATATCTAGCATTAACCACCAATTTCTTCAGTTCGGTGCCCGTACCATTCATGAATATCGGGGTTTCATCCACAGACATGGATCGTTTTTTTAGACCATCGCCCTTTTCAAAAAGCTCTTGAGTTGCATCAACCTCAATCGCAAGCAAGAGGGGCACAACTCCATTCTTTCGTTGTGCAGCATCGCAAGCCCCCTCAATTTGAATAAGCCGGAATAATACATTTGTAGGCCATTTTCCCTTTATGCCGAATGCCGGATTCAATTTCTGCTTGTCTGTATGATCCAACCCAAAGCGGCCCTTTAACTCATCCATCGAACATGCATACACAGAACCCCTTTCTGGGCTCTGAACTGAATCATCACGAGCAATATGCAAGGCACTATTCAGTGCTGCGGCTTGTGGCATTGAAAGAGGTTTTTGCTTAGCTTTGGTTTTTGCCTGCTGAAGTCCATCATTCCAAATGGCGCGTTCATTATCTGACAATTGCTGATGCTGATATTGATCAGACACCAATGGCAAAAGTCCCTCTACTGCAGCAGCCCTAGGGAATTCTTGCGCAAAATCACTGCTAGTCGCAGCACTTGCAACCCTACTAAGCAATATATCTATTTCATTATCAATATCAACTTTCCAAGCCCCACCTTCACCTTTCCTTATCGCAGCAATCAAATTCCGTGTGACTTGCCCTGCCGCCCGATGAAGCTCTGCTTCCCATTGCATGAGTAGCTTTACTCCGCGAGACTTGGTAACTTCTACTTGGAGATCTTTCCAAAGGGCCTCTCTCTGCTCTGTTGTTGGATTACCAATGATCCCGTACTTTATTTTGTCCAACGGAATAAGCGCGCACGGCAAAAACTGAGGTGCAATTCGAGCCTCCAAATATGCTCTTAGTCCGTCGACCAGCTTGGTATCGCTGGCATCCTTTGACCATAACAGCATTACGTAGGGCGACCATGGCCGTAAGCCTAATTTCTCCAAGATTGATCCAATAATACCGTAAGCAGATTCTGCCCCACCCAAGGCGCCTTCTGCTTGAAGATACAAGTCGCAAATTACAAGCTGTATCGGGTGATTGCTCAGCTCACTACTTATATCTTCAGGTTTGTCCTTGGGATGATGTAAGCGGCGGCAGATGATATCCGCCTTAATGGCTGCATCACAAATTGCATCCAAATGATCTTTCTCATCATCAATTGCTACAGCATGTATATTGCGTATCACTTAACTTTCTCCCCTGACTTGAAGATGAGAGCAATTACTGCCCCAGTTGCTTCTGCGGGCAAGCCCACGTCATCTGAATTGGGGAATTGAAGGCTCCCCTGAGAAAGCTCCATCACGAGATTGGTGTAATAAAGCCCCAACCCCATGCCATCTGGTTTGCGAGATACGAAGGGTTGCACCAATGTGCTTGTTGGATCAACAAATCCCGGCCCATTGTCAGCGATTGCTATCCCGACACTTCCTTTTTCGGCTTCAAATGTTGAAACGAATAATTTGCGGACATGGCTGGGTGCTTCTCCGTTAACTTCTGGATAACGAGTGCGCAGCCAGAAGAAAGCGTTATCAAAAATATTGTTAAGCACTCCCAGCATCAAACTCCGTGACACATCAATCTTAAAGTCCTGCTCGCACCCGTCTAGTAGTGGGCAAACCAAATCAACTTTGTGAAAACGGAATCGAAGAATATTAATGTCTCTTGCCTGTTTGATTAGGTCAGATATCTTGATTGGCTCTCGTTCATTCTTACGCAACAAACCCGCAAAGCCATCGAATAACTTGGTCAGGGCTGCCGCCTGACTTATCAAATCCTTTGCGGGCAGCCCCGCTTCCAAACCGCTATGGAATCCCCTGATTCCACGTTCTACCTCGTGAAATACAACTGCAAGACCAAGGCCAGAAAGACCCGCATGTAACATTGTTTCCTGGAAGCTTTGATATTCGGTTTCAATGCGCTTAATGGTAGGCTCAAATATTTCCAGCACGCCATTCTGACTGGCCAAATTGCGAAGATTAGTTATTTCAGTTGAGATAGTGAAGGTTGGTTCAGGTTTGTCTGTTTTGAGCAGGCGGCGCAATCTGTCCTTGTCTTGGCGACGTTCGATTTCAAATACAGAGATGGCGCCCAAAACCGCAGTTTTGAGATGATCCAATTGGATTGAATCAACAAATCCTTCGCGGTTGGTCTTCTCGACAAGTTTTGCGCTACCCTCTTGGGTGATGTGAATCGCACCAGCAACGATATTGTTGCTGATGCGGGATGCAGGGACATTAACCCGGCGCAGATCGAGCCCAAGCCAGTCGTCTCCCCTCTCGCCATAGTTGTAAACGCGAACACCATCGCGATATACACGTATGCCACCACTCTCCTCAAGGAACAACTTGATCAATTGGGTCTCCGGCATACGAGCCAGCACTTCTTTATCACGGTCGAAGACATAAAGTTCGCCACGGATACTGCCGATGCCTTTCAGATAGCCCGCATCAACCATTGTTCTTTGGTCTTTGCTGATGGATGAATCTCCAAGAAGATCGCGAGTTGGTGCGCGAACCAATAGTCTTGCTTCTTTATTGCTGGCTTGACGATTCTCAATAGGCACACCTGTTAGCTTGTTCTCAAAGGCATATTCCCATGAGAATGTTCCGTCCTCAAGTATGGAAAATTCAAAGCGCCATATTGCACGTTCAAGAATTTCTTCATAGCTTGGTATGCCAACCAAGTCGCTTTCCCGACCTTGAGCCTTGAATTCAACTTTAAAATCCTTGGGGCCTTTGAATGGCGAGCAAATGGAAGTTACCTGCCTGAAGGCGCGCCTTATATCACCGCGTGACCATTTCTTATCTCGCAGGTTGGCGATAACAACAGCAGTGCCATGTTTTTCTCCGGGGAAGTATTCGGGCTTCTGCTTAACAACCTCTACGTTGGCATCAGATAGGAACTCATGTTTCACCAAAGTTAGCCAGTTTATTTGAACCACACTCTCATAATCTGATCCCTCTTTTCGAGAGGCCAATAAAATGTGCTCGCCCAACTTATGAACGGCAAACCGCCCCAGGCCTTTTTCACCAAGCGGAAGGCGTCCATATCTAGGCGATCTTTGCAGCTGTTGCTTTGCGATTAACTTATGGTCAGCACCGGGGACAAGCCATATATCTCGAATATCCTCGAAAGACATTCCGATACCATCGTCGGTTATTACAATATATGGCTCATCTTTGTCTAAATCACTTAACTCAACGGTAACGGTTGAGGCGTCTGCATCGTAAGCGTTCTTCACCAACTCAAAAAGCGCGAGTCTGGCACTCCCTATCAACTGGTCGCCAAGCAATACCAGAAGTCGCGCCTTGGGTCGAAAAGAGAAATGCGCTGAGTGATTATTTATATCCATCAGGCATCCCCAATCCCATATTTATTTTGCGCGCCACTTTATCAACATCACGCATCGAACTGGCCAAACTTGGCACGAAATATCGGCAGTCCTGCTTCATATACTTCATCGCCCTTTAATTCAAACATTTCTGCGACTGTCGAACGTAACTCAGCTGCTTCTGCATCAGAAAAGGTTCTTGTTCCGTTGGCAATAGAGAAGATTTCGGATGGGTCATCATCAGGGTGGAATAACAAACCGCGAACAGACATTTCTGAAAACCATGTAAGCATTCCATCGAAATTTCGATCAGACCATTGGGGGATACGTGAAATTTGATTCATGACAGTCTCCTTAAGCAGTTGCGTAACGAAGGGGTAATTCAGGTTCCAGGATATCAGCTTCCAGTATTGGCTGCATCAATTTTGCAACGTGAGCCATGACATCAACAACAACAGAATTTCCAAACTGTTTATATGCCCGAGTATCCGACACCGGAATCCTGAACGTGTCCGGGAATCCCATCAGCCGTGCACATTCACGTGGCGTCAAGCGCCGTGGATTGGCGTTCTCGCCCTGATAGACGAGGATTTCAGAGCCGTCCTTGTAGTACCGCGCAGACAGGGTGCGGGTGACGCTGTCGGGAGTGACCAGCCCGAAGCCGAAGCCATTACCCTTGGCCCGATGTTTTGCCGCATAGCCTTGTAAATAGGCCCATAACTTGTCGGTAAGGGTGTACTTGAGATCAACCCGTTGTCCGGCGTGATTGAAGAAGCGATCCCCGTCCCATGGCAGGAGTGGCTCGTTGCCATCGGTCTTGTGCAGAATTTCGCGCAATGTATGTCGGCCCTTGGCGGGCAATGGCAGGGCGTCAAAATCAAAGTTTGTCGGTTCGCGAAAGCCGACGATGAGAATGCGTTCGCGGTGCTGCGGTACGAAATGTGCACCATCTATTACACGGTAATGGATGTGATAACCCAGGTCATGCGTCAGGGTTCGGCGAATGACGTCAAAGGTTTGCCCCTTGTCGTGCGAGACGAGGTTCTTGACGTTCTCCAGCAGGAAGGCGCGAGGCCGTTTCGCTTCGATAATGCGGGCGACATCGAAAAACAGGGTGCCTTGCGTTTCGCAAGCAAAGCCATGTGCCTTGCCCAAGGCATTCTTTTTGCTGACCCCGGCAATGGAAAACGGCTGGCAGGGGAAGCCTGCCAGCAGGACGTCATGATCCGGGATGTCCGCTGCGTCCATTTGCGTAATGTCCCCGTTGATCTGGTGTCCGCCGGGATAATTGTCGGCATAGGTTTTCTGCGCGTAACTGTCCCACTCGCTGGTGAACACGCAATGCCCGCCCAAACCCTCGAAAGCCATGCGGATGCCGCCAATGCCGGCAAAAAGATCAATGAAGGTGAACGGGGCATCGTCGGCAAATGGCAACTCCAGCGGCAAGAGACGTTGCAGGCCGAATGCGTAATGCGCGGGCACTGATTGCTCGACCACCCAGCGGCGGACGGTACGGGCATCAACGCCCAAATGGCGGGCGATTGCTACTTGTTTGTGGGTTTTGAGCGCGGCGGTGAGGTAGCGCGCTGCCACATCCCGGTCGGGGCCGGTGTGGAAGACTGTGGCCATGTTGCACTCCTTGTCTGGGAATAATAGCGGACATTATGGCCGTATTATTCCCATTTGCAACATGTATTCAAAAAAATGCTTGTTTATTTGTGGCCACATTTAACGAGCTGAGGCGGCCTGATCAAAAGTAGCCGCACGTCTTTATGCCCATGTCTTGTGCTTGTGTGAGGTGCGATTGGGAGGTGTGGGCGGTTTCGCTTATGCCGTGCGAGCGATCTCGGCGTGCAATTTGATGCCCAGCGCGGACATAACCTTGAGGATAGTCGCAAAACTCGGATTGCCTTCGCCGGATAGCGCCTTGTAAAGGCTTTCGCGCCCCAGGCCGGTTTCCTTGGCGAGTTGTGTCATGCCTTTGGCGCGGGCAATCGTGCCGAGTGCCTTGGCGATAAATGCCGCGTCATCCCCGGCATCTTCGAGGCAGGCTTCCAGATAAAGCACCATGTCCTCGTCGGTTTTGAGGTGTTCGGCACTGTCCCATTTGCGCAGTTTGATCGTTCCCATTTTGCCCTCCTAAATCTGCCGCGCGATTTCCAGCGCAGTTTTAATGTCCTTCGATTGTGTGGATTTGTTGCCTCCGGCCAGCAGGATCACTATTTCAATTCCGCGCTGCACGAAATACACGCGGTAGCCCGGCCCATAATGAATCCGCATCTCGGAAACGCCTTCGCCAATCGGTTCACAATCGCCGAAGTTGCCGTCCTCTGCGCGGTCGATCCGTACCTGTACACGCCGTACGGCCTGCTTGTCCTTCAGCCCGGCAAACCAATCATCGAAAACCTCCGTTGTTTGGATTGAATTCATATTTTTAGTGTATTATTTGGGATACAAATTGTCAATTGTTTATAGGCAACATGACAAGCTTTGCATGGCCACCCCAGTTGGTTGCCAAAAGACGGCAACCAACTGGCTGGTTAAGATCAGTTCCAGATCATTTATGTGGCCGCGCAGATTGCCCACTGGTTTGTCGAGGCTCTTGAATTCCGTGTGCGCGGTTGAAGGGTTCGGCCTTGGGCGAGGGGGTGGACTGGATGATGCGGATGTTTTTTCTGACTGGATAGGTCTGAAAAAGGAAACGGGAGGAGAACGATGTCACCCGTTGCCGGCATGGTTCCACACCTCATCCTCGACATTATCCCAGATGCCCGCAAGACTGGTTTGCTGTGCGAGCATCAGATTTTCGGTCTCGGTATGTTCTCTTTTGAGGGTGATGAAATCGACGAAATCCAGCACCTCTCGCGCCAGCGGCTCGGGCAGATTTTTGGCGCGTTCGTAAATGATTTCGGCGGTGTTCATGGCAAACCTCGTTCGGTGGGGGTAAGGCGGCGGTTACCCCTTCACCCGTGCAATCCTTACCACTTCTTCTATCTTGCGCAACACCCGCATTACGTTGGCGAGATGCACGCGGTTTTCCACTTGCAGGGTAAACAGCATGGTGGTGTAGGCGCTGCCATCGACTTCTTCCATGCTGACGTTGTCGA
>Ga0307377_10005461_pt1 | contig 13614 bp, 17 predicted proteins | sample TR3MG_FD_202535 | JGI IMG/M metagenome (GOLD analysis project Ga0307377, IMG submission 202535) | Soil microbial communities from Risofladan, Vaasa, Finland - TR-3 | ecosystem: Environmental > Terrestrial > Soil > Coastal area > Acid sulfate soil | place: Finland: Risofladan, Vaasa | collected... | reverse complement strand
TTGAGGCGCAAACTAAACGGCATGGGATTCCACCTCCCACAGTACCTTTTATTGATATAGATCATACTTTCCACCCCTGATTGCCAGTCTTGCACGGAGTTGGCACGTTTATTTTTTCTGAAATATCTTTCCATTATTTTTCATTCCAACTGGTATCTTTGTTAGGTATCTTGGCATGGTTATTGATTTTTAATTCGCCCTCCTGTTCCACTTCTCGACCGCCCCCTCTTCGCTCCTCGATCCTCCATTCTCTCCTTTGACCTCGCATCCGCAGTCCACGCAGCCGGGAACGAACATGGCCGAACGATACGACATGCTCCTATAAATGATCACCTGTTCGCTCCCGCAGAACGGGCACGGTTTCTTCTTCGTGAATGATTCGACGCGCTCCCCGTCAAGGAGGACAGGTTCCCTCCTTAAATCGACCCATTGTCCTGCACTGATTTCTTTCCTGAACAGCTTATAAACGACTCTGATTCGGTTCGCCGGTTCAAGCGTCTCGCTCGTCATGTGAACGGCCAAATGTTTTAGTCTCAGGTCAGATATGATTTGGGTGGTCATTCTAACCGCAGCGAGTCTGTCTCCGCTGGAGAAATATTCAGAGCCTTCCCAGTCGATCATCATATTAGGCTCGTTCATGGCGTCTGAAAGCAATTTTAGAATAATGATCAACGGATCATCCTTCGCCCCGCTAAAAGCCGCCTCAGCGGATTTCTCAGAAAATTCCTCTCCTGTCAGTTTGTTTATGATTTTCATCTCTTCTCCACTACATGCTTTTTTAAATATTCCCGGTACAGCTCGCGGATGATCTCCGCTCTTGACCGCGCTGGTTCTTTTCCTCTTTTATATAGCCGTTCAAGTCTTAGCGTTTCCTCGTCGAGCGTGACCTGAACTTTTTTCCCTCTCAGCGACTGCATTTATTTTTTCCTACTCGATAAATTATTTAATCATAACTATGCGGATAGTATGCGTCATATAATATTGTATGTCAAGTGGTAGACAAGAAAAAAGGGCTGAAAGCCCTCTTCGTTCTATTTTAGTGACCAGGCAACCGCTATCCCCGCGACTATAGTCCCGATTACTCCCGCGAACCAAGCGCGGATAGATTTGAATTTATTCTGCAACTCGACGATTTCCCGTTGCATCATCATCATTTTTTCCTCATGAACCTGACATCCGAGGTTGCTAATAGCAAGTTTATTGTCCCTGATTTCAGCCATGGCCATATCGAACCGTTGTTGGCCTATTTTTTCCTGCTGCTGTCGGGCGTTCTCGGTTTGCTCCACTCTGCGCGTCAGGTTCGTCATTTCGTTAATCGATGCGGCCGACGACGTCTTTATCTCGCTGACCTCCGTCCGGATGCCCCTGATATCGTCGCCTAGCCCGGCTAGGCGTGCCAGGATAATGCCGAATATATCCTCGCCGTTGCCCATTTTTTTCGGCGCCATTTAAAAATCCTTCGCTTTGTCATATTCAACATGAATATGCGTGTTATGTAAAATCACGTCGTAATCGGAACTGAGGGAACTTTTCAGCCTAGCCGCGATTCCGGGGATGCTGTTTTTGTCGAAATTGCGTATCCTTAAATCGACGGCGTATCCGTAATAATGCAGGCTGCCTGCTGAATGCACGCCGTCCAGTCCGGCGGTAACGACTAGCTCGTCCCCGTTATCCCGCCAAATTTTTTCGGCTTCAAGCAGTACCGGGCGCATTTCGATGCGCAGTCCGGAAATAATAACATCGTTTTTGAGTTTCATATGAGTTCAGTATGGGGTTTACAGGGAAAGGAATTAAAAAAATTTTCCCAAAGTTTAAAACAGTTCGGTAAAAAAGAATTCGCGGTTATAAACGGCATGGCCCTGAACAAAGCGGCTATAGAAGCTCGCAAAGTCTACGTGCGTATAGCGGAGCGCCGATTCACGATGAGAAATAAATGGACAATCAGGTCGATTCAATACAGAAAAGTACAGGGTTTCAGAAACCAGTTTTCCGAGGTCGGATCCACTATGGACTACATGGAAGACCAGGAGTTCGGCAAAACGATTTATAAAACCGGCAAGCATGGCGTTTCAATCCCCACATCCACGGCGTCAGGGGAGGCCAGGGGCGCGAGGCCGAGAAGAAAAACAGTCGTGCGCTCAAGGTTTAGAACAAGAATCAAACTGTATACCGGCAAGCGTATCAAGGCGAAAAACCGACGATCCTATATAGTCGCCGCCGTGAAACAGGCTGCGGCCGCTGGTGGCCGTAGATTTCTATATCTGCCGCTCCAGAGAAGCCCTGGAATTTACCTGATTACAGGAGGCAAGCGAAAGCCGAAGCTCAACCTGATCTATGATCTGTCCAAAAAATCAGTAACGGTTCCAGCCAGGCCGACACTCAAGCCCGCGGTCGACACTATCCGCCCCAGAATGCCGCAATATTACAGGGCGGCGTTCGAGCAAAGAACTAAGAAAATATTCTGATTTTATTCTAGCTGGTAATCTTCCCACCCTAGCGTCCAGATGCGAAAAGAGGTCACCGTGGCCGCGGAGCATCTATATCTTATCTGTGAAGAAGTATTTGTTTTCGTCTCGAAATGGGGCGTACCTCGTGGCTCGACCCCCGTGTTGACGGCGACCGTTAAATTCGTGCTGGCCGCCGCTGAGTTAGTCTCCTCTTCCGCCGTCACTATCAGGTAATGAGCTGAAGAGGAGTAAGCTGTCGCCATGAAATTACCGAGGACCTCAATTCCCAGAGGCGTGGTCATCGCGACTAATTTCCCAGATGTGCCGGGTGAATTGTCCGTAAGCAAAACTCTGTCTTTCAAGACAAAACGCGTACCAACCTGAAAAAATCCAATAATGTTCGCGGAGCCGTCTGTAATTACACTGCATTGCCTTTCATATTTAGCCCCAGCTCCTAAAGCCGCGATTACAGCGACGTCAGTTATTAAGTTGGCCGCCGTGATACTGGTATCGAATCCGAAATCAACTATAGTTCCCGCCGCGTTGCTTATGGCGAAATAATGATAAGTCGTATTGTTTCCGACTGACTCAGCGTCATTCATTCCTCCATTGCCGGTTCCCGCCGCCCATGTCGCGTCTATCTGCTTGACGAACGCTCCAATATTAGCTGAACCAGTCCCGTCTGCAAATTTGAAATTACCCGCAGTCGTGTCTATATCGTGACTGGCGTCGGTTCCGTTCGAGCAAATAATTCGTTTTCTGAGGAAAGCGGACCCTTTCGCGGTTTCGGTCGCCGCCCAGAGCGTTCGACTTGCCGTTACCAAAGCGTCATAAATTTGACTCGTGGCCTCGTTTTCCTGAACTCCGTTCGGCGCAACGGAAACTTTATTTAGTAAATGCGCCCATGCGCCCCATAAATCCTGCGCCCATTTTTCATCATTTGGAGTTCCATCGTCAGAGACATCAGGCGTCGTTTCGTTTTTGAAAGTCCCATCCGGGTTGTTGCCGTCAATCGTGACTTTTCCCGGGTATATAGCGCTTAAATTTCTCATGTTATACGTAATTTATCAGCATCCCTATCCAATGAGAATAAGGAAGATATTTTAGCAATAGCCGCTCAAACTCATCGCGACGTGTAATAGATACAGCAACGAAATTAGGAAAAACCTCGGCTCCGACATAGATCATTTCACGCCAATTCGCAACAGTGGTCGGCACGGAATACTCAATTCCAGGCCCCTTATTGACCAACAAAAACCCGTCGGGCGCGGGAAGGTTTCCCCCGAATTGGGCTTTAGTCCTCCCGAACTGCGTTCGGTCTCTTCCGAATTGATTCAGGTAAAGCGCCGAAGGCGGCACTATCCCCCCAAACTGCGACTGGTTCCTTCCGAATTGAGAGCGAGTCCTGCCGAACTGGTTTAAATAGCCCGGGTTAGTGCCGGATATATAATAATTGGGATTCTTCGTGCTGCCGTCGGAGTTCCACCAGGGATGCAAATAGACGTCCGTGAAACCAGCCGCATGAATAACCGATTCAAGATAATCGATGCCCTGTCCGCCTTGGGCTTTCCATCTGCCGTCTAAATTATCGCGCCTTTCCTGTTCCGTGCCCTTGTCCGTCAATCCGAATTGTTTCTCCCACCGCTCAAGCTCTCGCGTGGCTTGCGGGAAAATATCCAGAAATACGTTGTCGGCCTCTTCCCGTATATCCTGCGGATATTCCGACAATCCCTCGATATATTTCCTTAGATCCCCGTCGTAGGGCAATAGCCAAGCCGCCGCTCTTGGGAATAGATGCTTGAAAACGTTGAATAAATTAGACATAATTCACCGCGTCGGCTTTAGCTTTTTCTCCGAGCGTGAGTTGATCTTGAATCGGAACCGGAACGCTTCCGATCGTGACGATTACGGCGACCGACGTGAAGGAGCCGCCAGCCGCCGAGACAAAATCGTCAACAATAGAGACGACATTGCTTAGTTTTATATAGTCCTGTCTAGGAAGTCCTGTAACGCCGTCGATAAATGATTCTCTGCTTAAAAAATAGTCCTCGACCGCGCTCGTAACGTTCGCCTGAACCGTCGCTGGATCATCGACCGTTAGCCCCGTGACCGTGACTGTGTATCCTTTCCTTGTGATCGCGTAGACGTTCAAGAAAACATTAACCGGTTTCCGTGTCTGCAATCCTTCCTCGTCGTATGTAATAGCCGTCTCGACATCCGTCAACTGACCAGCCGTCGGTATTCCGTCGGGGTCTATATCCGTGTTCGCTTCCGCGTAAACGTCAACATAGCCAGGCGTTCCCTTGTAAGGATAGATATTGATTATAGCCGAAACGGAAGTTCCCCAAATCACATAGTCAACCCCTGCGCCGCCTTGCGGCTGTTGGCTGAATCTATCGATTACCCGCTGTCTATACGCTGCTTCGGTCTCCGCATCCGCTCCCGTGACGGATGTCGAAGCGACGGCTGTATCTCGCTCGACGTTATCGATTGGGTTAACAAATGAAACGACATCCGCCGGATCCAGATTTCCCGCCGTTCCCGTGTCCGTGTTTCCGTCTACGTCCGTACTCGCTCTGATCGTTCCCTGAACCGTGGCAGCGTCAAGAGCCACCGCGCTTAACAGTAAATATGTGACGCCGTTTTTATTGCTCGTCAACTGAGTTCCGGCCAACAGCGATCCGACTTGAGTGGTAACGGTAATATCAATTACTAATTCCGCCGGAGTAGACGCGTCCGGGTCTCCAAGTCCAATAAGTCTCCCCCATTCAACCAGAGGAGTCAGCGTCTGGCCAAGAATAGTCGTCTGCTGAAAAGATGCCGTCCGGACGAATTCCTGAAGAAAATTCCATCCGATATATTTGAACAATAAAATATAAACGCCCGCTAGAACTTTAGCCAGGACGCGAGTGAACGCCAAGGGCAAAAGGGGAATCGTCTGGCTGATAGACGCCGAAATCTGATTAACTATAGTGTCGCTGATTTCCTGAGTTGTCGGAGTATTTAAAGCCATTTATGCCAGCTCCCTGCTCATTGCGTTCCAGTTTTCAATAAATTTTATTTCGATATTATCGCCATCCGCCACGACGTTTATTTTGATTTCAACTCTGCGCACACCCACCAAAGACGTGGAGGCTTCAATTGTCTCGACCGCTCCAATCTGAATGAAAACATCCAAATCTTTTTTGACCGCAGTTTCCAGGCGAACCAGATTTCCGGAAATCGGAATCAGGGTATTAATGATATTCTGCGTTTTGCTTCGATAATGTAAATCAGGGTCGGTTTCCGTCAGATTCCCCCACCAATTAAATTTGGCATTCTCCGTGCCGTCGTCGTCTTTATTACCGCCGAACAAGGCATAATAAAAAGCAGTTTTGAAACCTCCCGTCATGGTCAGGAGTCCGCCTATTATTTCTATTTCTCCCCCGTTGGGCGTTTGCTCTACGAGTACGTCTGTCATGGAACGTTTATATCGTTAATTTTTGCGAGAGAAATATCCGCCGCGCTTTGCGGGACGGCTACAGCCGTCGCGATTGGAGCCAATGGGCCAGGAGCGTAAATATGCGTATGCGTATTAAAAGCGGCTTTCAGCTCATTGAACGCCGTTTGAAGCGCATTGAACCGAACCGCGAAGTCCGTCCCGCTATTTATTTCCAAAGTTCCGTCGCCCTTAAGATAAATAATCGCCTGAATCGTCCCGCCCGAATTTCTGGAATAAAGCCGTTTTTCTCCGTCACCGGAAACAGGAGCGTTTCGCGTGTCCAAAAAACCGACCGCTATCTTGCCTCCGACGTTGTCCCCCTCAACGAAGACCACCGCGTCGCCAGGCAATGGCCGTGAATCATCCCCCGTCGGGCCGAAGCGCGTAGCCGTGACGTTTTCATCTTTAAGCACTTCGCAGACCGACTCCGGCTCGGTTATTTTCCTTTGCCGTGTCTGATTGGCTTTTACTCTGCCGGTTCCGCTCATTAATCTAACCAGGGTAATGTTTTAGGAATTTTTCCACGATACGATTCAGGCAAAACAAGACTCAGTTCAGCCGTGTCTCCTTCGCCTCTATCGTAGTTAATATTTTCAATTAAAAAAGTTGTCTCTTTATTAATCATAGCCCTGGGAGCAGTCAAGTTTATAAAAGTGTTCGGCCTCCAAAGATCGCCCCGCTCATCTCTCCAGCCCTGGACGCTTGCTTTGTATTTGATCGCTGAGGCGAACATGAGACCGGCTTTCCATTTTACCGCCTTTTGAACGTCAGCTCCGAATAAATCCTGGTCAACTTTATAAACGAATGGCCTGTTTACCCCTGATAGCAGCGGATTGTTTATCGTTGTCGCCTGAAATTCAGCGCCGGGAATTAATGAAGCCAAGCCAGTCACGGAGCTATAAAACTGCTGAGGGTCTATTTCAGGCGTCACGCTCATTAAGGGAGTATGCCCTTCCTTAAGCGTTGTGCTGATTCCCACATCGAGAGCTTTTTGAAAATATAGATTGCCAGCCGCATTATTAGTGATCAGAAATCCGCGCTGTTTAGCCAGTTCAATCAGAAAAGTCAAAGGCTTTTTATCCGTCTCTAAGGATATTCTATCAAATGGAGATCCGCTTGGCTCTGAGAAAATAACGGATAAATTAAAAAATCCAGCTATTGCGGCCGCTATCTGTTCAAGTGTTTGATTATTATATTCTAAGGGATATTTGTCGAAAGGAACAGAGCAGTCGTTTAAAACGCCGGGCTTCGCATAGCCTGAGATTGCTACTGAATTGCTATCTGAGACGGAAGGATCAACTGGTAAAATTGTTCCGGTCGTCAATAGCTCGCCGTCAATCGTGATTTCGATTTCCTTAAAGCTTAGCGGAACGAAAACTTCCCGCAAAAGGGAATTATCAGGCTCGTATGGAGCCCCGAAAGCGAAGGTGTCAAATGTGGCAATGTTGCGCGTAATTTTGATTGAATCCCAAAATCGGAACTCTTTCCCGTCTATCAGTGCGCTAACCAGATTATTAGACATTTATTTTGACTTTATATGGTTTTTCAACTCCATGCCCGCAGCATATAGAAGAAACCCCCGGCGTATTGGCGACGCAAGGATCATGGCCTTTGTCAGTCTGAAATTCCCCGCAACGCGGGCATTTTCTTTTTTCAGAAATTACGCTTTTCCCATTATCCGCGTATAACCATTCTTTTTGTCCCCAATCATAAACGCATTTATGTCCGAAATAATAACTAGTCGCCATTACTTGTCGTCTCTATATTTGCGTCTAACGTCGGCGACTTCATGCAAAGCAAGCTCATAGTCGACCTGAAGCATTTCCTTTTTTATTTCGTTTGTTTCGATGTCTATTTTAGACTGAATAAACTCGGCTTTTAACTCCGCCTTTCTTATCTTCAACTCTTTAAAACTTCTCAGATTAGACATAATATAACATTTTTTTTCCGGCTGGAAGCTCTATGATCTCCGCTCCGGTTAGTTTATTCGATTCAATGATGAAATCAAGCTCGACGTCTACGGCTGCATAGTATTCAGCCGCGAAATCAATAATAGTCCTGGCTCTATCCAGCGTTACGGATCGCTCTTGAAGCGCGGTGAAAACTATCTCGCTTAACCGACCGTTCGCGATTTGCAAAGCTTCCAACAGGGCTTGATACTGTTCCCCCGTATCAATAAGATCATTTGTCCCTGGTGCCGTGCTTGACGGTAAGTCGGCGCTTAAAATGTCTCTGTTCGTGTCCGACCAGGCGACGTAGGAATCAAAGGAAGCGTTCAGCGATTCGATAGCGGCGATCGTGCCCACTCTGGTAGCGAAAACGGCGTCATCTGAAATAGTTGACTCTATTGAGCTGATCACTGCGCAGGAAGCGAATAAATCGCTCAATGAGAAATAGTTTCCAGGTTGCGAGTCGATCGGAGACGGCTCGAATTGATTGTCGCTGCCGTCAACGAAAGATGAAATCAAATTATTGTACCCGTCCAACTTGGCCTGAATGTTGTCTGATGCTTGAGAGGGAAGCCGCGTCAATTCGATTATCTGCGCCGCCAAAAGCGTCGGAGTCCCGACCAAGGTTGAAATAGAGTCGTCTATCAAGTCGAATGCGTCGTTGAACTGCTGATTGATGTCGGCTGAAGTAGCAGCTATTTTGGCCATTGTTTTTTTAACTTTACGTATCCCCGCCTGAGCCAAGGCGATCAGGCCTGCCGTTTCTCCCGCGCTGACAATACTCAGTGATGTATCGAAGTTTTCAGCCGCCAGAACGGAAAAACTCTCGATCTTGGCGTTTATGGAGTTTTTCGCGCTTAATTCCGAAATCGGGAAAACTATTTCGATCGTTTCCCAGAACTCTATATTGTAGACCGCCTGGTTACCCGCCGTTTTCAGCGCGTCGACTCTGGTAATGTCGCCGACCGGGACAACTCGAAGTATGCCGGGGTAAAATGGGTGTTGGAGCGTTCCCGCGCCTTTTTCCTCCAGAGCATTGTCAAATCGCTCGGCCTCGACATCGTAGTTTTCACCCCAAAAAATAACCCTTAAAGGGTATCTTCTCCCGCGCTTTCCCAAATCCTGGACATAGGTTCCAGAAACGTCGGGAAAGTCGAAAGCGGTTGATTTTTTGCTCAGAGTCTTAGAGACGTCCTCGAAGTCGAAAACGAACTCCTGTCCGCTTGGCGACGTATAAACGGCCTCAATTATTCTGTCAGTCCAGGACATTATTAAAAAGCTCCTGAAGTAGCAAGTTTCAATTTAACCCCGCTCGGTTTTTCGCTTTTAAGTTCTGCTCTGCCAGTTTCGTCCTTGATTGTCAGAGTTGATTTTGATTCGCTGGTTCTTTCTTCGATTGACCTGGAGACACGCTCGGCGGGAGAGACCATTTGAGGAGCGTTGTTTTCGTCGGCGTTTTCTGGTTTTAGTTCGCTGTCCTGGGCCTTATCAAAAACTATACCAAACTTTGCAAACAGTCCGCTTATTCCGCCAATCACCATCTGAAAAGGTTTTAATATTCCCATTATAAAATCTATTCCAGTCGAAAAAGCTCCTCCGATCGTGTCCCAAATTCCGACGAAAAAGTCCGCTATCTGCTCCCAATACGTAAAAAGCAACGCCCCGACCGCGATTAACGCGAGCACCCCGACCACAAGCAACCCGAGGGGGTTAGCGTTCAATGCGATATTCAAAAGCCATTGCGCAGCCGTCAGCCCGGCAACAACGATTTTCCATGCGATCATAACGGCTTTCAAGCCTAGCATCACGGCCTGATAACCAAGCATAACCGCCTGAATAGTCAGAGTTACGGTTTTTAAAACAAGGAAAGCACCAATTAAAATTCCGACCACCCCGACCACGCCAAGAATAGTGTCGATGATATCCGAAACGATGCCTTTTCCAAGTTCCTGATTTGCCGAGATCGCAGCCGTTACGGTCCTGGTAGCCTCCGTTATTTTCTCAACAAATTGGCTCATGGCTCCATCATTCAATCCAAAAACAACTAACTGCAATCCCTCGAAAGCGGAAATCAATGAGTTTATCCGTCCCTGCATCGTGTCGCGCATGGTCGCGGCCATCTGTTTCGATGCTCCGGTCGCCGCTTCAAGCTGTTTTCGGTATGCCTTAATGTTCTTGGCTCCGGCTTTCAAAAGAATATTTATGCCGCCCTGCGCCCTGAGTCCGAAAATAGTCGAGATCGTGGCTGTTTTCTGAGCGGTTCCCATACCTTTTAGACCTTTTTCAAAATCAGCTAAAATATCGACAACATCTCTAAAATTTCCGGCTTGATCTTGAGTCCTAACCCCCAGTCTTTTAAGAAGTTTTCCCGCTGCGTCAGTGGGAGCGGCAAGTCTTACCATTACATTTCTTAAAACGGTTCCGCCCGCCTCTCCTTTTTTACCAGCATTCGCCATAGTTCCAGCTAAAGCCGCGAAAGTTTCCATTGACTGCCCCGCCGTGGTGAAGTCCGCCGCTCCGGACGCTACGGTTTCAAATAACTGCTCTAGGCTAGTATTCGAGGTTGTAGTGGTTTTGGCTAAAACATCATTGACTCGCGTTAAATTCTTGGCAAGCTGGATCGGGTCTTTGGTCGCCAGCCCCATCGCTCCGAGCGTATCGGTCGCAATATCGGTCGCCGTTGCCAAGTCAATCTGCGCCACCGTAGCCAGATCAACAACGCCAGGCAATGCGGCGATAGACTGAACGGCATTAAAACCGGCCATGGCCAGAAAGTTCAACGCGCCCGCTGATTGGACCGCCGTAAACTCGGTTTCTCGCCCTGTTTTTTTAGCGGCTTCTTCCAGCAGTTTAAATTGCTCCGTCCCTTTCTGAATTTCAGGTCCGAACTTAGCCGCCGCGTTGACCATCGTTTGCTCAAACGCCACGGCTTGTTGTCCAGCCGTGACTAGAGCGAAAGTTACAGCCGTAATTCCGGTTACGGCTACGGCCTTAGTTGCAGCTTTGGCAACGCCGCCAAGCTTCTCGAAGCTTCTACCAAGCTTTTTAATTTGCCGGTCTGCTTTCTGGGTAAACTTCTTGACTCGGTTCGCCATGCGGTTCACCGGCTGAGAAATTTTATCGATTCCTTCGAAAATCGCCGAAATGGAGAAACGGGAGGCCATATGGTGATTTTATGGTGTTTTTCGTGGTTTCGTCGCCTCTTTTAGCTCTGGAATGAGGCCTTTGTAGAAAAAGCGTATTTCCTGAGCGCTGAGAGTGCGAAAATCCGGGAGGCCTGAGTAGTCGCGGCACACCTGGAAAATCATTATTTGATACCCTAGCACGCCTTTTATTTTTTCGAGCTGGCCATTACGAACCAGCTCCGTAGATACTAAGCTAAAAAAAGGGTGACAAGCGATAAACAGAGTTTCATGTCCCTCGCGTCCAGTTTATGAAGCTGCTTCGGGTCTGTTTTCGTCCATCCGCCAAGGAAAGATAGCGTTTTTTTCATTCCCTCTTTTTCCTTGTGTCGGTCCATCATTACGAAAGCCGAGCTATTGAACTCGCATCCAAAAACGAGCTGATCTTTTCCATCGAAAGATTTTTTCAGATTCAAATGCAATTCGCCTTCCTCTGTGATCGCGGCCCGACCACGCCTGATGGCGAAAACGATTTGCTTTTTGATTTTATTGAAATCTTCCAGCTCCTCGGAGTCCATCGACTCGACGTCGCAGTCAATATCAAGAGATTCGGCCCACTGAAAAAATTCCTCTTCGGCCTGTTCTTTGTTTACTTTATATTCCATAAATTATTGTTGCGTCAAAATGCCGGTTCCCATGAATTCAACGGAAGCCAACGTATTTTGACTTGAGTATTGCAGTTCACCCGTAATCGTTCCGCTACCCTGCCACACCGCGCCGCTCGCGTATATTAGTTTTATAACCGAGAAATCCTTTTTATCGGAAACGCTCTGCAAAAATTCATGATCTCCTAAAAAGTCGTTAACTGATAAAGTCAATCCGTCCAACTTCCAGGTTACAGCCGTTTTTATAATCCGGGCCGTCCTGTTGCCGTTGGCCTGAACGTCGTTTTCAGTTCCGCCTATTTTTCTATTACTATCAGCGTCCGCCGCCACCGCAAAATTACGGCCGTCTATGGAAACGCTCTCTATCGAGCCGCCAACTGCTGCCATTTTTATACTCCTGTTTTATGATCCGAAGAAGAATCCCCAGTTGTTATCAATCGAAATTATTCCGGTATTCCCCGAAATCTGAGAAGTGAAAGCAACATCCAGCCTTCTCGGATTAGTCGAGCTGATTTCCGCCTGAAGCGTGGCCTTGGCCGTCTCCGGGTCTGAAAGAATCGCGTTGAGCGCCAGCTCATCAATCATTTTAGCAATAGCCGCTTTTGCATCGCTTGGCTTTCTTGCGTCCGGGTTGCTTGTCGCCTGGCCGTCAGGAATCAAAACTTTTCCTTTCCAGTCGTCAGACTCGAAAATCAGACCGAGATTAAACAGGATGTTCCAGACTTTCACCTGATCGTTTACATATCTATAAGCGGGGGGGTCTTCGCCGTCCGGGTGGTAAAAAGTCACCGTGTCGGAAAGCTCCATCAGGTTGTCCACAATCTCAATCGTAGAAATCCCATTGCTTACGGCTGAATTTCTGGCCGTGTAGTCCCATTGTTCGGAATCAAGTCCGGGAGTCAAACCGTTTAGGCTTTGTCCGGCGTAATCGATCGGCGGGTTGTTGTTCGCTATGACCGCGATTTTTGCAACAGCTTTTGCAGCTATGACGAACGGCAGATTGTAGCTTCCGACGCCGTCAATTTGACAATTAATCCGGTCGGTAGTTCTCGCCGCCGCCGTTGCGTAGGCAGTCGCTACCGTTGATTCCGTTTCGCCGCTAAAAACAATAGCGGGCTTTCTGGACAATGCGCCCCACCTGGCATCGAAAAACGCCGTGTATTTCGTCAGCGTCGCAATATCCGAAACAGACAGACAGTTTACGAAAAACGTATCCCACACATCCCCCACCTGGGCTGTCGCCGTGTCTACGTTCGGCTCCACAAGTCCGCCTGTCGGCTGAACGAAAGCGAAGGCCACACCCGCCGCCGTTCCGTCTAGTTCTGCGTAAATGTCGTTTCCTGAAACGCCTTTCCATTTTGCTGTTAAATCCGCTTCAGTGGAAACTACCGGAATCGTCCAGGTATCTCCGACAATGAAATCGTCCACGCCGTCCGCCAAAGTTGTCACGAAATGACCGGAATAGGCTACGCCCACCGTTAAATCCGGTAAAGCTACGCCGCTCGGATCGGTGACGCTGAAAATTTCAGAGCCTGAAACAGCCGCGTTAGTGCAGACCAGCTCATAATCTCCGCCAATCGCGTTTGGCTCGGTGGGAGTTACCGCACCCATGGTACCGTTGCCGGTATTACCCGCTCCGGCAACGCCGCCGGTTGATGAAGTGCCCCCGTAACTTGCGATTACAGGCATATCAATAACGCCGTTTATAGCAGGGATGATCGCGGCCAGCGCATCTGCTAAAACGTCTCCGACATCCAGTACGAAGGAAAGGCTCGCTATTTTGTTGATTAGAATTTTATAGCTTGCCTGGGTCGTTTGAGTGCCTGAGGGAGTAATTGTTCCGGCTGCCGCAACCCCGGCTCCGTCGCCTTTCAATGGATAAATAGTGACGGGGATAATGCCGACGCCGTCTCCTGTCGGCGGCAAAAGCTGCTTGACCGCCAAATGCAA
>Ga0307377_10005459_pt1 | contig 13615 bp, 9 predicted proteins | sample TR3MG_FD_202535 | JGI IMG/M metagenome (GOLD analysis project Ga0307377, IMG submission 202535) | Soil microbial communities from Risofladan, Vaasa, Finland - TR-3 | ecosystem: Environmental > Terrestrial > Soil > Coastal area > Acid sulfate soil | place: Finland: Risofladan, Vaasa | collected... | reverse complement strand
TCTCTGATAATTAAACTAACAATTCATGATCACCCGGTCAATAAATTTATTAATTCTTTCAAAATGTGATCCTTTCCAGTAAATATTGTTACAATTTGGGCAAATGCTAAATTCCATATAAAATTGATGGGTATTAGGTAATAACCTATCCTCGATCTTTTCCTTTGACACTTCACCAAGAATATCATTACAATTAAGACAGCGGGTACATGGCCTTACCTGATTCTTCAGATCAAAGTGCTGTAAAACTTCTATCAATTGTTGCTCAGGGTATTGTGACTTTATCAGTAAACCATGTATTACTTTTCTGTTTTTGAGAAGCTCCTTGTCACGTGTTAGTATCACTCTTCTTTCTAATTTTGAGATACTAATTATCTCATTATCTGCGTAATGCGTATTAAAACAAGTATCAAAACCGCACATACGCAGATACTTGGTCAGTTTTCCAAGATGAACATCCGCAATGAACTTCAACTCCTCATCAACCTGAACCATGCCAGACTCATATTTGAAAAATAATTATTAAAACCTCTCGTAAATTATTTCAATCAGGTCAGCTAAACCTAATTTTACAGGATTATTTTTTAATTCGGTCTCAGCGCAGATTTTTTCAATCTTATCTTCTTCAAAACCATATCTTCTAAAACCAGGCAGATTAAATCTGTTTGTAAGATCATACAGGAACTGGATAAATCCATCGATATGATAATCATCCGTTTTACCATTATTATCTAGAAAAAGTCTGCCCAGCAACGCATATTTCCTTAAAGCGGAAAAATCTCCCGGTTTCTTTCTTAATTCCCTGACATTCACCTCATTGGATTTTGCCATAAGTGTTCCACAAATAATACCATGGGGGATATTGTATTTTCCTCCCACTGATGATGCAAAGCCGTGTATGACACCTAATCCTGCATTTGCAATGCATATTCCTGATGTAATGGCGGCAAATGACATGTCTGTTCTGGCTTCAATATCATCACCATTTGTATAGCATCTTAATAAGGAGGACTTAATTGCTTTTAGTCCCTCCAGACAGAGTGCGTCGGTATACTGATTTGATTTAACTGATAAAAAAGCTTCAGAAAGCTGGGTAAAACAATCCATCCCGCTTGCTGCCGTAATATCTCCAGGGCACTGCAAAGTAAGCTCCGGATCAACCATGGCAATATCTGGTACAAAATTATCGTGACGTAGCGATTTCTTAAAGCCTTCTTTACCTATCCGGGAAATAACTGCATTTTTTGTTGCCTCGCTACCGGTACCTGAGGTTGTTGGAATTGCTATATATGGAATTTTGGTACCAGGATGATCCTTATTACCCACTCCCTCAAGAAAATCAACTATCGATTCTGTTTTGTTAATCATAGCTGAAATAGCTTTGCCTGCATCCATAACACTGCCCCCACCAACACCAATAACCAGGTTAACTTCCTTATCATAAAGCACTTTCACAGTTTTGTCGATAATATCAGGTGAAGGCTCTTCGGGAATATGAATTATAGTATAACTAATTCCTGTCTCATCAAACCCCTGGAAGAGTTTTTCAGCATATTGCGATCGAATAAAAGAACTCTTTCCAGTAACCAGGACTATTTTATCGCCGAACGTTCGTGCGATAAATGGTAAATCAGAGATATTTCCACATTTGAAATAAATCTTTGGAATCCTGGAAAATTGAAAAGGCTTTACCATTTTGTTTTGTCTTTTGGTTCAATGATGTTGTATTTCACACCCACTCTTGGTTCTTTCATGAAATCTGCTACAGCATCACGCCATTTAAGATAGTGTGAAGTGGTTTTATGATTCTGAGCTGACTCTTCCGATTCATATGCTTCATAAATCATGAAACGACACTGGTTATCAGCCTCCTGAACCAAGTCAAAACGCAGATTTCCAGGTTCCCTGATAGCTTCGTTATGGTTTTCGATCGTTGCATTAATGAAGCTATTTATCGCATCTGATTTTACATGGACATATACACAAGTCACTATCATAGTTATCGATTTTTATAGTATAGTAAAGGTAAATCATGTGAATTAAAGATCAAATAACTTTTCAGATTCACATAACTCAATTTTTTGAATTTAGCCGTCCATTTGTTTCATACAATTTAATTATTGAGGAATACATTGTAAAATAATAAGTGTAACACATACACTTATTATAAATATTTCTAATTGATCGGTTATTTCAACTAGTAAAGTGGCTTTGAGAGTTATATTAAGTTTTAAGAAATCTGTTTTCCCAGTTTAAAAAAATACTTTTTTATCTCTCTTTCACCATAATAAGGTATCTCAACTCTTTCACTGACACTTAAACCTGTTTTTTCAAACAGGTCGTAGAGTGAAGGTTCAGTAAAAGGATTGTAGATATTACAAGTCATATCAAAATTTGAGAGCGCATCAAGCTCATCTTGAGTTAATTGATTGATGTCACTATCCGGGTTGGGGAAATGTTCAATAACATAAACGGATTTTGCTACTCTCCTGGCTTCATTCAAAACAGACTCGGCATCTTCGCAATGATGCAATGTTTCATTTAATAAGGAGACATCAAATTCCAGATTATTAAAAGGCAGATTTTTACCATCACAAAGTAAAAATGGCAACTCTTTCCGCTTTCGCATATCTATAACATCCACTGTGCTATAGCTGATTGCTGGAAATACTTTAGCAAAAACATGGATAGGTATTGATGTTCCTGTACCAATATCAAGAACTGAATTTAAACCCTTTAAATAAGGCTTAAATAATTGAACGAGGTCAAGTATTATTTCTTCTAACGATTTGTTCACAACAATAAGCAGGAAAAAAGTTAACTTAAAGTTACGTTAAACCGAAGAGATTATCCCACATTTATGGTTTTTTTGTTAAGAACTTAAGTATACATCATTTTTTAAGTAATCCTTTGCACAAAAAGGGCGTGAAAGGAAATTAATTGCTTGCGGTTAGTTAATTAATTACAATTTTCTGAAAATAATAATTGACTGTATTTTGAACTTTAATAAAATACATACCTTTTGGTATTCCCGACAAATCAAGCTCATGTATTGTCTCTCCCTTAATATTCTTAATGAGAACTACTCTTCCTAAGTAATCTAATAATTCTAAAGAGCAGTTTTGAGCAAATTCATCAGTTAACTCAATTGTCAGAATCGTACTTGCAGGATTTGGAAATACCCTAATGTTTGGAATATTCCCGGCATAAATATCAGTAGTTGTTGATACCTGTAAATTAATCGGTCTGGAATAAATTGTTAATGCCATAGCAACCGGATTAGTCACAGCACATGTATATGATCCGGCATCTGACAGGTCAAGACTGGTGATTGTATAAGTACTACCATTGGCTGAAGGAATAATATTATTATTTTTGTACCACTGGTATTCATTACTGGTGCCACCAACCGAAACAGTAAAGGAAAAATCATCTCCGATAATGCGGATGATATCTTGTTTTATTCCAACGCTATCCTGGGGAGCATAAATATGAGGATAAGCGTTCCAATTGATCTGCGCCGATTCCATATCTGCAAAATCAAGCTGATTGTTTAATATAATTAATCTTGGAGAAGGAGGAAAACCACCAAGGTTTGGTAATCCGGTAAGTTTATTATGATCTAAATATAAATTTAGAACTTTTGTCAGATTACCAAGTTCAGATGGAATAGTACCAGTAAATTGATTATAATTTAAATAGAAATATCTAAGATTTATCAAATTACCTAATTCAGATGGAATGGTACCAGTAAATTGATTATAAAATAAAACTAAATCGGTCAGATTAGTCAGATTTCCTATCTCAATTGGAATTGTCCCGCTAAGTTGATTATTATATAGCAGAAAATATTGAAGGTTTTTCAGATTACCCAATTCAGATGGGATAGAACCGCTTAATTGATTATGATTTAAATCTAACCGGGTCAACCTGTTCATATTTCCAATCTCTTCAGGTATTGAACCTGTTAGGTTATTACTATGAAGTTGAAGTACAGTTACTCCACCTGAAGAAGTTCCGACTCCAAACCATTCAGATATTGGTTCGGTGGTTAACCAGTTAGTTTTATTTAACCAGTTAGCACCAGCAGTAGCATTAAACAAAGCCACAAGTGCAAGAGAATCGGGCAATGATACTCCTCCATGTTCAATTCCAACCAATTCACTTGAAAGAGTGAGAGAAGGGAAACCATAATGTTTTGCGTAACAGATAAAAAGACCCGGATCACTTACAGGAGCAGTCAGGGATGAAGCAGTTTCTCCTTCAATTACGCCTCCGTCTTTATACCATTGGAAAGTGGTTCCGGGATATGAATAATCGACTGTAAAAATATTATCTGATCCACTAACGGTTTTATTAACCGGAAGAATTAAATCCTGGGGAGAATATTCATAATTGGCATTTGTCCAGTCAATCATCGCTGATCCCAAGTCTGCAAAATCAAGAAGATTAGAAAAAACAGCCAGGTTTGTCAAAGCAAGACCTGACATATCTGTTAAACCAGTTATTTTATTCTGATGCAGACCTAAAACTTGAAGTTTGTTAAGGTTATTTAATTCACCAGGCAGGGTGCCTGATAAATTATTATTATAAAGAATTAAGTCAATAATCCTTCCAGCACTGGTATTTACACCAAACCATTTTGAGACTGGTTCTGTACTCAACCAGTTTGTTTTATTAATCCAGTTTGCTCCGCCAGTAGCATTATAAATAGCAATAAGTGCAAGAGAATCGGCCAGGGTAACTCCTCCATGAACGTTACCAACCACTTCGCTTGATAACTTGAGAGAAGGGAAGTCAGTATGCTCTGCAAAACACGTAAAAATACCCGGATCACTTATGGGCACAGTTAGTGATATATTTGTTTCGCCTTCCATTACATCTCCGTCTTTATACCATTGGAATGTGGCTCCGGGATATGAGCAATCAACAGTATAAATATTATCTGATCCGCTAATGGATTTATTAACCGGAAAAATAAAATCCTGAGGATAATATATATAATTAGGATTTGTCCAGTCGACTGCCGCCGTTTCCAGATCTGCAAAATCAAGAAGATTTGAAAAGACATACAATCGACCCAAAGATGTAAGGAGGGAAAGATTTGGTAGTCCGGTTAACTTATTATTATGTAAGTATAAATCCTGAAGATTTGCCAAATTTCCAAAATATGAGGGAACAGAACCGCTGAATTGATTATTATTTAGACGTAATACAATAAGGTTTGTCAGATCTCCCAATTGAAAAGGAAGCACGCCAGTGAATTGATTATTATCTAACCATAACACCTGTAGGCTTTGTAGATTTTCCAATGCGGAAGGTAAAGTCCCACTGAGTTGATTATTATTTAATACTAAATCAGTCAGGGAAGGAAGATAACATATCCCAGTTGGAATAGTACCACTAAGTTGATTGTTATATAAAACTAATTGTTCAAGGTAATACAAATTGCCTAATTCGTTGGGGATAGTACCACTAAGCTGATTACTATATAAATATAATCTGATTAAATAGTACAGATTACCGATTGCAGTTGGAATTGTCCCGCTGATTTTATTATTAGGAAGAATCAATTCTTGTAAATAAGAAAGATTACCAATCTGTGAAGGCAGTGAACCTTTAAGGTTATTGCTAGACAACTGTATTTTAATTACCCTGTCTCCGGAAACAGTTACTCCATACCATGAAGATATTGGTTCAGAACTTAACCAATTAGTGTTATTATTCCAGTTGGCACCATCTGTTGCATTATATAAAGCCACAAGTGCAAGGGAGTCCTGAGATCTCTGTGCAAAAGAGCATACAGAAATAACGAACAGTAACAAAACTATGTACAGTTTTTTCATGAGAGAAAATTGAATTTAACAATAATTATAAATTAGAATTTTATAAAACTGAGGTTTTGTAAAAGAAAATATATTTGTTATACCTGTTATTGTAAAATTAAACAAATATGTTATAATTTAAAAATATTATTTAAAAACCCCACACTGCCCTTTTTCTCAGAGCTTTGTCAGTTAATCCTGAATGGCAAGAAGCCCATGAATATAGGACTAATTTGAAAAGATATATATCACGATGTAATACTATTAAAATCTATCCCGGACAAATATTACAGTTAATTTTTATTAAAAAAGAAAGTAAAGGTAATTGACAAACAATCGCTAAACGTTGACAAATGATAGAACATTATTAAATTTAGTTTTTATATTTGTGTCAAAATCTTTATTTAATGCTAAACAATTGAATGTTTTCGATAAATCCTTAACTAATAACAAAAAAATGAAAACCCTGTTAAAATCACTCTTTTTTGGATCTCTTATTCTATTAATGATAATATCATGTGAAAAGGATAAGGATACAGCAGAAAAATTCAGCACACTAAGTGTTGAAGAAAACAAAGCTATTATTGAAGACACTGGTATTGATCTTATTGGGGTCCTCCAAAGAATGAGAGCCACTGAAACTGTCGATGCTCTTGGCAACCTGATAAATATAACGGAATCTGGCAAAGCCAAGGGAATTAAGGAATTAAGAAATACAGGACTGTATTCAGTAATTGAAACTTATCTCGAATGTGCTAAAGGTACAAAACGGGTCAATGATGTGTTCGATGCGATGATTAACTCCAAAAACGACGATCCGGAAAGCATACAGGATTTCTGGGATCAAAATGTAGGAACCTATACCTGGAATGAGGCACTTACCGACTGGGATATTGACCTGGGAGGCAATAGTTTTATTTTTATGTTCCCCTCATCTGATTTATCCAATACGAACGATGCTACCTTTACGATACATAATTACGTTGGTACTTTTATTAGCAATCCTCTTGACGATGAATATACCGGAGACTTGCCTGTAGGAGTTAATGCTGACCTGAAAGTAGGCAGTGAAACACTTGTGACTTTTGTTTTCAGTGCAAGCTATGATGCAGACGGAGTTCCCAATGCAATTGCCGGGGACCTTGATATTGAAGGTTTTAAATTCGAGGTCGACGTTACCAACAATTCACAACTAATTTCAGCAAAATATAAGTTCTGGGAAAACAATGATCTGATTATGAGTCTGTCAGCTTCAGCCAATGGATTGTTTACCAGCGATAATATTGATAACAGTACTATTCATCACTCTGAAACAAATTCATATGTATGCGACTATGTTTTAAATCCTAACACTCAACAGTGGGAAGAGGTCTATTGTGATTATACCGACGAATGGGATGAAGTTGAGTTTGAAGAAATTCTCAATTCAGCAGATGCAGAATTCCAGATACTTAATATTTCTTTAAAAGGCGAAATTGACGTTAAAGGTCTCGTGGATCAGATAAGAATTATTGAAGATGATTATGACAATGAGGCAATTGATGAAGAGACTTATGACACACGCACATCAGAAGAAATAAATAAATATCTGGATATCAGGCTAGTGAATCTATCAAATAATGAAATTATGGCCAAAGCTGAAGCTTATGTAGTACATGAATCAGATTATTATGATGACTATACTTACGTAAGTTTCAGGTTGACTTTTGGTGATGGATCGCCAATTGATATGGAGACATATTTTGAAGACGGGTTTGACGATTTTGTCGATAGTCTTAATGATCTTCTGGAAGATATCAGCACAGACTATGATATTGAAATAGATCCGATTGAATATTAACTGGTTCAATCATAAATTAAAAAGAACCGTTTCAGACTAACAATCATTTGAAAGATACATATTCCTGATGCATTATTTAAGGAAGATGTGGTGTAAATGATCGTATCTGTCTGAAACGGTTTTTTATTTTAATATCAGGGTATACAGTCTTGTGCCATAACCTCCCCATACTCCCAATCCGTCACCCTGAATATTTGATTTTATGCCTGACAGGGAAGCTGCAAATGGATTACCTACATTTATTGCTTCTCCCTGAAATGAATTCCAGAAGTCATACAGGACTTTATCTATAGTACAGAATTTAATACTCACGGTATCGCCAAGTTTAAAATAATCATTGCCTTGGGATGATAATAATGATGCTTTTCCCCTGCTGAGAGAAAATCCGAACTTCTGTCCGCTGAAGAAAATATCATCGAATCCCATCACCATCGATGAGTAATATCTCTTATCCTCTCCTGAGACCTTTGTCAGAAGCCTATAATAATTCTTAACCTCAGGAGGATCGGTGAATTCAATATAAATTTCCCCAAGACTATCTTCGTCTGGTAACAGCTTAAAATATAATGTATCAAGATTTACCCTTGGCGGAATAGTGGTATTCGCCCACGCTGACTTACCTCCGTATTCAGCTGTAATTGTATATATTTTGGCTGTATCGCCCCTTATTTCATTTCCCTCATAGATATAAGGGGGAAAATAGTCGTCATTCTTTCTCAGAACTAAAACTTCCTCCTTTTCACCATCTGAAAGCATTACTTTGGCTCTGGTTAAAACCAGCTCTCTCAGTGATGCTGAATCTATTGATGAAAAAAACGGGGAATTACGTGTGAGAAGTACTTTGGCATACTGTCCTTGATCTATCCACCCATCAATCACTATTTTATCATCAGGCTCAGGAATATCGAGATAAAGATTGTCACTACAGCACACAAGGAAAGTTACCAGTAGTATTGACAGAATGAATATATAATATCGTACCTTCATGATAATTTAAAATTTAAAATTCCAGCTGATCGAGGGAATAATGGGTAGCAGACTCACTTGTATCGGCTTAACTTCTAAAGAATAGTTATCTATATCTCCATTGGTTTCAAAATAGATAAAATATGGATTTGCTCTGCAATAAACGTTAAACACTGAAAATATCAATTCAGAAGTCAGGTCATTGTGGAAGGTTACCTTTCTACTGAATGAAAGATCCAATCTGTGATAAGGAGGCATCCTGAAGCTGTTCACATCACCATATTCATTAACCATATTCCCCTGGATAATATATCTACCAATGGGCATTGTAAATGCACTCCCGGAAATATATGTAAAAACAGCTGAACCTGACCATTTACTGGTTATTTTTTGCAGAAAAACGACAGAGAGCTCATGTCTCCTGTCATATTTAGCTGGATAAATATAACCTTCATTTATTTCATCAAATTTATTTTCAGTCCTGGAAAGAGCATAGCTTATCCACCCGGTGCTTTTGCCAACCGGTTTGTTCAGATAAAACTCTATCCCATATGACTGTCCAAATCCCAAAGCTATATTTTGTCCGATACTTGCATCGAACGAACTGTAGATTATTCCCTTAAGAAACTCTAGTTGGTTATTCATCCTTTTGTAATATATTTCGGAAGAAAACTCAAGATTTCTCTTTGATAAATTACTGAAATAGCCGATACTTATCTGATTTCCTGTCTGAGGTTTAATATTTCCAGTGCTGGGTATCCAGATATCTGCAGGTAGTGAAACCGATGCTGATGTTGCCAGATGGATATACTGGCTTATTCTCATATATGAAGCTTTAACTGAATTATTTTTATTGATCTGATATTTCATTACCACCCTGGGTTCCAGGTTATGATAAAAAGTAAGTGATTCACCTTTCGGATATTTTATTGTATCTGTAATCTGTCCTGCAGCATCTCTTATATAGTCTTTGTATGGTCCGTAATGATCATAAAATGAATACCTTAAACCACCAGACAGCGAAAAATGTTCAGACTGCATAAATTCATCATCCAGATATATTCCTCCTTCAAATGCATTCATTGAACTGAATTGTATGAAATTAACATTGAAAGAGCCTGATTGAGCATCAATCTTGTTTGGAATGAACTTGTGATTTGTAAGATCAAAGCCATAATTGATATGATGTCTGAGAATATTGGAAGAATAGTTATATTTTAGAGTATAATCCTCTACAGAAGATAACAACCCAAATGAATACTCCCCCTGAGAGCCGTCCAGTCCAAATTCATATTTAGTTCTTGAAATATCTAAATTCCACTGGTTGCTCTCACTTATGAAATGATTCCAGGACAAAGATGTAAGGAAATTACCCCATCTGACAGAATTCTTCTGATCGATTCCTGATCTTTTCATATTAAATACATCTCTGCCATAATAACCTGATAATGAGAATATATCACGACTAGTAAGGCTAACAGAAACGCCCAGGTTAAAGTCATGAAAATTATACCTTGTCTCATTATTAAAAAAAGAAAAATCTTTAACCATTTTCCTGACAAGGGGTTGTACCAGCAATTCGAGATAAGTGCGCCGTGCTCCCGCAATAAATGTTCCTTTTCCATTAAACAAGGGGCCTCCAACACTGACTCTTGAAGATATCATTCCTATGCTACCCTTAACTTCAAGAGAATCTTTATTTCCATTGGAACTATTCACCTTAATAACCGACGATAATTTTCCACCATATCTGGCAGGTATCCCTGATTTTATTATGGTGACATCTTTTATCTGATCTGGATTGAAAACCGAAAATATTCCCAACAGATGTGCGGGATTATATACAAGAGTATTATTAAAAAGGATCATATTCTGATCTGCTCCTCCGCCCCTTACATAAAACCCGCTATTCCCTTCCGATCCTCCCTGAACACCAGGGGTGAGCTGAAGTATCTTCATGGGGTCAGTTTCTCCCAAAATTGAAGGAAGTTTCATGATCTCTATATTCTTAAATGTAAGAGAGCTCATTTCAGGAGATGAAACTTGATCCTTAAGACTCCTGGAACTTATTATAACTTCATCTATCGGAATGGTCAGAGGCGACATAAAAGCTGAGATTTCAGTGAGCCCTGATACCTTTATGGTTGTATCTATCCTCTGGTATCCGATGTATGTAAACTTTAGCTTGTGTTCTCCCCGAGTGACTGATAATTCAAAAAAACCCGTTTTGTCAGTGCGTGTTCCCGCTGATGCTATGGAATCGAAAACAGATACAAGATACAAAGGCTGTGAACTGGCTTTGTCAAAAACTCTGCCTGTTAACCTTACATCCTGTGAGCATACCTCGCATGAAAGTATAAAGATGAAAATTAAGCTTAAGAGGAATCTGAGCCTCAATAACGAAACTGATAAAGAAGCTGAATCAAATGGGAAAAAGTCTGATTTCAAATTTTTAAGTTCTTGCTGATTCATACTTTCCACCAGCATCACTTTGAATGGAAAAGTATCCCTGAAGATACTCCTTTTCCCCTGTCAGTACGGATTCTTTTATCAACCGCGCTATCGGCCTGGCATATAAGATAATTGTCAACATAAAAAATCCGTATAAACTATCAATACATAACCGGTGAAAATTGACCTCATAAAAACTGCAATCTAGAAGGAGATTTGTCATGCGAAAAAGTGGTTTAACAAATTTACAGTTTTAGTTTAATATTTCAATGTCCTTTTTCTTACTTTATATTTTTCATAGAAATTCTACTTTGAATTATTTCATATTTTCATATTGCTTTTTCAGTTGAAGATTGCATTGGGTATGATTTATACCCAATTGTGTTTATATTGAATTTATTTATTGTTTTTTAAGTAGTTTTGTCAGCATAAATTTTAGAGGAAAAACTTAAGACCAGTATAATGAAGAAAATAATTCTTTCAATAATTATTGTATTTGTGTGTAGTTTTTCAATTGCACAGGATATGAGTGGACCTAATACACTGAAAACCAATACAGCAGATATGGGAAATAACCTTATTGGCTTAGATCCATCATTAGGCGGTTATGTTTTTTATTTAACACCTGATGGGAAACATGGTTTAGTGGCTGCCACTAGTGACCAATCTACTTCCGCTGATTGGTATTTAGCGCCAGATGTTATTAGTAATCCTGACAACTATGATACAAATGGCAAAAAGTTTACAGATTGGCGCTTACCAACGAAATATGAACTTAATTTAATGTACACTCAAAAAAATTCCATTGGTGCTTTCGATTCCAACTATTATTGGAGTTCTATCGAGAACGGAAGCACATCAGCATGGTTAAAGAACTTCGGCAATGGTAGTCAGGACTATGGTTCAAAAGACCGCCCTAATAATGTGAGGGCTGTCCGGACTTTTTAACAATACTCTTTCCAGGATAATTAACTGATCTGTAAATCAATACGTAAAATACATTCATCATGACAAATGTGTAGCAGACCATGAAGACCTTTTGTCATAAATTATAAACCATTCGTCAAAATTCATATTTGCTCTATATTTCCCCTGAGAAGGATATTTGAAATTCTATCTATCTGGTAATTCTAATATTACCAGATTTTATTCTATTATTAAGTTTCGTCAACTGTAAATCTTCAATAAAATCCATAGATTTTTTGACTAACAGTCACCTATTATTCATTAACATTTTAATACTGTTTATATACGTCATAAATAGTTAGACTAACATCAGGGAAATCCACTTCATTATATCACTAATTGGGCACTCCATGGTTGCAATCCATGTAGTTATGTTTTACCTTTATTTTATTATAAATGACATATTATAATTGGAAATATGTCAACTTAAATTAACCACAGGAATGATAATGTAAATTTTGATTTGGTAAACTTTGAAATAATAAATAGCGATGAAGGTACATTATCAGATAATATCATCTGAAACCGGACTAGTTCTTCTAAGACAAAGAAAGATTGCCAAAGCATTACGCAGGTGGTTACGTGAAAATGGATTTTCATTCCAGCACTCGTTTTTTGTACCCCGCTCATATTATTTCGTCGACTCGAAGAACCTGGTTTATTAATATGATTCTTCCTGGAGATCCGGTACCATTGATCTCTTATTGCAGCATTTTTTTATTTATCAATTATGTTTTATATTGTATGCTATTAATGCCCCATTTTATAAAATATCAATATTTTTACTTATCCACATTTTTGATTTTGGTTCAGTCGCTTCGATTTCAGAAATACTTCCTTAATAGTGTTTCATCCACTATTTTACCTGACACAAATTTTGATTAACCAAAAACCAAACTACAATTAATGAAATCAAATCCATTTATTGCAATCATCTGTATAATAACATGTTTAGCATTACCCAGTTCGTCCTTAGCTCAAAATATTAAATTTTATAACAGCAGTCCTTCTTTGCCTGTTAGTTCCATTGATTTCAATTCTGATTCTATTTTACACATAGCCATAAAAGCAGACACAACATTACTGGGATACGATATGATGTTGTTTACCACTGTGCTTTCGCGTAAAAATGGCAAGCACAAATGGCAAAAAGCAAATAATCTAATGGGCGAAACGTTTTATGGAAAGCTCAGGAATGATGGCTATTATCATTTTGTGGCCTTCAGAATATTAGGTGGGGGTTTATCTTATTCAGAAATAGGGCTTAGTGAGGACGATTTACGATTTGGAAAAATGCAAATGAATATATCCCTTCACGGCAAGAAAAGATTAAATACCATAGTTTTAAAAGATAGTGGTGTAAACTCAGATGTAAATCTGATTAGTACCACTAATGGATTTATCCAATATGAAGCGGACATTATAGATTTTTCACTGCCGGTTACCATAGAAAGGTATAACGATAGTGCAAATATCAGGGTGAAAAAAACCATCCTCATTACTGCAGCTTCTGTAGGGGCTCTTTGCCTAATTCTTACGCCCTTATTAATTCTATTGCCTATTTTAT
>Ga0307377_10005456_pt1 | contig 13622 bp, 9 predicted proteins | sample TR3MG_FD_202535 | JGI IMG/M metagenome (GOLD analysis project Ga0307377, IMG submission 202535) | Soil microbial communities from Risofladan, Vaasa, Finland - TR-3 | ecosystem: Environmental > Terrestrial > Soil > Coastal area > Acid sulfate soil | place: Finland: Risofladan, Vaasa | collected... | reverse complement strand
GACATCTCGCCCACCGGAAACCTCTGCGCCGGCACATGGAACCGCAACACCGGCGGCGGAATTGCAGACTATACCTACTGCAACTTCCCCAATCCGCTCCCGGCCACCAACGGCCTGCCCTACACCATCGCCTACATCACCGCCGCGGCTGATTCCATCACCTCAAATCCCGTCCAGGTCTTCGTCCATGCGCAGGTAAGCTCCGTCGCGCTCGTCGGGCCTAAGCAATGCCTGTCTCAAACACAGGTTGCCTCGCTCGATGCCCAGGCCTGCTACAGCGTCAATGGCCAGCAAGTCCTCATGTGCGCGCCTTCCACCATCACAAATCCGGCTCAGTATGCTTGCCCGCTGCCGGCTGGTGTCACCTCCGTCCCCAGTTGCGCCTCTTCCATTGGATACCTGAACTATTCCGTCGGAACCTCGAGCGTAGCCACCATCAACACCAATACCAATCAGATCACCGCCAATATGCCCGGCACCACGGCCATCAACGCTTCCATCGCCGGCTCCGGATCTTCGGCTGGTTTCTTCTCTACCTGCCCGCCCCAATCCATCAGCCTCACCCTCGCCGACGGAACCACCAAGGGAATCATCACCAAAGGCGCGGCGCAGAATCTCACCACAAAAGTCCTCGATACCAACAACCAGTCCATTAGCGGGCTCGCCCTCGACTACCAGTCCACCAATCCGATTGACATCACCGTCAACTCCTCTGGAAGCGTAAATGCCGCCTATCCCGGCGTCGCCTCGGTTTATGCCGTCTGCCAGCCCTTCGCATGCAACCCGTCGCCGATCAATCAACTCGGACTGGATGGCACCGGCCTCCCCATCGCATCCAATTCCGTGAACATCACCACACCCGGCACCATCAGCGACTACGTATGGTTCGCTGCCCCAGGGCAATCGCAGTACTTCGTCTCTATCTCATTGCTTACAGGCACCGTAGGCGCCGGCGTCCGCATGCCCTATGTCCCCAATTCCATGGTCATGGATCAGGGCGGCAACAATCTTTTCTTCGGATCGCCCCGCGAACTGATGGTCTTCACCACCGCTACCAACACCATCGCCAAGCAAGACCCCAACGTCCCCGGAGTCGTGCTCGCCGTTTCCCCAAACAACTCGCAGCTGCTCATCAACGACCAGGCTCGCCAGCTCTTCTATATCTACAACATAGCCTCCGGCAGCTACATTGCACAGGGCGGACTCGGAAACGCCGCCGTCTGGACTCCAGACTCCAAGACCCTCTACATCACAGACAACGCCGCCCTCAATAACGGCACCACCATCACCGGACACACCGACACCCTCTACATCTACAACCAGAACACCGGCTGGAGCACCTACCCGCTGCCGCCCAGTCCGCTGCCGGCCGGGTCCATCCCCCCAGCAGGGCTCGCGCCAAATGTCGCTGTCTCCGGCACCATGCAAACCCCTGCACTCGCCATTCCCAGCGTGGGCGCTTATCTTCGCGGCACTCCAACCGTGGCCCACACATGGTGCCCCTCCGGCACGGTTGGCAACTCCACCGGTTTGTCGCTCTATCCGCTCGGTGATTCGCAGGCTGTGCAGTCAGACGTCCTCACCGCCACCACCGACGGCAACCACATCCTGAGCGCGGCTCTTCTCGGCGGCGGAATCACGCTCGACGACATCTCCGTCAGCATTCCAAGCAGCGCTTGCCCCATTGCCACATCGGGCACTACGCAGACCCTGTCGCCGCTGCTCATCCAGCACCCCGCGCCCTACACGCCGGCGTCTGTCGCGGTCAATGCCACAGCAATCAATCAATTGATCGCCTCGCCCGTATCCAACCTGGCCTTCATCACCTACAACGGAACCAGCACCGGCGCTCAGTTGCCCTTCTATCTCCCCGCGCCCAACGGCGCGCCCGGCACCGTCGGCTACGTCGCGCTTACCGGCAGCTCGGCCATCACCGCGCCCCTGGCCGGCGCTTTCACCCCCGACGATTCCACGTTCTTTGTCTCCACTGCGGGCGACAACATGATCCACTACATCTCCATCCCCGCCAACCCATCCCTGGCCACGCCACCCACTGACACCAAGCAGATCAGCCCCAATCTTCCCGCCTGCACTCCAGTCTCCGCAGGCGGCACCGATGCAGGCTGCGCTTACTCGGGCTCTGGAACCATCGTTCCAGCCACCGCCATCGTCGTCGTGCCGCGCTCCACCACTTAGCCCCAGGCGCAACACAATCGCACAGCAAAACCCCGTGCCCCAGCCTTTCAGCTTCTTTCTGCGGAAAGACTGGGGACAGAACAGCGCCGCCCACGCGAAAGTTCATAACAGGCTCTAGGCGGGATACGGCACCGTCAACCGCCTCCATGCCCCTCCCCCGCGCACGATAGAATCAATCCGAAGGAATCAATTCATGATCAAGGGCATCTCGTTCCTCCGCGCCGTCGGCAGCGCAGCCGCCTATGACCGGCTGGCCAGCTTCTTTGCTGCCCTGGGCTTCGCGCCCGGCAAGGGATGGCAGGAGGAAACCAGCCGCGGCGCGTCCTTCCTCGCACCGCTCGGCAATCTCGAATTTGTCCACGGACAGATGCCCTCAACAGCCGAAATCCTCGTCGAAGTCATCGCACTCGACGCCGTCCGCCAGGCTGCCGAAACATGGCTCCGCGCCCACGCCGGACAAGACGCTTTAGCCCGACTTTCGCCCATCACAGAAACTCATTGGAAATCGCAGATCTTCACCGTCGAGCCCGAGCCCGGCTTCGCCTTCAGCTTCTGGGCCTGGACCGACCCCCTCCAAGGCAAGCCCATCGCTCTTGAAGGCGATCTCTCCGCCGCCGGCATGAAATTTGCCATCGTCGTCGCCCGCTGGAACGCCGTCATCACCGAGCGTCTCCTCGAAGGCGCACTCGACGCGCTCCTCCGCAGCGGCGCAGACCGCTCCGACATTCAGGTCGTTCGCGTTCCCGGCGCATGGGAGATCCCCTCGGCCGCGCACACTCTGGCAACCTGTCGCTCCGTCGACGCCATCGTCACCCTCGGCTGTCTGCTCCGCGGAGAAACCGCCCACTACGAAGCCATCTACAACGAAGTTGCTCGCGGCATCGGCCAGTCCCAGCAGGAGACCGGCATCCCCCACAGCTTCGGCGTCCTCACCTGCGAAACTCTCGAGCAGGCTCTCAATCGCGCCGGCATCAAGGCCGGAAACAAGGGCTTTGAAGCCGCCGCTGCCGCCATCGAGATGGTCAGCCTGCGCCGCAAGCTCCAGAAGAACGAGAACGAGCAAGGCCGGGACCCCCACGGACAGGTCTTCGTCCGTGGGGTGGAAGGCGGTCCCGCTTGATTACCCCCGGACCCCATCACGGCGCAGGCCGCCGCAAATCCCGCGAACTCGCCATGCAGATGCTCTTCCAGGCCGACATCGGCAAGCAGACCCCCGATCAGGTCCGCGCTACTTTCTGGAAAGCCGGCGACGAAGTCGAACCGGAAGTCCGCGGCTTTGCCGAGGATCTCTTCCGCGTCGCCATCGCTCACCAGGAAGAGATCGACGCCTTGCTCGTCTCGAACTCCAAACACTGGCGTCTGGAGCGCATGCCCGCCGTCGATAGAAATCTGTTGCGCATGGCCGTCGGCGAGATGATCGGCTTCAAAGGCACGCCCTTCCCCATCGTCATCAACGAAGCTCTCGAAATCGGCCGCCGGTACTCGGCCCCTGAGTCCATCAACTTCCTTAACGGTATGCTGGACGCCATCGCCCACGGCCTCCTGCCAAAATAGCGCTCTCCCTGCCTGCCGGCAATTCAGAGCGCCCCGAATCCTATACCTCGCAACCCAAGCACATTACCCTCGGGCTAGATGTACGTAGCTTTTCTCTTGCAGCTCTCTGCCGCTCCGCGTATCATCCTTCAATCACCAATAAACAATATTGCTGCGCGCAGCGGGCGGATCACAATCTGTGAGACCAGAGGGGAGTCTTCGATGACAAACAGGATCGTTTTGAGGTTCCAGCATCGCTTGGCGGCCGGTGCGGCGTTTCTCCTGCTCGGCCTTGCGGTTAGTGCGCAAACACCTGCTGCGGCTGTGCCCAGCACACCTCCGGCAGTGTGGACCACCTACACGTATGCCGCCGAAGGATTCAGCGCTTCATTCCCCGCCGAGCCCACTTTGAGCAAGCAGAACGTGCCCACCGATGCAGGCTCATTTGAGCTGCGCAGCTACATAGTGGATCTTGGATCGACCGCCCTGTTCGTTGGCGTCTGCGACTACGGCGCCGCCATTGCGGGCCACGACCCGCAGACTTCGCTCAAAGGCGCAGAAAACGGCGCACTCGCCAACTCGAAGTCGCACATGATTTCCGAGCAGAAGATCACCCTCGGCATTTATCCCGGCTTGGAGTTTGATTCAGAAAGCGACGCCGCGCACTTCTCGGCCCGCATTTATCTGGTGGGCACCACGCTCTATCAGGTCTTGACCGTTGCGCCGTTGACAGACAGGTACGCCGATTCGTCGCGCTTCCTCGACTCATTCACAATCATTCCGCGCACCGCAAACTAAGTCTGTCCCGATCCCGATACCCCAGATCCCGTCCGCCCCGGCGGATGAGATCTGGGACCTCGAATCTGAATCACAGCTACTGCGGTTTACCCGGCTGCAACCCCTGTCCCGCCTGCTGACCGTCCCGTGCCGGCGTTCCAACCTCAATCGCCTCGCCCAGCGCCAGCGGCAGCTCCTGCTGCTGCGTCTTCACAGACTCGTACGCCCGCACAATCCTCTGCACCAGCGCATGACGCACCACGTCGCCGTCTTCAAAATGGCAGAAGTGAATCCCCTCCACCCCGTCCAGAATGTTGATCGCGTCCAGCAGACCCGACTTGCGTGGATTCGGCAGATCGATTTGCGTAATGTCGCCCGTAATCACGGCCTTCGAGTTGTTCCCCATCCGCGTCAGGAACATCTTCATCTGCTCAATCGTCGTGTTCTGCGCCTCGTCCATGATGATGAACGCGTCATTCAGCGTCCGCCCGCGCATAAACGCCAGCGGCGCAACCTCGATCACGTTCTTCTCCAGCATCTTGTCCACCTTCTCGGCGTCCAGCAGGTCGTAGAGCGCGTCGTAAAGCGGCCGCAGATAAGGATCGACCTTCTCCTGCAGCGATCCCGGTAGAAAGCCCAGACGTTCGCCCGCCTCCACCGCCGGCCGCACCAGCACAATCCGGCTCACCTTCTTCGCGTTCATCGCCGCCACAGCCATCGCCACGGCAAGATACGTCTTGCCCGTGCCCGCCGGCCCAACGCCAAAGACCATGTCGTTCTGCTCAATGGCCTCCACATATTTCCGCTGGTTGATCGAGCGCGGCTGCACCGTCCGCTTCACCCCTGCCGATCGCTGCTTGCCCGCATCGGCCAGCGCGCGCAGCGTCGTCGCCGCATCGGTAACCACCAGACGAAGCATCGCGTTCAGTTCTCCGTTGTGCGGATGCACGCCCTGCCGGCGCAGTGCCTCGAAGTCCTGAAAAACACGCTGGACTCGAGCCACTCCTTCCTCCGGTCCCTCCACATGCACGGCATCCGATCGCAAATCGATCCGAACGCCAAGTGAGTCTTCCATAAGCCTGAGGTTTTCATCGCGGGTCCCGAACAGGGGCTCAAGGTTGGGCGTGATCTCCAGAGTGATCTTCAAAGGGGTCGATAGCCTCCAATGCAACGTTGAAAGCGTGAAAGATACCGGGCAGGGCCGAAACTGGACCCGCCCGGAGCCTCTGTAACAAGCTTATCGGCAAAAAACGCGCAAGGCGCAGGAGGGCGCAAGGTGCGGGAGCAGGCAGTTGGTTGTGGAAGGGTTCCGGATTCGCGGCGCAGGGGCGAGCCCAAACTCCAGACTGCCTCTTCGTACCGCGGGTTGGCGTAGGCGACCAAATCCTTTATCTGCGCTTGAGAGTAGCGCGACCGGGACCCGCCGTCAATTCCCCGACCAATAATTTTCACCGCCGCCTGTGTCTTCGCAGGTACCTTTTGGTCGCGCGCCGCCACGCGGGCCGGGTCTGTTTCTATTTGATCACGTACTGTTGCGCGATATAAAAATACCGCGGATTGATTCCCGGCGTTGCCTGCTCCACAAACTGCCCCTTGAAGAAATGGCCGAAACCGGCATAGAAGGTGTGGTGCCCTGCTGTATACGTCATAAACGCATCCAGTTCCTGCCCCACGCGCTTTCCGTAAGCGCCCTTGGTCGAGATCGCGATCTGCGTGCCATTGCTGGCGTAGAGCGCGTCCGACGCACTGAACAGGTACTCGTCCGTGTACATCACATTGAACGTGGCATGCTTCGTCAGCTTCAGCGTCTCTAGCGACTTCAGAGTCTTCAGATTCCTCCAGCCAAACTGGTCCATGTGGCCGAACTTGTCGTGATTGGCCGGCGAAACCTGATCGTACGTCGCGCTGTGACTCGCTCCATACCGCGAACCCGACGCGCCCTTGTATTCCAGCGAAAGGCTCAGCGGCATCGCGAACACCGTCACCGGGCGCACCACGCCCGCAAACCACGCGTACGCGCGCTGGTTCGACAATCCCAGATGCCCGTTCTGGCCGATGCCTTCCAGGCTGTATGTGAAGTGGCTCGGAAGAGGCCCGTAGAAGCGCATCCCGTACGTGTTGGTGCCCAGCGTCCCCGCGCTCGTCCACCCGCCTATCTTGTTCTGCGAGTGCCGCAGCGCGTAGACATCGACCGAGCCCCCCCGCCACACCTGCGGGAAAACATCGTACATTCCCCAGATGCGGTTGCCCAACTCCGGCGTGTTGAATTTATCCGGCTGCACGATCACCGGCGAAACCATCAGCCCGTCCAGAATCATCTTCTTTGAGACGTACTCGACGCGCGAATAATCGTACGTGCGCGAGGTGTTGCTCCATTGCGGAGTGCCGATCACCCGCGTTTCCCCATAGTCCAGCATCCGTCGCCCAAAGGAAACATTGAACAGATTGTTCTCCGTGGACGCCGTTATCCACCCCTCCTGCAAATCCATCGTGTCCCGCAGCGATCCAGGGGCGGGCGCGCCGTAAAAAGGAGCCCGCGCATCCTGCCCCATCCCTGAAACTGTCAGCCACGCGGTGGGGCGATACTGCATCCCGATGCGAATACGGCTCAGCATGTCCTGCTGGTTCACCGCCTTGCCAAACTTCACGCCATACTGCTCTTCCCAGCGCGTCCGCTCCTCGGCCTGAACGGTCAACTCCCCATGCGACGCCTTGCGCAGCACCCTTGCCCCCTTTTGCGCCGGGTCGTCTTGCCCTGAAATCTGCAGCGTGAAACAGGCCGCCAACACAATCAATGCAAATACACCCCAACAGGGCCCCGCAGCCTGTTTCATGTCTGTCCCTCCCCGCCGCTCTGTGTGATCAGTAGCAAGTTTATCGGCTCCGGGAGGAGAAGCCTTTATCGGCGCTTGAGATGAGCGCGACCGGGCCCGCGTCGGCTGCTGGCCGGTCAATGGCCGCGCAACAGCAAATGGCGGCTCTGGCCCGCTGCGTCCCGCACTTCGCCACCAAAACCCAACCACTCAGACACTCGATTCTGATGACTAAATTCAGATCCGTGCCTCTTCCAACCGAACACTACCCTGAATTTGCGGTCAGACAATCTTCAGAAACACTTCAGTCGCGGACGCGCTGGGTTGGGATATACAGAAGAGAGGCCACCATGCAAATTCTGCTCGTTGAAGACGAGACCAAAGTAGGCAACGCCCTATGCGCCGGCTTGCGGGCAGATGGCTACGAAATAGTCTGGGCGCAAACCGGCGAAGAAGGCTTCTTTCACGCCAATTCGCGTAGCTTCGATCTCATTCTGCTCGACGTCATGTTGCCCGGTCGTGACGGTATCGAGGTTTTGGACACCCTGCGTAAGCTTGGCGACAAAACTCCTGTGCTCCTTCTGACCGCGAGGGATACCATCGAAGACCGGGTGCTGGGACTGGACACAGGCGCAGACGATTATCTTGTCAAGCCATTTGCCTTCGCTGAACTGAGCGCCCGCATCAGGGCGCTTCTGCGCCGCAATCAATCGGAACCACCCAGTACATTGACCATTGGCCCGCTTGTAATCGACCCCCTGCGAAGAATGGTCATACGCGAGGGCGAGCACATTGATCTCACCGCTCGCGAATTTGAAATCCTGGAATATCTAGCGCGTCATCATGGCCGCATCGTCTCCAGGGACATGCTGGCACGCGACGTGTGGAGAGAAGGCTCAAGAGCAACGCCGCTCGATAACGTGATCGACGTGCATCTCACCAGGCTCCGTAAGAAGGTGGACGACCCATTCGGCAAGAAGCTCCTGCACACTGTCAGAGGTGTCGGCTTCACCCTGGGTGAGGATCCATCATGAGCGGGTTCATCCGCACTACGCTTCGCAGCCGGCTTACGGTTCTCTATGCGTCGCTGCTGGCGGCCACACTGCTCCTCTATGCGGGCGGCGTCTCAGCCTTCTTTCTGCACAACCTGCATGAGCAGCTTGATTCAAGTCTCACCCGCGACGTTGAGACCGTCGAAGCAGTTCTCTCCATAGATGCAACTGGAGCGCTCAAGTTAACTTCGCACGAAGGAGAAGCCGAGCATCGCGAGCGGGATCGCGGATACCTCCTTGAGGTCTGGTCTCAAAACGGAAACTTGCTTTACCGTAGCGAACAACTTCACGATCAGGCGCTAGGCCCGGTTCCGGCAACTATAGTCTCGGGGCGCCAATCGGCACATTCGCTCCGTCTGCCCTCTGGGTTACAGGTGCGTACAATCAGCCGCGTCCATCATATGGGCAAGGACAAAGCTGTTGTGGTCCGGCTTGCCGTCAACGAAGGGCCTCTCTGGTCTGAGTTCTGGCAGATGGTGTTGGTGCTCGCAATTGGGCTTCCGGTGGCGGTCATCCTTGTGGCTCTGTGCGGTTACCTTCTGGCTGGCCGCGCACTCGAGCCTGTCAATGCAATGGCGCACCGCGCCTCGCAAATTACAGCTGAACTGCTCAATGAACGTCTCCATATCAAAGATCCCGACGATGAACTGGGAAAGCTCGGAATTGCTTTCAATACTACCCTAGCCCGGCTCGAGCAATCCTTCGCGCAGTTACGGCGATTCACGGCCGATGCCTCGCACGAGTTGCGGACTCCGCTCACTGCAATCAAAAGTGTAGGAGAAGTTTCACTTGGAATGCAGGGAGACGTGAGCTACTACCGGGACACGATCGGCAGCATGCTTGAAGAGGCGAATCGCCTTACGCACCTGGTCGACAGTCTCCTCACGATGGCCCGGGCCGATGCCAACCGCACTCAACTGCACCGTACCGGGGTAAATCTCTACGAGCTGTCCAAAGAAGCTTGCGGCCTGCTCGAAGTGCTGGCCGAAGATAAGCAGCAGACAATTCAGGTCGAGGGCGATCTCCACGCCGCGGTGCTGGCTGACCAGACAATCTTGAGGCAGGCGCTCGTAAACCTGATTCATAATGCCGTAAAGTTTTCGCCTGTCGGTGGCTCGATTCGGATAGCCGTTGGCGAGTCAGGTCAAGATGCAGTGATTGAGGTTCGCGATACAGGCCCCGGCATCCCGCCTGCGGATCGCGCTCACATCTTCGAGAGATTTTACAGAGTGGATAAAGCGCGCGCCCGCGCGGCTGGCGGAGCAGGGCTAGGCCTCTCGATTGCGCAATGGGCCGTAGCCATGCACGGAGGATCCATCGAGGTCGAGTGTCCCCATGGAAAGGGTTCAGTGTTCCGGATTCGTTTGCCAAGGAACGCTTGATCGGCGCTTGAACAATCAGAGCGAAACAGAAGCGAAAGACTAAGTCATCTTCAATACGCGCGAAGGGTATCAGAATGTATCGCTACGGGCCAATGAGGTTCCATCATCTTTTTTTCGCAATCTTCTTATTCTCCGCACTGAGCGTCTGTGCGCAGACCGCGTCGCTTCGTGGGCAAGTAAAAGACGAAAGTGGCGCTATGATCCCGGGCGCAACTGTCCTCGCGACGGGCGCTTCAGGCAGCCAGCTTTCGACCGTCTCCGGTGCTGATGGGGCTTACTTGTTGAAGGGCGTTCCCGACGGCAGATATCAAGTCGAAGCAAAGTACAGCGGCTTCGAGATGAAGAGCCCGGTGTTCTTTGTCGCGCATGGCCGCGATGCAAATCTGAACCTCATTCTCAAAGTAAGTACGGTTATCCAAAATGTAACCGTGCAGGCGCAGGACTCGGTGACCGTCTCAGTGGACTCCAGCAACAATGCGAGTTCAGTTGTATTGAGTGGCTCAAAGCTCGACTCGCTCGCGGACAATCCGGACGACCTCGCATCGGACCTGCAAGCTCTCGCCGGCCCATCGGCCGGACCCAATGGCGGCTCGGTCTATATCGATGGCTTCAGCACCGGCGAGATGCCACCCAAGGAATCCATTCGCGAGATTCGCATCAACCAGAATCCGTTTTCACCGGAGTACGACTCGCTCGGACTGGGTCGAATCGAAATCTTCACCAAGCCCGGCTCCGGCCAGTTTCATGGAAGCGCATTCTTCAACATTGGCAGTGACGTGTTCAACTCGCGCAATCCCTACGCGGCGGTCAAGGCGCCCTTTCTTCTAAGGGAGTTTGGAACCAGCATTGCAGGGCCGCTGACTCGGCGTTCGTCTTTCACTTTCAATGCGCGTGGCGACGACACGAACAACGGTGCAATCATCAATGGCGCCACGGTCGATCCAACTTCGCTTGCCATCGTCTCGCCTTACACAGGCGTCCATGACGTCGCCCAGCATCGCTACCTTTTCACTCCCAATGTGGACTATCAACTGAACGACAAGGTCACGCTTTCGATGCGTTATCGTGTCACCCAAGTCGACATTCCAGACGCCGGCCTGGGTGGATTCAATCTCGTCGAAAGTGCCGATCACGCGCACATGCTCGCACAAACTGCCCAGTTCGTCGACACGGACGTGCTCAATGATAAAGCCGTGAATGAAACGCGCTTCCAGTTCTTCAACGTAAGCAGTTCAATGGCCGCTGTCAACTCCGGCGCTTCCATCCAGGTGTTGAATGCGTTCACGGGAGGTGGTTCGACCGTCGGAGACTCTTCCAATGTGCAAAGAAATTTCGAACTGCAAAACCTGACGACCCTCACCCATGGAGCCGCTGTGTGGCATTTCGGCGCCAGGCTGCGCGCAACGATCCAGCAGAATACCTCGCGGCAAAATTTCAACGGCGCCTTCACCTTTGGCGGAGGCACGGCGCCCGAACTGGACGCTAATAACCAGGTCATCAAGGACGCCAGCGGTAACCCGGTCCTCATCTCTCTCTCCTCTATTCAGCAGTACCAGAGGACTTTGATTCTCGATAAGGCGGGCTTAACGACGGCTCAGGTTCAAGCCCTGGGCGGAGGACCAAGCCAGTTCAGCCTGAGCGCCGGAAATCCGCTCGTCTCGCTCTCGCAAATAGACGCCGGCCTGTTTGTCGGGAACACATGGAAGCTGCGGCCCAACTTGACCGTCGATCTTGGACTCCGATACGAGGTGCAGAATAATATCAGCGATCGCGGCGATTTTGCCCCCCGTGTGGCGGCATCGTGGTCGCCGGGAGTCTCGCGCCAGAAGCTTGTGTTGCGCGCGGGCTTCGGCCTCTTCTACGACCGCTTTGCACTTTCAAATACTCTCAACGCGCAGCGCTACAACGGCATCAACCAGCAGCAATACGTCGTGAACAACCCCACCTTCTATCCCGACGTTCCATCGCCGGCGAGCCTGGCCGCGTCACTCCAGGGCCAGGTGATCGAGCAGAATGCCCCAAACGTCCGCGCGCCATACCTGATGCAGAGCCTCTTCAGCGTGGAGCAGCAGTTGCCGATGCACACAGTAGCCGCGCTCAGCTATTCAAACTCGCATGGGTTGCATCAACTCCGGTCGCGGGACATCAACGCCCCCGCTACGCCAGGGGGGCCTTATCCGCTGGGGAACAACAACCCGGTCTTTCAGGTGGAGTCGTCGGGTTTGTTCAATCAGAACCAGTTCATCCTGAATGTCACTTCGCAACCCAGCAAGAACATCTCGTTGTTCGGTTCTTACACATACGGCAAGGCGCTGAGCAACACCGACGGCGCTTCGACCTTCCCCGCAAGTCCATACAGCATGGCTGGCGAATATGGCCCAGCCGGGACCGATGTTCGCAACTTCGAGACCTTTGGTGGGACTATCCAAAGCATCTGGAAGACGACCTTCAGCCCCCTCCTCACGGTTCGCTCCGGACCGCCGTTCAACATCACGGTTGGGCGCGACCTCTATGGCACCACGCTCTTCAATGGACGGCCAGGGGTTGCAACCGACCCAACACGAATTGGCGTCATCCAGACGCGCTACGGATTGTTGGACCCAGCTCCGGCCGCTGGCGAAGCCCTGCTGCCGCGGAATTTCGGCCGAGGACCGGGGGCGATCCAATTCAACCTCCGGGCGAGCAAGATGATTGGCTTTGGCGTGGCGAAAGCAACAGGCGATTCTCCGGCTAGGTCGCGGTTTGGGCTGATTTGTACACTGCAAATGCGCAACCTGTTGAACCATAACAACCCCGGCCCGATCATCGGCAACATTGCCTCGCCCCTGTTTGGCAAGGCGAATCAGACTGCCGGCTCGTCGACACAGACCGGCACACAAATGTCAGAGTCGGCAACGAATCGCAGGTTCGAGCTGCAAATGCGGTTTACGTTCTGAATAAACTGCGCCGGAAATGGTGCCGGTTCAGGACGATCCACAGGACCCGAGCGGAGAGAGTCCTCCCTCCGAGAATCCTCATCGACGCATTGATTATGTGGCATTTGCTGAGCGGAAAAGGGCGGTTCAGATAGCGGCGGATTGACCCCGGACCCGGATTCCCGTAAACTAAAAGACTGCGAGGGATGCGGCTCAAATTGCATTCTTAACCGCATCATTTTCCCTGAACAGGGCACGCACTTTCGCCCCTGACAGCAGGGCTCAAGTTTAAGGAAAAACAATGGCAAACCATGTATCGTCGCTGAAGCGCGCCCGCCAGACCGTCACCCGCACCGAAGTGAATCGCGCCAACCGCAGCCGCGTGCGCACCAGCCTCCGCAGCCTCCGCGAAGCGCTCGCCAAGGGCGACGTTCCTGCCGCTCAGGCTCAGTACCGCGAGACCGTCTCCACCCTCGACAAGAGTGTGCAGAAGGGCATCCTCCACGGCAACACCGTCTCCCGCTACAAGAGCCGCCTCAACGCCCGCCTCAAGGCCCTCGTCACCGCAGCGGCCCCGGCAAAAGCTCCCGCAAAGGCCGCTGCCAAGGCGTAGCACGACGCAGCTGTACAGGCTGCAACGACCTCAGAACGACGAACAGCCGGGACCACTCCCGGCTGTTTCTGTTTTTTCGGCCTTTTTATTTTGAGGATTCAGTGCCTCACGGCTGCCAAGCTAATCCAGCCGCTCAAAAATCCCCGCCGCCCCCATTCCGCCGCCCACGCACATCGTCACCATTCCGTAGCGCGCCTTCCGCCGCCGCATCTCGGCCAGCAGCGTCGCCGTCAGCTTGGCCCCCGTGCACCCCAGCGGATGCCCCAGCGCAATCGCCCCGCCGTTCACATTCACCCGCGCCGCGTCCAACCCCAGAACCCGCATCACCGCCAGCGCCTGCG
>Ga0307377_10005454_pt1 | contig 13623 bp, 14 predicted proteins | sample TR3MG_FD_202535 | JGI IMG/M metagenome (GOLD analysis project Ga0307377, IMG submission 202535) | Soil microbial communities from Risofladan, Vaasa, Finland - TR-3 | ecosystem: Environmental > Terrestrial > Soil > Coastal area > Acid sulfate soil | place: Finland: Risofladan, Vaasa | collected... | reverse complement strand
CGCTGGTATATATCCGGACACAGCCCTGCTACTAATGACCCTAGTTGACAAGACGCCGATACAAAGTGTTGGAGAGATAGGCAGCGGAGCCTCAACACTATTCCTCAGGAAAGCGTGCCTTAAAAAGGGTATCAACATTACCAGCTACGAGGAACAGGATAAGTATGCCACCATAAACGAGAAGCTTCTTAACGTATATGGCGTCGGAGAAGATCCGATCATTAGATATACCGGTAGAGCGTTTGACTTCTCTGATGTTGGAATGGTGTTCATTGATAGTAGCGAAGCCCAGAGAATAGACATACTAAGAGAGTCTAAGACTATACTTGATGTACCGCTAGTAGTTATGGATGACTTTGGGTCTCCAGATCTTACACTTGCGTTTACTTGCTTCTTGAGGCGCTGTAGTTCCGAGAGACCGTTCTATGTGTTTAATGGTGTTGGCAGGGAAGACAGACATCAGATTATAAGTTGGCGACCAGATGTAATACCGCCCATAAGAAGCCTAATAGGATCTAATATCCCAAGGATAGGTGAATAATGAATATGGATATACCAGTAGTTATATTGTGTGGTGGACACGGAACAAGAATGAAGGAAGAGACGGAATATATTCCAAAGCCAATGGTAGAGATTGGTGGTATCCCAATGATCGTGCACATAATGAATATATATTATAGATACGGCTTCAATAAGTTTGTACTTCCACTTGGGTATAAGGGGATGAAGATAAAAGAGTATTTCCTAAACTACAAGTTTCACAATGATTTCAAACTAAGCGATGATGGCACTGTAAGTCTTTTAGGTGATAGGCTTAATAAGTTTGATATAAACTTTATAGACACCGGACTTAAGACACTAACGGGAAGCAGGCTCAAAAAGGTTAGGAGCTACCTGGAAAATAAGCACGACATCTTTATGCTTACCTATGGTGATGGAGTGTCAGATGTGGATATTAACAAGCTGTTAGACTTCCATGTGTCGCATGGAAAATTAGCCACCATGACCGGGGTAATGCATCCGCCTAGGTTCGGACTAATAAACCATAACAACGGTCTAATAACTTCGTTCTCTGAAAAGTCTAACGACCTGCCAAGCCTTGTTAATGGAGGATTCTTTGTGTTTAATAAGAAGTTCATTGACTACATAGATGATGGTGACTATATAAAGTTAGAGTCGGAACCGATTGATAAGGCAGTTGCTTCCGGCGAACTAATGGTTTATGAGCACTCCGGAAAATGGGCATGCGGTGACATACTAAGGGAGATAGAGGATCTTAATAATATGTACAACAACGGGGAGGCATTTTGGACAGGATAAACAATTTGCGCGGTAAGAATATATTAGTTACTGGCAGCACGGGTTTTAAGGGATCATGGCTATGTATGTGGCTCAAGAAGCTGGGCGCAAGTGTTCACGGGCTAGCCTTGCCATCCAAATATCCAACCGGTAACTTTAACATATGCAACCTCGATAAGCACATAGACCAAATATACTCAGACGTTAGAATTCATATTGATACTCTTAAGGTTCTGTCTGACATAAAGCCTGATCTTGTTTTTCACATGGCTGCTCAACCCCTGGTACTGGAGTCATATGAGGACCCGTATACAACGTACCATACCAATATTCTAGGAACAGTAAACGTTTTAGATGCATGCAGAGTTACCCCGTCAGTAAAATCAATTGTTGTTGTTACCACGGATAAGTGCTACCATAATTCTGGAGAGGTGCTTAATTCATTCCTAGAGACAGATAAGCTGGGTGGAGACGACCCGTACAGTTCGTCTAAGGCGTGCGCAGAACTAGTAGCACACGCATACTATAAGTCTTTCTTCAGCAAGTCCGGTGTCGGGGTGTCAACTGCTAGGGCCGGCAATGTTGTGGGCGGGGGAGATAGAAGCAGGGATAGGATAGTGCCGGATATAATACGATCAATAGAAGATGAAAAAAATATATTTATAAGAAACCCAGGACATGTCAGGCCATGGCAGTACGTACTAGAGCCTCTGTATGGGTACATGGCCCTTGCATCCAAAATGTTGGACGACCCAAGCGAGTATTCTTCGGGGTGGAACTTTGGACCGAAGAGTGAGTCTTTTGCAACTGTGCAGGATTTTACCGAGAAGATAGTATCAAGTCTTCCATCTGTTGGAGTTTTCTCGGCCACAAAGATAGAACTTGGAGATGGAGAAACGAAGAAAGAAAAGAAGCTGCTGGCTCTTAATTCAGATAAGGCGGAGAGGCTCCTTGGAGTTCACAACCTGATGAACATGAACGTAGTTGCTAGGATGGTTGTTGAGGATTACTTTATGGACATGGATCCGTTCGATAAATGCAATGCACGCATAGAATGGTATGAAGATCTAATTAGGAAGGCAGGTAAATAATATGAACTGTAGAATTTGTGGGTCCGGTTGCACACCAGTATTTAACCTAGGCTATCAGCCGATATCAAACGAATACTATGACCCACGAAGCAATAATGAGGTTCACTATCCATTGGAGATGTTCTTTTGCAACTCTTGTAAGTTCATACAGATAGACGAGGTTGTTAAGGCTACCGATATATTCGTAGAGAGTTACCCATACGCCTCTTCCATGTCTGACTCATGGCTTAAGCATTGCTCTGATTACACGGACTACATGATAGAGAGGTTCGGGTTAAGGTCTGGAGATTATGTAATGGAGATAGCATCTAACGATGGCTACCTTCTTAAATTTTTTAACAGCCGCGGGTTAAAGGTGAAGGGGGTTGAGCCAGCTGGCGGAGTAGCTAAGATTGCCATAGCTAATGGTATAGACACTGACATAGAGTTTTTTAACACTGAGTATGCCAATAGGAAAAGCGGCGGGGTTAGTCCCAAGGTTATCGTGGCTAACAACGTTATAGCTCATAATCCTAACGTAGATGACTTTGCTCACGGAATAGGAATTATGATGGGGTATGAAACCGTGTTTACGGTTGAGTTTCCACATCTTTACCAGCTCATAAAACAATACCAATTTGACACCATTTACCATGAGCACTACTCGTACTTCTCTCTCAAGGCAATAATGACCTTACTAGAAAAGAATGGTATGACAGTATTTGATGTGCAGGAGCTACCAACTCACGGGGGTTCACTAAGAGTATTCGCGAAGAACTCCGGTAGTAAGGCACACGAAGTTAATTATGATAATATCAAAGCTGTGTTAGACAAAGAGATGGAAGCCAAGTTATATGATATGGAAACCTATGAACAGTTTTTCAAGGATATACAAAAGATAAAGTTCTCAACTGTAAGCTTTCTGATAGAGCAGAAGCGTCTAGGCAAGAGGGTTGTTGCTTATGGCGCGCCCGCAAAAGGAAACACATTCCTTAACTACTGTGGGATAAGAGACGACCTAATAGAGTACACGGTTGACAGATCCGAGTTCAAGGTTGGTAAGGTTCTTCCTGGGTCTAGGATACCAATAAGCAATCCGTCTAGGATAATGGTAGACACACCAGACTACATATTTATACTCCCATGGAATATAAAGAAAGAGATTATGGGATTGTTTAATCTCAGCGAATGCAAATTCGTTACCGCCATACCAGAGCTAAACGTAACATGAGTGTGACTAATACTGATATAGACGGGTGCTATATTTTACGGCACGACAAATCAATTGACAGTAGGGGCGAGTTCTGCCGGGTGTCCTGCTGTGAAGAGCTGATGGATAGCGGGATTGAGTTCAGTGCGTTTCAAATAAGCATAGCTAGGAATAATAAGCGTGGTACTATTAGGGGAATGCATTACCAGTCCTACCCATTTGGAGAGAGTAAGATAATTTCGTGCATAGCTGGTTCTGCGCTGCTAGTTATTGTTGACATGAGAGGAGAATCAAAGACATTCTTGAGCAAGTGTATTCTTACCACTGGCGCCTCCGGCGATGAATCGGAAGCTGTGTATGTCCCGAAATATTGTTCTGTGGGATATCAAACGATAGAAGACGATACTACTATATTATATATGATAGACGAGGCATACAAAGTCTCACATAGTGTTGGTATTAACTACCTGGACGAAAAGCTATCCATACCATGGTTACCAATAGAAGTTACTATATCAGAAAAAGACAAGGGGCTTCCGAGGATATGAGAATACTGCTAACAGGTGTTACTGGATTTATAGGAAGAAATCTGGCCAAGCGTCTAGTGTCGAACGGAGCGGAAGTATACGGTATAGTCAGGAACGATAAGAGTGTACCCGATGGCGTGATAAGATACCATGACAATGGTAGCGATACCGATATGATATCCTTCTTCAAAAAAAACAGACCAGACGGGGTAATACACTTGGCAACTCATTACGTAGCTGACCACAAGACGGAAGACGTCCCTAGGTTAGTAGAGTCCAACATTCTATTCCCAACTAGGATACTTGAGGCTGCGTCATTGTCAGGAGTTCGTTGGTTTATAAACACGGGAACGTTTGCACAGAACTTCGATAACAAGGAAAGAAACCCTCTCAGCCTATACGCCTCTACCAAGCAATCCTTTGAAGAGCTGGCTGTTTACTATTCGAAGTATACTGGAATAGACTTCGTTACCCTAAAGCTTCACTCTGCTTATGGCCCAGGGGATAGCAGGGGTAAGATATTTAATGAGTGGCTAAGAATTTCAGATACCGAGGAGATCTTTCCTATGTCTCCCGGAGACCAGTTAGTGGACATGGTATATATAGACGATGTAGTTTCGGCTTTCACTCGAATGGTCGATCTACTTGAATCCGATTCTGACCGAAAGTTTAATAATAAATGCTATGGTATTTTATCAAGAGACAGTATCACCCTTAGAGGAATAGCCAGTGTATTCGAAAGGGTGTCCGGTAAGAGACTTAACATAGAGTGGGGTGGAAAACCATACAGGGCAAGAGAGGTGATGCAACCAATCGGTTACTTCGAATCGGTACCAGGCTGGCATACAAAGGTAAGCATGGAAGAGGGGATGTCTAGGGTGCTAAGTTGTCTGGGGGGAGCCAGTGAAAAAAACGTGTAGCCTGTGTGGAAAGAAAGAGTTTGATTTGATATACGAGGTTGTGGGTGTTCCGATATTCCAGAATAAGTCATACCTATCACCCGAACTTGCGATGAAATCTACCTCAAGAGATATCACGCTACACATGTGCAGAAACTGCGGGTTCATATTTAATTCAAGCTTTGATGATTCCGTGATGAACTATGACTCGGACTACCACAATGAGCAAAACTTCTCAAGCATGTTTGTGGATCATATGAACAGTGTGGTGGACCTATTTGTTTCCAGCGGATATGAGAACAAGTCTGTGGTAGAGATAGGTTGCGGCAAGGGTCAGTTCGTTGACATGCTTCAGAAGCGCGGGTTTACGGTAACTGGATTTGATCCGGCATATGAAGGGAACAAACCCGGAATAGTAAAAGATTACTTCAGGGACAAGTATTCAAATATAAAGACAGACCTGATAGTAATGAGACACACCCTAGAGCATGTAGAAGATCCAATGAGCTTCCTGCACTCCATAGCCAGGTCTTGCAACTACAATGGAAGTGTATACATTGAGGTGCCAGACTTCAACTGGACGATAGATAACGGCGCATTCTGGGATGTATGTTACGAACATTGCAACTACTTTACAGTGGCTAGTATAGGCAGTATGTTTGGAAAGTCCAGCCAAGGTCTTCTGTTTGGCGGGCAGTACATGTACATCCTGGCGGACCTGAAAGATTTAAAAGAACTTTCTGACAGCACCGGATTCAGCAGGGGATACTCCAGTAACAACCTCGGGGATGCGCTAAGAAAGTATCAGGATAAGATAGGCAGTATGTATGGACTGGTATTGTGGGGAGCTGCAACCAAAGGTGTTCTACTGGCAAATCTAGCAGATCCCTCAAGGACACACATAGCGTGTCTTGTTGATATAAATCCAAATAAGCAGGGCAAGTACATCCCAATATCTGGGCACCCAGTTGTTTCACCTGCGGAGATATTAGATTATACAGGCAGAGATGTATTAGTAATGAACGATAACTATCTGGAGGAAGCAAGGAAGTTTCTGGCTGGAAGCGAGCTGAACGTGTTCTCGTCTGGTGGATTTGTGAAATGAAAATTTACATGGAAGAGAACATGTGCACGGTATACAAGATAGTGTTTCATAAGATGCAAAACATACTTAACGGGATTGGCTACGAAAACGTACCATCTCCGGAGGGGGCGGATGTATGTTTAGTCGGGTCTTGCGCGGCATTCAATGCTGATGAATCCAGGTCCATAGAAATGATAGGCAGGGTTATAAGGTCAGGTGCCCCGGTGTATGTGTTCGGATGCATGACATCGGTTAACCCCAGGAAGATAAGTGGCGGGCATATATATGCGTCTTGGGATGCCAAGAGGATGCTGGAAGATATAACCGGTAGAACTGATATACCATGGAACGACACCGCACTGCCGTGTGACTTCAGGTCTGAACATGATTATAGGATAAAGGATTTTAGTAAGAAGTTTATAGGGATATCAACCGGATGCAATTTCAAGTGCTCCTACTGTCCGCATGTTATGGGAACCGGACCAATAGAAAGTATTCCCGTTGATATGATACTGAGCCAGGTTAGAGGACTAAGCGGCGGTGAAACGAAAACTATAGTTCTTACTGGTACAGACACGGCATGCTATGGTGTAGACATCGGGTCATCGTTCGCAAGGCTGCTAGGAGAGGTGCTCCTTTCCGTTGGTACTGGGATCGACATCCATATAGCACAGTTCAACCCTGAGGGTCTGTTTAATAATGATGGAATACTTAGATTGCTGAGCGACCCCAGGATAAAGGATGTTCAACTTCCAATACAGACAGCTAGCCCCAGGTTGCTAAGGCTTATGAATAGGAAGTACTCAACTAAAAAGCTACAGTCTTTCATTGATGAGCTCAAGCGTAACAACCCTAGTGTATTCCTTAGGACGGATTTGTTGGTAGGATTTCCAACAGAAACAATATCCGACCTGATAAAAAGTATAGGGTATGTCCGTAGAAATTTTTCTGAGGCAGCTGTTTATACATTTGAGAGGAAAGCCGGTACTCCGATATGCGATGCTGGGATTAAAGATATTGGCGAGGAAGAGGTGTTAATCAGAGAGAGATACGCGGTAGAGTCTCTCAGAAAGTCTGGTATGCTTGTGCATTCTGGCGGTCAGAAAATAGAAACATTAATCAAGAACGACAATCTAAAAGAGCTACTAAGGAGATAGAAAATGAACAGCAGGGAAATTAAGAATCAAAGCGCTAGCGACTTAAACCAATTCGACTCTATAGCAGAGTTCTTTTCGAGTGACGATATTGATCTCATAGAGAAGATCGATGCGTTCCCAAAGTATGCTAGCAGGCAGAGTATAGCAAAGTTCTTAACTAAGTATGAGCTATTCAAAAAGATACTAGACGTAAACGGCTCAATAGTGGAGTGTGGCGTTCTGCACGGGGCAGGGTTGTTATCGTGGGCTAAGCTCAGTAGTATTCTGGAGCCTACAAACCATACCAGAAAGGTTATAGGATTTGATACGTTCGAAGGGTTTCCAAGCATAGATAAAAAGGACACAGATACCGGTACTTCATCGCACTTCTCGGTTGGTGGGCTTAAGGGGGCATCGTACGATAGCGTGGCAAGGGCCATAGACGTATACAATACTAATAGGCCGCTGCAGCATATACCAAAGGTAGAGCTAGTTAAGGGGGACATAACCAAGACAGCTTCCGAATACATGAAGGACAATGCACATCTGGTAATCAGCTTGTTGTATTTAGATCTAGACCTTTACGCTCCCACTAAGGCGGCTCTTGATACCTTTTTGCCGCGGATGCCAAAGGGAAGCATAGTGTGCTTTGACGAGCTAAACGCCAAGATGTTCCCGGGAGAGACGCAGGCAGTTGATGAGGCGCTTAAGATTGGCACCTTGAATATAAAACGATTCACGTTTGATTCTTATGTTTCTTACGCCATTCTATAAAATAACGGAGGAGTAATGAAATCTGGAAAGCTGGTTGTGGATTATGATCTCGGAGAAATTTCTTGCAATGGTGCATCTTATGACCTAAAGTCTTCCGATGCATTCGAATTAATATCTGATGCTTACCTTAAGATAGGATGGCAGAACAAGCATGTGTATAGCTTTACCTGGTTTGGCAGACCGATAATACAGTTCCCAGAAGACCTGATAAGGGTTCAGGAACTCATATACGACATCAAGCCAGACTTCATAATTGAAACCGGAATAGCTCATGGCGGAAGCTTGATATACTACGCCAGCTTATGTAAGGCACTTGGCAAGGGTAGGGTAATAGGAGTTGATATAGATATCAGAAAGAATAATCGAGATGCCATGGAAAAGCACGAGCTGTATGATTACATAACAATGTACGAGGGAAGCTCTGTAGACGAATCCATAATAAAGGAGATGGAAGAGCAGATAAAGAGTTCTGGAATAGAGAGCCCAAAGATACTAGTTCTCCTTGACGCGTGCCACACAAAAGCACACACACTTAAAGAGCTAGAACTGTATTCCAGGTTCGTAAGCATCGGCTCTTATATCATAGCAACTGACGGTGGTGTCATGCAGCGAGTGTCCGATCTTAAGAACGCCATAAAATCAGATCCTGATTGGGCAACAAACAATCCAAAGGTAGCTGCCGAAGAGTTTGTATCTTCAAACAAGAACTTCGCAATAGTTGAGCCCAAGTTTAAGTTTAACGAGGGAACAGTATCTAAGTGGTTCTCGTATTGGCAGGGCGGAATTATAGAGAGACTAAAATAATGAAGATCCTTTGCATGGTATGCCAGATCGATGACCTATCTAGATTCAGGGGACAAGCGAACAGGGTAACGGATCAATGGGCGCCAGCCAGGACGGAGGGTAGATCTGCAATCAATTGCGGGTTTGGTTTTGGTCTCTTGGGGCATCAGGTTGATATAATGAGTAACACATTTGAAAATAAGCAGGTTAACGAGAACGTTCGGTTAATAAATACATACCCCGCAGATGCATACTATGATATAGTTTACAGCGTTAGGACACATATATACAGGGGGAACTGTGGGAGGCAATTTAACAGCATAACGCATGAGAACCACAATCCGAAATTTGCAGCTCAGATGAAGAAAGACTTTCCAAGCATGGAGTTCTTTGGTAATGTTAGTCTAATAACAAACATGTATCAGAAGCCAGGAATGCAGGTAGACCCCAGGGTATTGCCGTTTTTATATCCGATACCATGCTTACCTGGGTTGGATAAACAGGGATTCGTACCGTACCACTGGGACAAAAATAAAAAAGAGCAGAAGATCTGGATATATAATGGCAGGCTCCCATATAACGGATTCCAAACTGCGCTGACAATATTGAGGCATCTTAGAGACCACTATAAGTATAACTTAAAGGTGTACAAGTTTACGAATACACTTCCCTCTCACGGTTGGTCTGGAGTTGTTCCGGCCGAAGCAGACATACTAAGAGAGTTTAATGTAACATCAATAGAGGCGGATAAGCAATCTTATTTCGATGTAGTTACTACATTACAGCAGATGGATATGTGTTTAACGTTTGGAGATCCTTGCTATCCTGGGGCTGGTGCTTGGGACATGATAAGCCTTGGAAAGCTATTTTTTTATTCAACCATACAGAACTGGGTGCCACATGGGATAAATGAAATGTTTCGACTTCCGTGGTGTTTTAGTGGATATGACTTAGATAGCGCTGTGAAAGAAAAGGTTAATAGGATAATATCTAACCCAAAGCAGTGCGTAGACGACTTCCAGAATTCAATAGCGTACTATAGCTATCCCAATTGGAAGCCTCTTATGGAAAAAATATTAGCAGAAAAGCACAAAGGAACGTAATGAAGATAGCTGTATTCCTTTACGCATTTATTAAGCCACTAAACAGAACAGACCAGTGGGTATCGGCTAGATGTGAGGGGCGGTCAGCCATAAACCAGGCGTATGGATTTGCGCTGCTTGGGCACGAGGTTGACCTTATTGGGTTGCCCGACAAGAAGAACGTATTCCATGGACTTTCGTTCGTACAAACATATGACCCAAATAAATACTACGATATAATTCACGTTGGTATACCTCGCGGGAATCCATGCGGAAACTACGGAAGAATGCTAAGGCTGATAGAGCCAAGCAATGCCATAGAGTTCTTGCGAGAATGGAAGGATTTCTTTCCACGCCTAGAAATGTATACCCTGAGCAGTAAGGGTGTTACTAATCTGGCAGCGGAAGGGTTAAGCGGTGTGAAGTATATACCGTGTCTGTTTCCAATACCATGCCTACCCGGGATAGAGACTCAGGGTTTTCTACCGTTTAAACTTGATATTAAAAAGGAAAAGATAAAGATCTGGGCTTTTATTAACTGCTGGAAGAGTTATCATCTTCTCTGCGACAAGGCCATACTGGACATACTTAGGAGGCTCAGGGATCATCATAAACTAAGTCTTGATGTTACGCTAATGTCGGTCAGTAAGGAAAGCACTTACAACACTATTCCCGTAGAGATGGGAATAATGCGGTCAGAGTTTGGAGCAAAAGTAATTTACAGCAACGAGATGTGCTACCTTGATGTTGTGAATTCTATAATGGAGTCAGATATATGCATTACCAAGGGCGGGTTTTGCTACTGCGGAAATTGTAACTTTGACATAATAAGCCTTGGTAAGCTTATGTTTTATATCACGGAATTATCTCCCAATACATTAGATCCAAACTTGATGAAGCATAACATAAACGATTTATTCGCTCTGGATGAATTTGTAATCAGAAACTTTGATACGACTAGTGTACTGAATAGTAAAGTTGATAAGATTATGAGCAACCCAGAGGCTTGCTACAATGCCATGAAGAAAGAACTTATTACCTATAGTTTTCCCGAGTGGAAAAAAATAGTGACTGAAGTACTTTCTGGCGAATAGTTTCATGTTGGAGGAATCCCATATGATACATATACTACGAATATCCTCAGAAGATCTCAACAACATGGTGCACGACCTTACCAGGATAGCGCACTGTATTGCAGGGATAGATGCAACAGATGAATGCAGGAGAATGTTACATATATGCGAGATGGAGCTCTCCAGAATAAGACAAACCATAATTGAATCGGTTGAAGATTCTGATTGAACTCTTCATAGAAATATGGTATAATATAACTGTAGAAAGATAAAATGGAGGGGAAGTGTGGGGAAATTTGGAGATGGTATTTCATGGGACGACCACGTAGATCAGGTTTTTAGTGGGAAGTCTAACGTTTATTATGATAAGGGCAATGTCAGCCTGATCGCTGAAGCAGTCTCCCTAATATCGACTGACACTAAAAAGGATGATAGGAAGGCACTGGATTGTGGGTGCCATGTTGGTAGGTGGATTGATCCGATAATGAATCTTGGATTTAAATATACCGGAGTTGACCAGAGCGACAAGGCACTTGATGTTGCTAGGAACAACAAGCCCTACGGCACATGGGTGCATAGCTTCCTGTGGGACATGAAATTCAATGAAGAGTTTGATTTTGCATGTGTAGTAGCGGTTTTGCAGCACAATCTTTTGGCCGAGCAAGAGAGAATAGTCCCTTCAATTTTCAGGGCTATTAAACCTGGCGGTACTTTTTTCCTTACAGAAAGCACAATGCCACATACTACTATAACCCAGAGAACCCATGACGGGTGGGTGAATTTGGCAGAATCGTGTGGGTTTAAATTTATTAAGAGCTATCACAAGAATGAGTTTGGTCTTGAGGATCACTACATATTTATAAAGGAAAGAAAATAATGAACGTACTGGTGACTGGTTCTACCGGATTTCTTGGAAATGCCATAGTAGGCGGACTTAGGGAACTCAAAGATGTTGTGGTGGGTATAGAGCGTGACGATAATAAATCTGCCAAGCAAAGAAATGTTCCCGACATATGTGTTAAAGGGGATATGCGTGATTACGATTTCATTAGGAGGGTGATAGCAGACTATGAAGTTGAGGAGATCTATCACTGTGCCGCTCAGGCTATTGTTCGCACCTGCGCTATTGATCCTTACACTACCTATGATATTAATATTATGGGTACCGTATCTCTTTTGGAGGCTTGTAGAAATTCTGGCGGGTCCGTTAAAAGCGTTGTTGTATCTACTAGTGATAAGGCCTTTGGACACGCTGATATCCCTTACACAGAAGATACTCCCCTAAACCCATTATATACATATGAGACTTCCAAAGCTTGTCAGCAGTTGATAACTCTTAGTTACTTCCATAACTACGGCGTACCTACAAAGGTAATTGCTTCTTCTAATATTTATGGTCCGGGCGATCCAAACGAATCCAGGATTATACCTAGCTCTATCGTCAGGCTTGCAAACAACGAGCCTGCCATGTTATTCGATGGGGTTGCAGAGTACATAAGAGAGTTTGTTTACATAGATGATGTCGTGGATGCTTTCATAGCGGCGTCTAGAAATGGAAAGAACGGAGAGGTTTATTGCTGCGGGGGAACGGAACACCTTCCAATGGTTGATCTTATCTATAAGATATGTAAACTGATGGGCAAGGATCCGGAGAAGTACGTTAAGATCTTTAAGAAATCTGAAAGCTTCAAGGAGATTGAGAAACAGTTCATTGACTCTTCCAAGCTAAGGTCTTTAGGGTGGGAGCCAAAGGTTACCCTTGACGAAGGACTTAAGCGAGCAATCAAATACTATTCTAAATAAAGTTATTAGTAGCAGTTTTCTATTTCTGGCCAAAAAATAGAACCACTATCGGGGGATAGACAAGGCAAGTCGCTACCAAGTAACAAACGTAGCAACCTTAAACAGGAGAAGCACCTATGGCCATCACGGTCGTACCACCCCGATATCCGTCTTACACTGCTAATACCCAGAATGACCAATACGATATTCCGGGAAGAGCGGATATTGCTAACGCCTGGGATTACAACACTCACGATGCTGAGATACTGCGCCATCAGACCGTCCTGGTCAACCACGAGGGGAGACTTGTTATCCTCGAGGCGAAGATTACTCCTACCTATGTTCTGCCTATTACATTCTCCGGTAACATCGTAACACTTAGTTACCCGGATTTTCTTGATTCCTCAGTTCCTTTTATCCCCGCCTCCGGAATGACTTCCCTAAATGTACACGATGCTATCCTTGAAGCCTATAACAGGGCCGTAGAGGAGAACATATGGAACAGGGCTGGAACAACTATATCTCCAACTACCGCAAACGATAGTGTCGATATAGGATCCGGTGACTTTACTACAACGGGGTTACTATCTGCATCTGACATCCACGTTACTGATGGAACCATCCTAAACCAACCACTCGCTGATACCGATATAGCCAATAAGAAGTACGTTGACGATTCTATATTCGTAGAGAATCTGTGGAATAGGAGTGGATCAACATTATCCACGTACTATGCTGGAGACAGTGTAAGCATTGATGGAAACCTTACAGTTAACTCATCCGGAACATTCCAAGACATATCAGTAACTAGCATAGATGCATCTGGAACTATAAACCTTAATTCAAATAGAATAGTTAATGTGTTAGATCCGTTATCCGATCAGGACGCATCCACCAAGGCATA
>Ga0307377_10005452_pt1 | contig 13628 bp, 25 predicted proteins | sample TR3MG_FD_202535 | JGI IMG/M metagenome (GOLD analysis project Ga0307377, IMG submission 202535) | Soil microbial communities from Risofladan, Vaasa, Finland - TR-3 | ecosystem: Environmental > Terrestrial > Soil > Coastal area > Acid sulfate soil | place: Finland: Risofladan, Vaasa | collected... | reverse complement strand
ACGAATATTTTACGTTCGCTGGGCAAACGACTATGGACTTCTTCAATTTCTTGTGGACGATATATGCTAATGCCTGTAATGACTTCCCTAGACCCATAGTATCAGCCAGTATAGCTTTACCTTTGTTGTTAATGAAGAACTCTACTCCTACTTTTTGGTAGGGGAAAAGCTCTCCCTTCAATCCTTTGATTTTGATCTTAGAGTCAGTTTTCTTTTTTATTGCCTGTCCTTTCATGATCTTGCTCATTTCAGCTTCCTGCGCCACCGTGAAGGCCTCTAAGGCCCACTTAGCAGCAGTATCTAGCTCTACATCAGGGAAACGGCCTTTTATCATAGAAATAGCGTTCGATGTATTGAAGCGCCACTTCTTGTTAGCCGGATCAAATCTAATATTCTGCCAACCAATTTTCTGTCGTAAATAACGGCAAAATTCTATTAGCTGGATAGAGTATTCAAAATCGAAAACAAACTGGTAATACTTTGTTTGCTCTTTATATATCCGCATAATTTATTTCTTCTTGCGTCTAGTTGTTTTAATTTTGAGCTTTTCTTTAATTAAGTCAATTGAATAGCCCTTTTTTCTCATCACGGCTATGCGCCGAACCAATCTTTTTGATTCTACTTTTGGGAACAAAAACGCTCTACCAATTATAGATTCTGGTGTAATAAGTCCACGTTTCACCCAGTAATGTAGGTGAGACTTGTTCATTTTCAGCTGACGAGCAAGCTCATTCAAAGTAATCTTTGTATCGCTTGTCATATTGTTTTACTTATTTGATGATGTCTCCTATAAAGGACTCGGTTTTATCTTCTTTTTTTGCTTCAAGTTCATGTATCAAATCCCAGGTTTTTTCAGACATTTTGCTTCTGTCTTTATTCTTAACAAAACCGCGGATATTGTGAACGGTTGAAAGTTTTCTACTAGGATGTAAGCTTCCGGTTTTGATGCCTTGGTCATAAACGTCTTTAACTCTTGGCTTTGGTTGCTCGTTAAGCCTCTTATAAACGTAGATTATCTCTGCGTCAGTATAAGGGATAACTGGACCACCCTTTTCTCTCAGTTTAGCATTTATTGGGATCGGAACGCCAGATGGTAGATCGTAGTCATCTTTAGCGCCTTTCCTGGCATACTTTTTCTTGAACTTAACTTTACCTAGGATAGCTAACGCATCCTCTACAGTAACATCTTCAATTATAATGTCATTTTTTATAATTCTCATATTTGTTCATTTGTTATTTAATCTTTTTTATCTTCCTTGATCGGAGGAAGCTCTATAAATTTTGGGGCTGGCAACACTCCGCCAGTCGACCATTTCTTCATGCCGGCTGCTAGAAAGGAGAGGTTTACTTGAACCATCTTCTTATAGACTTGCGGCATTTCGCCGGGGTGGTTCTTTTTAAGCCAGTCGAAGACATCGCTGATCAATTCATCGATCTGCTTATTCTTCTGCTCGTAGCTTTTCATTATCTCTACCGGGTTTGGAACCATCTTCTCTATTTTCTTGCGGATATCTGCTGATTGCAGCCCGCTGTAATCATTTTTCATTAATTCAGAAGTTAGTTCCGGATAAAGATTGATGTTAGCAGCTAAAAAAGTAGCTCCATCCCGAGGTATTTTCTCTTTAACAATTTTCTTTTGCAAAAGAGATTTAAGTTTTTCTGGCACCATATTGACTGCACGCACGATGGTGCGTTGTAACCTATTCTGAGCCAGTTCGTCACGCAGGGTAGGTAATAGAGACAAAATCTCTAAATGTTCACGGACATAAACCTTGTCCTTACCAAGTAGCTCTGCTGTCTTTTCAATTTTAGCTTTATGTTTTTCTTCGATTTTTTCGCCTTCCTTTATCCCTACCAATTTACCTAAAGCGACAGCTTTTTCCCAGTCCGTCAAGGTATTGGTGTGGATATTCTCAGCTAATTGCCGTCTAAACCTGTCCTTACTCTTAAGACCAGTCAATATTTTGACTGGGACCTTAGTAAGTCCGGCCAGTTTAGCAGCTCTCCAGCGTCTTTCACCGGTTACAATTACATCTTGTTCATCAATTTCTATAGAGTTGATCATTCCGTCAGCAGTTATGCTCTTCGCCATACCCGTTAGATCTTTGTCATCAAAACGAGTTCTCGGTTGATTGCGATCACGCTTTAAAGACTCGATTGGTTTTTCAGTATACTTTACTTCCATGTAAATTATTTAGCAGTCACTGGTTGAAAAGACTTAATTTTACGTTTCTCCAATGAAATGTTTGAGTTAACTTCGTCTATCATTGTTACAAAAGACTCACGTAATTCAGGATATTTGTGAAGTCCTGTAGCAATGGCAGTAAAAGCACTTTTATTATAAGAGTAGCCCATCTGTAATCGGGACATAACAAAGCCACGGAAATGGTCTAGGTTATGTAGAGCGTAAACGAGTTTGCCGGCCTTATTATAAGGGCCTTTAACTTCTTTACCTTTCTCTACTGGTTTTGGATAGATTAAATATCCCTTTCTATTTAACGTTGGTAGCACAGATCGAACATGTTTTTCGTCTGTATCCAACTTGTCTGCCAGCTCTTTAACTGTCATTTCTCCAGAAAAAGCTTTAACGGTAAAAGCCACTACCCAAGGTAATGTCTTTTCGCGAAGCGGCAGCTGATCGGCTTCTCTCTCAGTTTGGAATTGAGAGAATAAGTCCTCTAATTTGGTTGTCTTCATATGTTCTTTAATTTTTAGATCCTCCTTATATATAATTATGTAAATTGCGGGAAAAACGGGCTCAGGAACCCATATGCCTTACCAGGAAGAAATCCCGCGAAGGATCCCCATGCTTGTCGTCCTGATAATACATCGCCCGAACCCGTAATTCCTTTGCTTAACCACCTTAGCATACTTTTGAACAAATGTCAACCCCCTCTTGTCAAGCTTTTCTGTGGATAAGTGTTTTTTGCTAATATTAGTGTAGCTTGACTTAAAAAACGTGGCTTGGTATACTGGTTATAGAAATCTAACATATTCACAAATTTTAAAAATATGAACAAATCTGAGATATATTCTACACGCGATTTGCACCTTGCCAGCACATTAATTACTCTAAAATTCTTTATGGAAGGCATAGATTACCAATTTGAGGGCGACCGGAACAAGCCGGTAGGATATTTTAACTTTCAAAGAGATGAGGGCCTTGGGGAGGCTATTCAAAAATATAGGCAAGGACAGTGCATGGTTGACGCCAAATCTGTCTTCGCCAACATGAAATCGTTGCTTGCTGAGATCAACAACGTATTAAAAAACCCGCATAGTAACCTTACGCCGAAGGACGATGAAGTAGCAAAAAAATAGACCTTGACAATTCATTCCCTTGTGATATAATTTGGTTACCACTAACAAAAGTAGTTACTGAAAAACCCGCATAAGCGAGCGGGCGAAAGCTGAAAGGCTATTGCCCTACAGTGTTCCAGACGGTATTTCAGTAACGTCTGGGCGTGGCGCCCTCTCACTTATGCGGTTTTATTTTGGTCAAAAATATTTATGAAAAACGAAGTATCAGCTATCCATGTTAACCCAATATTAGCGAAGGAATACGGGTTTCCTACAGCTATTATGTTTAATCACATCTGTTTTTGGCTTGAAGTAAATAAGCGTAATAAGCATAATAAGCTCAACGGAAAATACTGGGTAAATCAAACGTTTGACGAAATGAGTCAAAAAATGTCGTTATTAACATCCAAACAAGTAAGAACCGGGATCGAGAAATTGGTCGAAGCCGGTTTTTTAATTGCCGAAAAAAATGCTTTAGCTGATAATAAGAGCGCCAACTGGTATAGACTCGGCACCAAAGGAAAAGACTTATATCCAGTTTATGGTTTTAGAGGAGGGAAGATTTTTATCAAACCTGTTGCCCATATGGGCAAAGGTTCTGCCCATATGGGCAAGGATCCTTGCCCATATGGGCAAACCATATATAAGGAAGACAGAAAGAAAAGAGAAAGTTCCGTCGGAGACGGGGGGCCTGCGGCCCCACCAGAACAAATAGCAAAAATTATTAATGCCTTTGCACCAGCCAATGTTTTTGGAGTAACAAAGCTATTCGGTAACACGTCAGAGCGTAAAGCTGCGGATGAAATAATCCAAACTTATGGCGGATATTCGCAAGCCCTAGAGCTTGTTGTCAGGATCGTAGACGATAGAATCAGGCAGGGGAATAAATATGCTCCAACCGTTTGTAAACCAACTGAATTTATTAGAAAAAGCGACAAGGTCCAGAGCTGGATTCAGAGCAAAATAGACACCAGGTTATCTGATGAATCTTTGATAATAAATGTCTAATATTAAACAAAAAATTATGTATGAATTAAGGCTAATGGACAAAGATCCAATGGAAATAACCCACGAAGAATTTGAGGCAATATCAAAGGCTATCCAAAAAAAAGGGTCGGCTATGTTAAACCGCCTGGGAGAGCTTATTGTCTCGCACCAAGTCAAAGGTATAACAAAACTCCCGTCTAGGAAATTAGCTATCGAAGACGGTAGCAAGCGAGTGTTCGAAGTTATACAAATCCCAGGAGGTTGGGATTATCTTGAGGGATATAATAGTGAAGGAAAAATATGGCTACCATTGCCAGTTGATAAAGGTTATATTTTTTTGACAGAGGATGAATACGTAGAACGGTTATACCAAGAAGAACAGAAACGTGAATTACCTATGCCTAAAGAGATGAAAGAATTTTATCATAAACCTAAGTTTATATTAACAAATGACCCTACCCAAACAAAGCGGATTGCTAACTCTGCTGGACAAGATCCCAGCGGGGCAAAAAAAGAACTGGGATAACTTTTTGATTCCGCATTACATGGCCCGGCTGAAGGAATGGATTGGTGCCGAGTTGGATGGTGACGTTAAAAAGAATCAACAGTATGCAAATCTGCTTATAGACAACAAAATATTTGTCGAACTTGTCAGGTTAGACAGGGGAGTTCCGTTTCCGCCGGCATTTGCAGATGCGCTGGAATGGATTTTGATGGCGGCAGATGAGGTCCCAGCGACAAAAAAGAAGTGCACTAGCTTCCCGTTTATATATAGAAATTTTGAAAAGATCATGAAAAAGCAGACGACATGAGTATATTTAAAGATGAAAATAAAATATTAAATCAAAAAAAGCAATTACCCGAGCTGGATGATGAAGTAGTTTTGATTCAGAAAAAGATCTCGAAGATGACCATGGCAGAACTCTGGGGACCAACAACGCTTTTGGAATTGCTAGAAAGCCCATGCCAGAAGAAAACGACAATGAACAAGTAAACGTTCTATTAGACACATTCGGTGGCAAGGTGGTCGATGATCAAGGGAAAGATACAGGCTATCGATCGCCTAAACAAATAGAAACGAAACAAAGCGCAGAGGCCTTGAAAGGCCTCTTAGACGTGCCAGAACCCGAAAATGAACAAAAAACCGTAGAAAAGGCCCCTACAGCTCCAATAAACGCTATCCTAGATGAGGCCCTGCGTAACGCAAAGGACGGTAGAAGCGTAATTCCAGTAGGCAAGGACAAAGTGCCGTTGATATCCTGGAAAGAATTCCACACCAGGATTGCGACGGAAGATGAAATCCGCGGATGGTGGAGAGATTACCCTGAGGCACAATTGGGTTTGGTTACTGGGAGTATATCTGGAATCGCTGTTGTTGACGTTGAAAAAGAGTTCGGAGATTACAAGAAGCTGAATCTCCCGGCTACGATGGTAAGCCAAACAGGCAGCGGCGGATACCATTTGTTCTATCAAATGGTCGAAGGCGTGCGAAACCGGGCCAAGATCGGCGGTCAGGATGTCGATATCAGGGGCGAAGGTGGCTATGTGATCATCCCACCTAGCAGTAATAATGCCGGAGAATACAAGTGGTTGGAGAAAGTTGAGACTTTACCGGCATTCCCGGTGCACATTTTCGACTTCGAAAAGCCGGTAATGGACGATAACCGCTATGAAAAACGCGTTGATTTTGATCCATTTCAGTTTGAAGGCTTTGATTCCGGCGGTAGAAATGACGGCATGGCTAAATTTATAGGCTCGATATTGAACGATGTGCGCCCAGAACGGTGGGAGGAGCTACTCTGGCCCATAGTTTTGGACGCAAATCAGAAAAATAGGCCGCCGCTTCCTGACAACGAGCTCAAGCTCACATGGGACAGCATCTGCGGCCGGGAATCAACTGAGAGTTTAGCGAAGTGGGACGCGGTTAAGCAGGTTGAGGCAGAACAACAGACCAAAGCTTTGATAGACAATATCAAAGGCGATGAAGTAGTTCTACTGCGAGAGGCAGCAGCGGATATAAGGAAAAACATGAAGCCTACGGTGTCTACTGGATTCGCCATTTTTGATGGAGCTATGAATGGTGGCCTGCGTGACGGTGATTTGACGGTGATAAGTGGTCTCACCGGGCAGGGGAAAACATCTCTAGGGAGAACATTTACTATGCACATGTGTAGAACAGATCTGCCGGTTATGTGGTTGAGCTACGAAGTCCCAGCAGACATTATGGATGATAAGTTTAGGGCAATGCAGATACCGAAGAACTCTAAAATTTACGTCCCACGCATTATGCCAACAGGCGAGATGGCTTGGGTAATAAAAAAGATTATAGAGGGTATAGATAAGTTTAAAATAAGGGTGGTGATCATAGATTTAATTGACTTCCTTGAGCCATCAAAGAAGAAAAATAGCGATAGTGAAGCATTAGTTTTGAAGCGGATTACTGCAGAATTAAAGAATTTATCCAGAGAAAGGGGCATAATTATGTTCATCATGGCTCATGTTCGCAAGCAACAGAACCGGAAGGAGACATTGAATTTGCAGGATATTGCTCATTCTTCGTCAATTTCCCAGTTAAGCGACTATGTTTTTATTATCGAGCGAACGCAAGCAAAGCCGGAAAAAGATAATAGGCTGAAAGAAATGAATGCTGGCCATACTATAATTGAAAAAAAAGACGTTATTTACACACCAACTTCCACAATTTATTTAAGAAAAAACAGATACACTGGTATTTTAGACAAAGCAATATGCAAATACGAAGACGAGGTGTTTATACCAAATGAATCAGTAATGCCATTATCATATTTACGACAGGATAAACCTAGATTCGTTCTCGGAATGGACGGCTAGCTATTGACAAGTAGGTCTTGACATTTGTTCAAAAGTATGCTAAGGTGGTAGCATATTAAATAACATAATAATAGATGGCAAAAATGAAAGAATTAAGTGAAAAGGTGCGACAAGTTAGTTTCACACCTGAAAACTTAAAACAATTTAAAAAAGCGTATGCAGTAGCCGATAAGGCTGGAAAAGAAACGTTTGAGTTCGCAGGCGGAGAGTGGGTATTGGGCTTTGCTCGATATGCTATTATCTACCTCGATGATCGTTTCGGTATTAATAAAATAAGATAAAAAAAATGATGTCATTCTTACTAATCGTATTGATTGTCGCCGGTGTATTAGCGTGGCGAGAGACTGATCTAAGGTATTGGATCAACAAGAATAATTATGTTCTCACAGAATATTACGAGAAATGGTGGATTATAAGCGCAACTACTTGTATTCGTAACGGTATTGAAAAGCCAATAGACGAAATCTTAGAAAATAATGACGGAGTAATTAAACGTCAAAAAGGCCTATGGGGATAAGTAAAGAAAAACATATTGAAAGACACAAGAAATTACACATGTATCTTGATGAGCTTGTCGCAGACTACATTGCGTGCCAGCCATTGGACGGAAAATCATTAACAGACACTACTTTAATGGAATTTCTGCAGTGGTCGGCTAATCAGCTTTCCTCTCCAGAAGAACCAAGAAGATAATATGGTGCAAATAGCAGTAGCCAGAATGAACATGAAGCAAGCGGAGGTTGCTTATGATGTCACAAACAATCAAGTTGAGAGACAGCAAAGAACACTGACATATAGACTTAGGATAAGAAACCCTTTATATAACAGCCGGGTTAGACGCTTAGACGCTCTTGTCGGGCGGATAGACTGGCTACGAAAAAATGAACGAAATTAACCAGAGAAGTAAAATAGAGTTAATCTGCAAATGCAATTGTGGTGGGTCACATTTTGCGCTTTTCGATATTTACGATTGGGACGACTATGCCGAGTTTGGCGTCGCTATGATCGACCAACCATGTGATCTATGGTGGCGCATCAAAAAAGGCTTACGTTACGTCTTCAAGGGCGGACATTTATACCATATAGATGTCTGTCTGATATTGGACGATGTCAAAAAGTTGCGAGATTTATGCGACCATTATATAAAAAAGTTTGACGCAGATAAGGAAAACAAGTAGGCTGGAGGTCTTTAGTATCTCCAGCTTATGGTGGTTATAGCTCAAAAGCAGAGCACTCGGTTGTGGTCCGGAAGACGAGGGAGCGTTACCCTCTAACCACCCATATGAGAACAGAAAAAAATATTAGATTAGAAAAGTTTAACGATTTAACTGCGATAGAGTTTACCGGGAGAGGCAAAGATGGCGGTCTTTTATGGAATTTTCTGTGTGACTGTGGAAAGGTGAAAGAGATAAGGAAGAAACACGTGACTAGCGGGCAGGTGAAGACGTGCGGATGTTTAGCTAAACGCGTTATTAGGAAGCAGCCTAAGGACATAACAGGCCAGAAATTCAATAAGTTGACAGCAGTTTGCTTTATGCGCCGGAATGAGAAGACAAGGTCTAGCACGTGGATGTTCAAGTGCAAGTGCGGAGGATTGGTGGTTAGGGTTAAATCCAAAGTAATGATGGGCAAAACAGTAGATTGCGGATGTTCGCTGCGAGCGCAGCGGGCGATAAATGCCACGAAGCATGGCATGGAAGAAACAGCTTTTTATCACAAATGGTGTGATATAAAGTCTCGCTGCGACAATAAAAACACCAAAGACTACAAGTATTATGGCGGAAAAGGCATCTCTTATCCAAAAAAATGGCAAGATTTCTTCGATTTTTTCGAAGATATGTATACAAGCTACGATGATTTTGTCTCTGATCATGGTCCGGACGGCGTAATGATCAACAGGATCGACAAAGATAAAGACTTTAATAAAAAAAATTGCATATGGACCCAAAGAAAAAAACGATAGCTGTAGATTTTGATGGAGTAGTCCACAAATACAGCCAAGCTTATCACGACGGAACAATTTATGATCCGCCGGTTGATGGTGCTCGGCATGCGATCAAGCTGATTCGCATGAAAGGTTATAATGTTGTGATCTATACGGCTAGGCCAGATTTAGAAGATGTGGCACGCTGGTTGAAGGAAAAAAAGATCATAGTTGATGATGTCACAAATATTAAGCCCAAAGCTATGATGTATATCGACGATAGGGCTGTCAGATTTACTAATTGGAGGGATATGTTAAACTATTTATAATGATAAAAGATAATATGAGTAAAGAAAGAATATTATGGCTAGCTGATAGTGATATCGGCAAAGCTTACGAAACTTCTACTTATTACCGTTGCGTGAAGATAGGAGAGTTTATTGAAACTGTAGAGGCTAAGCATAAAATTGTTGCTGTAACGTTTGAAGGAAATAATATTGGTTTTATTCTTGACAATAAAGATGTATGAACGGTGAAATAACAAAAATAGATCAGTGGAAAGAGAGCAGAAATGAGGACACTAATTACGCCCGCATCGGCATAAAGCTGGAGAGCGGGACATATGTTATGACTGATATCTGCTCAAACTACCGTAATTATCGTAATTGGGCTGACATTTTAGTAGCTGGAGTCGGCACAAAAGTAGACGGACTGAAGTATATGGTTTATAAAGACGGGCAGATAGATCTCGGGAAGATAAATGCTGATAGCCCGGTTAAGATAATCGCATGAAAAATGCAATAAAATACATCATCTTCGCAATAGCACTTATTTTTTTCTACATCGGTGTCCAGAAAATAATTTGGTCACTAGGTCGCATGATTGCGGGGTTGGTGAAATAGGATCACGTGGGTCTCCAACACCCAAGTCCGGGGCGCAATACCTCGACCCCGTGCATAATAATTAATATCAAAAAACGTATGTTTGATGGACCAACACATAAAAAGTATCGAAAAATGATCTACGAAGTTATTGAAAAGCGCACGGGCGCAGATGTAACCAAGGAAGATCATGCAGAGATCAAGGAGATAATGAGAAATTATAACGAAGAAGTAAACAGCCAGTATCTTGCTGAAAATAGAAAAATGACAAAGTCATTGGAAATGAGAAAAGAAAAGCGCAGAAACAGAAGAGGTAAGAGCAAGCAAAACTTCGAGATAAGCCAAGAAGTTAAAGACAACGCGGTAAAGGATCCGAGCGAGAAGGAGCAAGCTGTCCATGAAACCAGAGAAATGACTAAGGAAGAAGTAGCTGCGAAGCTACCAGATAAAAGCTATTTATAGCTGGGCGGTTAGTTCAGCTGGTTAGAATACCTGCTTTGCAAGCAGGAGGTCGTGGGTTCGACTCCCACACTGTCCACAATGGGAGAGTAGCAGACGTGCACTCAAGCAGAAGCCCAGTGACTGAAAGCCTGACTAGCTTTTCTGGCAATATAACATTAATGTTCTAATTATTAAGCACAAAATAAGTCTAGTAATTCAAACTAATTTTTAAAGATGAGTAAGAAACGACATTTTGGGCTCACTAAGTGGCGTCTCGGCAAAGTCGAGGCTGACTACAAGGAGCACAAAAAAAACAAAAAAGCGGGAGGATCTGGCTATACTGACCAGGGGCCCGCCATAATTAAAGCCAAAGCCAAGAGAAAATACCCTTGCAAACGCCTTAAAGGCGACCATTATTTTGACATCGTAAAAGTCGAACAGATGAAATTTATGTTCATCAAAGATTATTACGTTGAGTATAAGTGTGTTGGCTGCGGTAAACTAAGGATGGACTTCGTTAGCAAGGACGAAGCTGCGAAAATACATGGCAATACTTTGGATAAGCGGTAACAGTGGTTCCGGTAAAACCACCTTGGCGAAGGCCTTGGCCGGTGATCATAACGAAGCTGCGGTCACTATTCTTGATGGTGACGTCATTAGAAACGCTGAGGACAATAAGGATTTCTCTGAGGAAGGCAGATACAAGCACTGTTTAAAAGTCGCTGAGGAGGCCAAGCGCCTTTCATTCGACGGTCACACCGTCATCGTGGCAGTCATAGCGCCATACAAGAAGTTGCGAGAGAGTATCCAGGAGATTTGCGGTTGCACTTTCATCTATCTTCCAGGAGGAAAAGAGCCAGACAAGAAGTATCCTTACGAATGGCCAAGTGACAAAGCAATAACTGCATTTAGGTTATATATATAAAAATATGAAGAATAAGCTTATTTTACAACGAAAAGATGGCACCACACGGGAGGTCTTTTGGGGTGCAACTCCGCCAGAGTGGCACGAGCCAATCCTTTTCGACATAGATTTAGACGGAGACGGAGGGAAACCAGATTACGACGCTTCGAATTCTACGCTAGGAAAGAGACTTTTCTTATTGTGTGGTATCGAGAAGCGAGGATTCTGGTTTTTTAAACGCAAAATCGCTTACTACGAAGAACAATAATATGGGAAAATTAGACGATGCATTAAAACAACTGAACAAAGACTACGGAGACGGCACGGTCGCATCAATCAAGGACCGGGGCGGAGCGAAAATTGAAGCGATAACGACAAATTGTATGACACTTGATTGGGTTTTTGCCTGCGGAGGCATGCCGAGGGGACGGATTATTGAGCTTTATGGCAAAGAAAGCTCGGGAAAATCCACCATGGCGATGTTTATAGTGGCGCAAGTCCAGAAACAGGGCGGTAAAGCTCTCTGGGTGGACGCTGAATTTTCCTTTTCTGACAAATATGCTAAGAATTTGGGAGTGGATACCGATGCGCTTGTCATTTCCTACCCGGAATATGGCGAACAGGCGCTTGAGATCGTCAGAAAAGTTGTCGCTACTAACGAGATTGATATCGTGGTGATCGACTCGGTGGCAAGTTTAACGCCGAAAAAAGAGTTGGAGGGCGATATCGAGAAGCAAGACATGGCTTTACAGGCAAGAATGATGTCAAAAGCGCTGCGGGTGATAACCAGCTCAGTGGCTCAGACTAAGACTGCAGTAATTATGATCAACCAAACGCGGGAGAAGATTGGTGTGTTCTGGGGAAACCCAGAGACAACTCCTGGAGGCAAAGCGCTCAAGTTCTATTCATCTGTGCGCATGAAGGTCAATCCGGTCAGTAAAGGACAGATTCTCAAGGACAAGAACGTAATTGGCAATAGATTGTTAATCAAGGCGACCAAGAATAAGGTCGGAATGCCCTTTCGTGAGGGTGAGATAGATTTATATTTTAACACTGGTATCGACTTAGTAAGCGACTTGTTCGATATGGCTGTGAAGTATGAAGTCATTAAAAGAGCTGGTAGTTCCTACTCTTTCGGAGAGAAAAAGCTGGGAACCGGTCGTGACCAAGCAAAGAAAATGCTTGAGGACGAGAAACTAGCCCAAGAAATAACAAATGAAGTAAAAAAATATGCAGACAAATAAAGAAAAAGTTATAAAAATGCCTACGGGCGACATAAACAAAGATCTTGAGATCATAGAAAAGGTCTCGCTAAACACTCTAAAGACAGTTGGAACGCTAAATCCAACACTTTATATCATCGGAAAAGAGTATGCTCACATAATTTCTGGGCAAGGACTACCGGAGACTAATGAGGAAAGAAAGGCTATTTTCGCTAATATTGGAGAAAAAATGGGTATAAAGATGCCAGAAGCCTATGGATTCGTGGCGGTTCTGGAAGCCTGGAGCTCCACGGCGAAGAAGGGTGATAAAATTTCACCTCCCAGAGAAGACCCGGAGAGAGTCGAGACTCTAATCATCTCTGCCAGAAAGGCGAATGGTGATGCTCTGTTCCTGATGAAGCCATTTAAGAAAGTCGATGGTAAGATCAAATTAGTTGCGGCCCAAGGCGGCCTTAAAGAGTTGAATAGTTTAGGCTGGATAAAGCATGGCGATACTGACCCAGATAAGAGAGTTGAGGACTCACTCATGACCGAGCTGTGGACTAAGTTCAAGCTATCAGCGATGTTAAATAACTTAAAATAGTATGCCAAAGAAAATTGATTATAGCATTATAACGGTAACCGCTGATATACACGCAGACGGAGACATTTATGTGCTAGACAAAAAGGGTAGCATGCGATATATCGGCAAACTGGGCGAATCCACGTTCGGAGTGGTGCCAGACCCTTATTATAAAAAAATAAAAGAGATTGCTAAGACCAACGAAAAAAGTAGGGCTGAATTGATAGAGTATTTCTCTCACGATATTCATTTTAAAGACGAGGCTCAACGAAAAGCTGCGGTCAAGATGTATATCGATTACTTCAATAATTTAGAATAATATGCAAAAAGTAGACAAAGAGGCTGAATACATGCGGAAACGCATGATACGCCTCGCTAAAGAGCAAGAGAAGCGTAGTAAGTGCCCATTCTGTAGCAACACCGAGCGTAAGGTGGCTGTTCTGCATGAGTTTGGTGACCCGTATATTCCGTCGTCAATTTATTTTCATTGCCAGAAGTGCGGGAAACAAGAGCCATTTATGATTCGGGCAATCGAGGATGCCAAGAGATATGCCGA
>Ga0307377_10005451_pt1 | contig 13628 bp, 24 predicted proteins | sample TR3MG_FD_202535 | JGI IMG/M metagenome (GOLD analysis project Ga0307377, IMG submission 202535) | Soil microbial communities from Risofladan, Vaasa, Finland - TR-3 | ecosystem: Environmental > Terrestrial > Soil > Coastal area > Acid sulfate soil | place: Finland: Risofladan, Vaasa | collected... | reverse complement strand
GTATTCCGTCAGGTCTTGCCATGTTGGCGAATAAACTATTCTCATATCTGTTCATATTTTCATTGATATTGTAAGCATGGGCAATTGCACCTACCACCCCCATCCCATAGTAAGCCGATGTAGGTGACGGATATTTAAAATGAATAATTTCAAGTTTATCGAAGGCAACCTCATTAAGCCCATTCTTATATATATAACCCTTGATAAATTCTTCTTTCGATGGGATAATCTTCATCTTATCAGGTGGTACAATCCATATCTGTATAGGCAAACCCATATTATTATTTAATAAATACCAGTAATTATTCCCGGTTAGTTCCTGATTCAAACAGGTCATCTCTTTCAATTCAAATTCGTTCATGAATGGGTTGACGTTTTTCATCAGTTCGATAAAAGGATGTTCCAATACTTCTTCAACTTCTACCGCTTTCCGCAGATATCTGTCAAGATGTCCCATCTCTTTGGAACAAAGGAATCTCTTGGTTTCTTTTGATATTGGTCTGGTCTCTACAAGCATTTTTGATTTTGAAGGCTTGGCTACATAGAGGCGTAAAGGGAATGAAGCAAATGATGTGGCATTCTTGGAAGCACAGACATATATCCAGCTTTTGTAGGCATTGAGTAGTGAGGTATAATTCTCTGGGCTTGCCAGTTCCCGCTCATAATACCAATCAGGCAAATATTGCAATTTATTCTGCGTAGTGCCTCCTCTTGCCATTGCTTTAATGGCATTAATGATATTAGATATTGTGCTTATAGTAGTCACCATCCTTATAGATAGGTTTGTTATATACTACCCCCTATACTAATCGTAGAATACATTTAAATATGTGTCAATGTTTTTTGGTGGAATAATATTTCCATATTGTAATTATTTTATTTCTTGTCTAATTCTCTTTGTTAATATCATCTCCGCCAACTCAAAATCATATGGTGTATCTACATCAACCATATCTTTCTCATCGATAATATATAAAGTCAAATCATTAAAATTGATATTTCCGAAGGGTTCGGCATCTAAAAATCTTGTAATGACTACATCACTACAAAATATATATTTCGGTTCTTGAAATTCCAATCCTAAATTCTTTAAATACATTTCCCTTGGAGTATATTCAAATACCTGTTCTACCCTGCCTCTCTTATTCAGATACATACATCTATCTGCTGCAGTATACATCTTATAGGCGGTATAAACCTTTGTGCAGTTTCTTTCTAACATTAATTCATACGCCTTATCTATCTGTTCTGCCGTCCTTAATGGTGAAGTGGCCATTAGATAGGCAAGGTAATCTGGCCGAACTCCCATATCCCAAACGACCTCTTTGAAATGATTAAGTGTTTCTAACATCTCAAATCCATTTCCATATAATTCGGTTGCGTATTTTGGCGGTCTATCAATTACCTCTGCTCCATATTTAAGGGATATCTCTTTCACCTCTGGATCTTCCGTCGATACAAAAGTCCTACTGATATATTTTGATTTTAGGCTTGCCTCGATTGTCCATGCTATCATAGGCTTGCCTACTAACATCTTGGTATTCTTGCGGGGTAGTCGTTTACTGCCTCCCCGTGCCGGTATAAGCGAAATCATTTGATAATTTTCCATGTATTAAATCACTTCCTTTGTTGTTTTTTTCTTTTTGTTTTCCTTTTTAGCATTCTCTCTTTTAACGCTTCCTAATAATAATTTAAGTATTGCAGCGTTAAATTTAATGGCATAAACTACAGATAATACGTCATCACTATCCATATTAAAATCAAATAAATCTTTTATGCACTCCCTTGCTTTATCTTCGGCTTCTTCGGTTATGTGGTCTACCATCATATTTGCTAATTTTTTAATTACCTTTTCTCGTTGTTCTTCTGAAGTTATTCTAAATCTCATATTTCACCTCCTTCTTTTTTAGATATTGTTTTTTTATTTGAACCACCATTGTAAATTCAGAGGATTTTTTATTTTACTTTCCCAGTCCCCAAAATAAAATTCAGTATCTTTATCGCAATACTTATTCAAATTTCTAACAATCTTTACATCCAAAACACAACCTTGACATTGAGATATTTGTTCACCCTTTTTATCGAAAACCATAATATTGCCATTAGTGAAAAATATAACTTGTTTTGCCTCCATATTGCCATCTCCCTTTTATTTAATATTTTATATATGTGTTCCCCTCAACTCCATATATTTCCCGTTCATTAAATTCTCTATATGATATATTAATATTCATTTTGCAAAATTCACAATAACCTGCCAACTGTTCTTTTTCAGATTTTGGGAATGGATTAACTCTAATTCTTATATGCTCAAAACATCGAGGACAAACATAATATCTTATCATTATTTCCTCCTTTTATTTATTAAATATCTTAATCATCCCATCCAGCAAATCTTTAAGTTCCCCCTTTGGCAATGGTGTATTCAGCCCTATCTCAACTACCCTCTTAAACTCTTGCTGATAATCGCATCCCCTGTTCCACTTACCACATCTTTTGCCGTTAAATTCTGTGCAATCATAGCAGAATAGCCTGATAGAGCCCCTGCCCCATGTTTGCTTTTCGCCGTTCACGCCATAGTCTTTGATAAATTGCCTTGCCAGGTTTAGGTTGCTTAAAGTGATTGGTTCTTCATCCATTGGTTTTTGGTTATCGCCTCCTTTTTAATTTATTATCAATGTTTTCAATAATATTGTTTAATTTATTAATATAATATTCTTCATCATAGGATTCACCATTGTCATTTTCCATTATATTTTTTAAATTCCATACCATTAATCTAATTGCTTTTAACCATTCTTTTTTTATATCTAATTCTAATAATCTATTTTTAATTTGTCCAAATGCTCTTTTTTTCTCAATACACATAAATTTATTTTGATGATATAATTCTAATATTTCTTCAAGATTACCATCAAGATATTCTATTAATTCAGAAGTTGTGTATTCTTTATTCATTTTCTTACTCCTTTCATTTTATTTAATTTTTCACCCCTTAACCGAACCTATACTTATCCCTTTTATAAAATGTTTATAAAATATAAAAAATAATATCAGTAGTGGCCAGCTTGCAATAAAGGCCGCCGCCATCGTCAATTGTATCCTCGGATTTTGAGGAGTATCTGCAAAGACTTCTACCGCCAATGGCAAGGTTTTCATTGAAGTATCCTTGATCATCAATAATTGCCAGAAGTAATCATTATAAACGGTTACAAAGGTAAATATCCCCAGTGCTATTATTCCCGGTTTAATCATTGGCAAAATGATATGCCAGAATATCCCCCATTCATTCGCCCCGTCTATCATAGCTGCCTCTATCATCTCATTGGGTATAGTTTGTATAATCTGTTTCATCAAGAATACCCCGCCTGCGCTGGCCACAATTATTAAAAATATTGATGGGTAAGTATTGATGAGATGTAAATTCTTCATCAATATAAATCTGGGCAATAATAATATATTTGCCGGTATGGCCATTGAGCCTAAAAATATCATGAAGATTGCCCTGCTTCCTGGGAATACCCTTCTTGCTAAAACATATCCGGCCATTGATGCAGAGGTGCATACCAATAACACCGCCATCATAGAAGTGAATAAGCTATTAAATATCCAGCGATAGAATTCCTTTACCTTAAAGAATAAAAAAGTATAGTTATCAAAAGTTATATTTTGCGGTATAAAATGGGGGTTGGGGTTAGTGCCTAATGTTTCAGGTTCAAGAGAAATGACAATCATCCAATAATATGGTAAGAGAAATAATAGAGCAATAATGGTCATAAAGATTATTTTTAACATTTATTTTACCCCTATATTTTTTAACAAATCATTAAATGTTTCTTCTTTTATTGAACTTAATGTATAACAAGCTGTTATGTAACCTTCTAAAAAGTCCTTATTCCAATGATTAGCTTTTATCATTTGTTCTATACTTTCAACTACATAATTCTTTTTAGGTTTTAACCATCCAAACATTTTATTTAACCTCCTCCTAAAATAATAATTCTGGGATAGCCCTGACTCTACACTTTGCTATCTCTATATATTCTTTCTCGTTATCTATCACGATATATTTTCTACCGGTATTAATACATCCCATTGCAGTCGTCCCACTACCGCAGAAAGGGTCAAGGATGATTGCACCTTTTCGGGAATATAATATAATCAGATATTCCATTAATGATAAACTCTTAACCGTAGGATGTATATTGCCCCTTGCAATATTATGCCTCTTAAAGTTTTTGTTATCCTTGTTTAACTCATTTTCCTTATTTAGCTTTTCCCATATTTCTTTGATAGTCAATTTTCCGTTAAGCCAGTAAAGGTTTTCACACCCTCTATTCCTTTCGCTTTTACTTGCTTTCGCACAATAGAAAAAGCGGGAAGCACCACCTGTGTCGCCATAAGATACTTGTATATCTCCTGCCTTCCCCAATCCACCATGTTCAACAAAAAAACCTTCTTTGCTTCGAATATTATTACTTCCACTTTTTAAAGTTCCACTCATCTCATCCAGCATCGCCCCTGCTTCCTCATCTAATATTACATTGGCAGGGAAGCGACCTTGTGGATTAGCACTTGCTATATTATTAGGATTATTTCTTAATCCACAATTACTACTATCCCAAGAATTACCCATATTTTTTTGTCTATTAGTTTCTTTTAATGGCTCGTTATGTCCTATCCTTCCCCCATCTATATCAATTCCCCCCGTTCCCCACTTCAACACATTCTCGGCAACGGTAGATTCGGATAGAGGCTTACGTGCCACTACGATAGGCTCACAGGCAGGCTTTAAAGCAGTTCCCCAGCCAGCCCATTGTTTGGCTTCGGGAGTGGCGGGAAGGGTGATATCAAACTCTTTATATCCTGTTAATGGAACGCTTCCTTTTTCTCCCCAATTTTTATCTTTCCCTATTATTTCTCTTTCTGCTTCTTCAATAGTCTTAAATGGTAAATTAAACTTTTCTACTATCAAAGAAAATTGTTCTGATGTTGGTAAATTAAAACCAAGTTCCCAATTTCTGACGCAACCTGTTAAACTTCCTGTTTTACTTGGAAATAATTCTCCTATTTCATTTGATGATATTCCTCTTTTATTTCTCCATTCCCTCAACCACTTACCAAACCAACCGACAGAATTTCCGCCTCTCTTATCTATGTTTTTTGATATATCAAGCGATTTTGGAAATCCTGAACCATACAGCCACATAATCGTATCCCTTATCTCAAAGCCAGCATCCTCGATACCGCATACCAACCTATGATATGTCCGTGTGCTACCAAAAGCTAAAAGGTAACCGCCTGGCTTTAAGACACGCAAGGCTTCGGTAGACCAGTTATAATTAAACTTTTGAAATGCTAATTTATCTACTTGTGTTAATTGATAAAAAGCAGGTGCAGGTTTACTCCTTGCATAAGGTGTATCTTTTCCTGTATTACCCCCTGCTATATTTTTACCTGCCTTAAACTTATCCCAGTTCTTCCCCATAAACTCTAACCCATAAGGCGGGTCAGTCACTACAGCATCAACCGAATTATCGGGAAGGGTTTTCATTACTTCGATACAGTCACCACAGATTATTTGATTAATAAAATCTTTAATATTCAATCTCCTTAATGGTTATGATTAGGATTTTGGGCATTCGGGCTCCTTTGTAAATATTTGCAAACATCTTATTTGTTTCATTGGGCCAAAAGTTGTGGCTATCATTGCCAATCGTATACTATTTTCTAACCATGCCCTCGGCCAAATATAAGTATGTAATATTGCCAATTTCCTACAACATCTCCAAATTTCCTTCCCTTCTTTTTTATAAAGATGGTCATAGGGTGGATCCCAATAACCAAATCTAAATTGGTTATCTTTAAAGGGCAAATCTATCCAATTGTAATTATTATTTTTATCAACATAAAATACATCATCGGGAATGTTATCAGTCTTTCCAAAAGCAACATCTGGTTTACCCATAAGTTCTGAAAGTTTTGTAAATACCTGTCCACTCCCCCATTTTTTAGTTAAGGGTCTTTGACAAGCCCAAAAACCATATTTTATATTATTGATATCTAATATATTCTCCATATTTTAATATTCAATCTCCCTACTAAAATATTTATATTGCACCAACGCCAACCCCGCTATAATCACTAAAAATATAATTCCAATTGCACTGGATATCCCGAAATTGCTATCCGTAAAAGCCTCCTGAATCATGAGATATGATATCGTGGTAGTCCTGTAATACGGCCCGCCACCCGTCATTAATAATATAAATATAAAAACCTGAAACATAGCTATCGTTAAGGTTACTAACAAATACAGGGTAGTAGGCATAATCAATGGCACAGTAATTTTCCATAAGATTTGCCAATCGGTAGCCCCATCTATCATGGCCGAATCATACAGGGTTTGCGGTATTCCCGCCATTGCCGAGATATAAAGAATAATCGGAACTCCAATTCCCGCATAAATAAGCATGACTATTATAGAGGGGATCACCGTATATTTATTAGATAGCCAGTTGATATTTTCATATCCCAATAGTCTTACAATAAAATTCAATATCCCATACCGATAATTGTAAATCCATTTCCAGGCCAGGGTAAAAGTAACTATCGAAGTCACCGTAGGCAAGTAGTATATTCCTACAAAGATGGTTCTCATCTTGTCATTCAATTTAATTAATATTGCCGATAAGAAAATCGTTATAAACAGAATGGGAGGCACTGCGCCTATTACAAAACAACAAGTGATAAGAATTGACTTTCTAAATAAAGGATTACTAAATATTTCAATATAATTCTGTAAACCTACAAATTTATAAGTGCTTAAATTAAACTTGTGAAAGCTGTATATAAAAGCATTGATTAAGGGATATACTAAAAATATGATAAACGGTATAACGAAGGGCAATAGGAAAAGATAATATATCCCATATTTGCTTACCTTCTTTTTGAATTGATTAATTAGGGTTGTTGGTATTGTTTAGCCTCCTTAATGATAGAGTAGTGCTCATATTATTTTTGCCTCCAACTTTCTATTTCTTCATTATATTTTTCTATTATTGCAATTACTTTTTTTGGAGTATCTACTTTATTTTTCTTGAATCCTAATAATTCTAATACATGATATCTACTATCTAACCACCCAGAACCATAGGGGTTAAGGTAAAAAGTAACCTCATTCATTTGTAAATCATGCAAATGCTCTTCCAATATTTTTTTATATGCTGACTTTGTGTCTATCATTATTACTCCCCTTTCTTTTATTGCCTGCCCTGCTGGATGATCTTGCACTCTCTATAAAACTTCAAATGAAAAATAGAGAATGACACTGTAAATACAGGGCAGGCAATATTACCTCCTTTTATTTATTTTGCGTAAAACTCATCAAGTAATTTATTCACTTTGTTGGCTACCTCATCAAGTCCTTCCTTTGCAGTCAATTGCCCTGTAAAAACCCCCTGCATGACTGAGGCGAATATCTTCTTATACTGCCCGAAAAAAGGTGTCGTCTGTCCATCATTTTTATAAAATTTTGGAAGTTCGGATAGAAAATATTGAACCTCTGAATTATCTTTGAACTCTTGAAATGGTTTTGGTGTTGATTTCCTTGCAGGTGAAAGATTATAGACAGCCTCTAAAATGTTTGGGCCATTAGCACAGAAATATCTTACGAATAGTTGAGCATATTTTGCCTTTTCTGCATCATGATTATCAAATACCCCGAATCCGCCTGATCCAAGTGAGCTAACATTCGGTATCCCTTCTTTGGAAGGTATCGGGAACATTGCCAGATCAAGGTCTGCAAATTGCTTATCACCCTTAAGTCCATTGATAATGTGGCCAATCCCATAAAGCAATGTTGCAATTTGATGATTGAATATTAGATTATTGACATCCGTATAGAGCAGATTCTCAACCCCTTCAGGGAAACAACCTAGTGAATTATTGTAGATATCCAAATAATATTCAAGACCTTCGACTGCCTCCGGTGAATTTAAAGTGCATTTCCATTTCCCATTCTCAAGAGTATATGGTACTGCCCCGAATCCTTGCAACATTAACATTATAAAGCTTTGTTGACATTGAGAATCTCCAAACCACATACCCATTCCATAGACACCCGGTAATTTAGCGGAAGCAATTTTCTGTAATAAGGCTTTATATTCATCTGCTGTCCAGGTTCTTCCAGGTCTATCAAGTGGAAGCAAATCCAATGCCCCTGCATCTCTTGCAATCTTTTTACTGACCATCATTCCACCAGCGCCAACGCCTATAGGATAGTAATACATCTTGCCACTAAAACTGCTCATTTCTATTGCAAATGGAAAGAAATCATTTTTCTCTTCTTCGGTCAAATCAAAGGGTACGAGTAACCCGGCATTGGCATAACTTCCCACTCTCAATATGGCATCGCTTATAATATCCGGTGGAGTTCCTGACGCAATATTTAAATTTAGCTTTTCCGTTCCGCTATCATAAGGGATAATCTCAAGTTCAATATTTACCTCCGGATACTCTTTCTCAAACTGTTCTATGATGTTCTTTTCATATTCTCCAAGTGCAATTCCCAATCCTTCATAATTAATTGATGGGTATGTCCAAAAACTTACATTCGTTTTAGCGCTTGCCGTTATCGCAAGGCTAAACATGAATACACAAACTAACAATACTAATACTATTTTTTTCAATACGTTATCTCCTTTCTAATTTAGATTTAAGTATCTCATTTTACCTTCCAGGCATCGCCTCCTTTTGCCCATATTCAGGTTTCGTTAATGGCATCACCTCCTTATTTTACTTCCTTACTTAACTTTTCCAGTTCTGATTTCATCTCTGTATTTATAGCTAAAACAATTTCTAATTTCTGTGTAGTCATATCAAACCAACCCTGTGAGGGACTTAATTTTGCACCTTCATCTGTTTTTGCTTCAATTAACCCAGTAAATAGAAAATCATTGATACCCTTTATCTTTTTATTATTTTCGGTTATGTAAATAAGAACATCCTCTAATAAAATATCTATTCTTTTGGTTTTATTTAATTCCTTTAATTCACCATTGCTCATTTATTTTTCACCTCCTTTTTATTTTTGTTTATATAATCCTTATATTTTTTTATCATCTCAGTGCCATATCCACCATCGTCCCTAAACAAATATCCGCCCTCATTTTTATCTTCTAATTTTTTCTTTAAATTGATATTCTCCAAATACATTTCCCCATACTTTTTCAGGCAGTAGTCGGCTATCTCCTTGTCGCTTCGCTTTCGTATGTCGATATAGTTGTGAGTATGCTTCCGCTCAATTGCACTCATCACTTCTTCAACTAAATCTCCACCTTCACAAATAATATATAAATTTCCATATTTCAATTTCAGTTCTTTCCAAGCTCCTTCGTAATCTATTTTTATCATTTAATCCTCCTATCCTTTCATAATAAAAAAAGACAAGGCCATACCAAACGCATATTCGGCATCCCTTGTCTTTATATTTTTTTTATTTACTTTGACTGCTGTCATTGCAGTTCTCCTTTCTTTTTGACTTACGCTCTTATTCGTTGCAGAAAGTTGTTATCTATTAAGGGTTACACCCTCTATATATATCGTATAAACAATACATAAAGCTGTCAATGTTTTTTGGGAATGGGATTAATCCTCATCATCCTCATCACTGCTTATATTCACTTCGGGTATCCATAAAAGTTGCGGCCCCGCCTGCTTATTATAATAGTGTGTAAATACCGGATACCTACCCGCATCCATGCCGTCATCGTTGCTCTTTTCTACCGCCTCAAGCACATTGCCATCCTTGTCTACCTTCCGCTGATAGCTCTGCACTTCTTTAATAATATTCGTACTTCGCTTGGTAATATGAAGTTTCAAACTTTGTATAAACTGTATTCCTTCCTCAACTGACCCCTTACCCTTCTTACATGCCATGATATTATGAAATCCTGACCGCTTGATTTCTTCTATCGCCTCTGGCTTTTCATTATCGGCAAAGATTAATTTATTTTGTATACCCTCTGTTTCCATATCGGCAATCAATTCGGGAACAGTCTGCTTTCGTTTATAAATAACTTCATCCCAATATAAATCTTTTTCGGTTAGATAAACTCTCACTAAAACATTGGGATGGATATATCCGAAATCAAGCCCGTATATTTCCTTATCGGTATCAGGGAAGTCATCCACGATATCCCAATTGGAATAGACGGAATGCTCCAATTTACCATATTCGCCGAGGGTAAATACTGTTCTTGCATTGCCTGTGTATCCTTCTAATATTTCTTTATATTCATCATCTATAAATCGGTTATCTTTATAGGTTGTTCTTAATGGGAAGAAATTTTTAGGGTTGCCTTCAAAAAAATATTTGTTAGTCCAGTTCATAACCGATATCGGATTATAGGTAAGTATTATTTGCTTATAGTTTTTGGTTTTACCTCGTAACCTTCGGTTTATTTCATTAAAGTCATCTAACGATAATTCGCTTGCTTCTTCAATCCAAACACTTGTCACGCCCTCAATTGACTTTAATTTCTCCGGGTCATCTATCCCTGCAAAATAAAGCATATTTCCATTACAATATTTAATGTCCATATCAGATCTATTAATAGTAAATAACTTACTTAATCCCCACCTTAATATATAATCTTGAAATAATTGAAAAACGGATCGCCTTAATGTTCTTGCTACTTTTCGTACAATTAATATTCGATGCCCTTCTTCTTTTATTATTCTAATCAAATTTTTTTCTGCTGCGAACCAACTTTTACCACTGCCTGCTCCACCATAGAGTACGAGGTATCTCAAAATATTCTGATATAAAGGCAAGTAAACTTCGTTGGTTATACTTTTTAGGTCTACATTAATTGTTGTTTTCATTGGCCTCCCCAAGAATATTGATTATGACTTCTTGTTTATCGAGATTTTCGCCCATGATACTCAAGTCTAACTTGCATAACTTTTCATAACTACTAACCACCTTTTCCAATTCATTTATGGTATTAACATTGATGATGTTATTATTCTTGAAATCCTGTATAACCTTATTCAGGATTGCCTTCAATATACTCAACTGGGTCTTGATCTCCGCCCGATAATCTGCCTTTGTATTTACAATAGTCTTATCGGTTTTATCTTCTAATTTTTTAGCATTATTAATATTTCTCTGTTCTACCCTTTCCTTCCAATTATATTTTTTATACCAACGCCAAAAAGTTCTTTCAGATACCTGACACTTAACTGACGTTTTACTGACATTTTCATCAGTCGTATTTCCACCTAAACTATAAAGATATTCAAGAGCTTCAATATGTTTTAATTTTTCTTTCAATTTATCTTCACCTTTTTATTTTATTAATTTTAATTTTTCTATTTCTGGATTTTTATAACTATTATTTATTTCTTCTTCTATCTCCTCTATCATCACCTTAAAAGCCTTCCCTTTTAACCCTATCATTTTTATAACTGCTTCAATCTCACTTGCAGGTATATCTAATTTCATTCTGCTATTGCCATCCTGCCCTGCTATATTTATTGCTGAAAGGATATCTGGCAATGATGCAATAAATTCTATTTTTAGCTTATCCATAACTACCTCCACTTTATAATCTCTTTATCTAATAATTCCACAATCAGCGGATCACCAAAGAAGCTTTTCTGGTATACCGGCCTTTCGACCCTCCCATCATTGACTACCGTATTATGGCCAATCCTTTCTCTCGTCCCGCTGCTGACCCTTTCCATAATCGGCAGGCCTTCCATCTGCCCAATACTGCTGATATAATTGCCTTTCTGCTTCCTGTACCCATTCGCCCAAAAGTACACATAATCGGAAAGCGTTGTTTGTGATACCTTTAGCACTTTGGCAATCCGTTTTAATTGCCATCCCTTTTCTATCAGTTCAAGTATCTCCATTTTGTGGCTGTCCATGTAGCCCTGATAGGTTGCCACCCTTTGCATATATTTACCACCTCTTTTTTAATAATTATCGCCCTCCTTTTTATCAAACATCTTGTCTTCTAACTATTTCACCATATCTTTTAATCTAAAATCAGTCAGCATACTTCTCGGTATCCCCTCTGCCCTGCCAATTGCCCGCTTGATACGCATTTTGTCCTCTATTGCCTCTCTCATAAATTATTGTCAAGATATTCGTTAATATACTCCAGCAAGTTCCGGGCCGTCTGTTCGGGTATGTGTAAAGTTACCATTTTTCTGTCCTCCTTAAAGATTATTTTCACGTGCATCCAAAACTTAAATTCCAATGACTCAAAGATATCACCTCCCCTCTAATAGTTACCCCCTTAAAAAAATTTTAAAACTGCTTCTAAATCTTCTTTAAGAATCTCAAAATTATAAACATTCTTATCTACGTTTAAAGTAAATGCTATTTTTGTCTTATCAGCTGTGTCTGGTTCTTCTGCTATAAGTTCAAAGATTTTTCTATTATCACCTGAACCTTGCTCGACATCAAAAGTGGGAATTATTAATTTTAAGCAATCTTCCATTTTTTCACCTCCCTTCTATAATTATTTCAGTTCTTGGATTATTCTTATCTATATTAAATGTGATATTTGGTTGCCCTATCACCTCATAACTATCATCAGCTATAATATTTTGACTCACTAAATTGTCAAGCCAGGCAATTAGTCCACCACCTAAATAATTCGAAACATCACGCCTTCTCTTGTCTTTAAAATATATATCAAAAGTTAACTTTGCTTTATTATATTTAGGTCTTTTCCTATTTGCTACCTCACCTTCTATCAGCCAAAATATTCCATCTTTATATGCTTTCCTTTTAGCCCAATGCATATTCAAATATTTATTTTTGCTTAATGGCACTTCATTTATGATTATTTTTATCTTGGCTCGCCTCCTTTCGTTTATCATATATTTCAGCACTTTAGCTTTAACCTTTATTTTGCTTCGCCTCCTCTTCTGTAAATACACAATCTATTTTGAAATACCAATCATTTTTTTGTAATCTATTAACCCGACAATTTTGGCAGACCACTACAAAACCTCTTATATTTTGACTAATAAAATGTCTATGTGCTACTAAACTTAATCCTTTGTCTTCCCCACAAAAAATACACTCCAAAGAAAAATTAGTATCTTCATTTTTATTTTCCAGTTTACCTTCCATTATTCCCCACCTCCTTCGGGAAGTATTTTTGCTCTAAATCATATATAATTTCTCTTATTTGTTGTGTTGAAAGTTTACGTTCATATTTCGTACCATAATAAGAATTTATTATATTGTCCAACCATCCCCACATCTCCCGATACGCCTCACCTGGCTGAAGCAACCTAACTACATCTGGAAATTCCCTATAATTAGCAGACTCACCACATATAGGACATTTAATTTGCTCTTCTGCTTTAAACTCATAATCCACCACTTTTCGCCTCCTCTAATTCCCTTTTATACAGAATTACCTCGTCATCATCTACACAGTTATTAAGCAGTGCCTCAAGTTCACGCTGTCTATTCTTCTTTTTGTACCACTTATATGCTTCGGTTTTAATATATTCCAACCCACTAAAACTCCACCTTTCAATTATTGCTCTGTTAATAACTCCCCAATCTATATTTTCAGATGATTTCATACAAAAAT
>Ga0307377_10005450_pt1 | contig 13631 bp, 14 predicted proteins | sample TR3MG_FD_202535 | JGI IMG/M metagenome (GOLD analysis project Ga0307377, IMG submission 202535) | Soil microbial communities from Risofladan, Vaasa, Finland - TR-3 | ecosystem: Environmental > Terrestrial > Soil > Coastal area > Acid sulfate soil | place: Finland: Risofladan, Vaasa | collected... | reverse complement strand
ATCAACATCACCGTTGGAGCCGTTGCAACTGCCCAGACCTTCAAAGTTGTACTCGAAGGTACTACCCTCTAAATTAGATTGACCGACGGGAATCGAACCCGCAACCACCGGCACCACAAGCCAGCGCTCTACCAATTGAGCTACAGCCAACATAATGAAGTGCGCCAGGTAGGAGTCGAACCTACGATGTTTACCCGTTGGGTGCGAGATTTACAGTCTCGGGATTTCGCCGCTAATCGCCACTGACGCATAGTACGAGAAGTGGGAGTCGAACCCACAATACACTGCCCCCTCAAGACAGCCGCTGTTCCAATTCGCGTATTCTCGCTTGTTGTCAATTTGTGAAACACAAATTGATTTGTCGTGCATATTTAGAGAAATATTAACGACAAACTTTGTGCCAAAGGTCGGGATCGAACCGACGGCCACCTGATTTTCAGTCAGGCACTCTACCTACTGAGTTACCTTGGCATATACCCGTGAGAGGACTCGAACCTCCAACATCCGGATCCTAAATCCGGCGACTCTTCCAATTGGCCTACACGGGCTTAAAGTACGAAGGGTGGGACTCGAACCCACAACATCCAATTTTTGAAACTGGCACCTCTTCCAGTTGGGCTACCCTCGCATAATACGACCCTCGGGACTCGAACCCGAAACTCCGGGATTTTAAATCCCGGTCCTCTACCATTTGGGATAGGGTCGCATGGCAGGCCCGCCAGGAATCGAACCCGGATTAAGGGATTTGGAATCCCCCAGTTTACCATTCAACGTACGGACCTATAGCGGAAGGTGCAGGATTCGAACCTGCATGCCGGTGAAGGCGTCTCCGGTTAGCAACCGGGCCCATTACCATTGATGGTAACCTTCCAATTGATTCACGATGGTGCTCTCCCCCTCTTTATGATGGCTGGAGGTTCTGGCCGTAACCGAGCACGGTGCGCGTGCAACACACCACGTTTACCCTCGACAGAGACCGTGAATCAGAAGCGATGGTGAGACTCGAACTCACGTGACGGGTTTTGCAGACCCGGACCTGGCCACTCGGACACATCGCCATTTGCGGAGGGTGAGAGAATCGAACTCTCATGGCAGCTCTTCACCGCCTTACCGATTTTCAAGACCGGGGCCTTACCTAGTTAGACTAACCCTCCTTTGTACGAACTCTTCAATTTTCAAAGAACACTACGGAAGTCCCAGGGATCGAACCTGGGCTACGAATAAACGTAGACTTACGCTTTCCAGGCGCATGCCTTACCGCTCGGCCAGACTTCCTATGTGAGAGGCTATCGCCTCACGGAAGTCGGACTACCAACTAAAATGTGACAGGGAATATAAACAGAGACTGGAATAGAGACACAAAGAACGGGCGTCCTTTGTTTGGGCGTTTTGAACTACTATATTTTCTATAAGTTTTTTCATAGCTAAACCTCACTTCCAAGCACCCACCATATCACGTTGAATGCTGGAAGTAAAGAAAAAACTACACTAGAATTTTTTTAATTAACCGGGAGGGAGTTTTTGGGTTCTTGAGCATCGTTTGCAGAACGGCCAGCCGAACATCCGCGTGAGAAATTGAGATCCCTTCGTCGTACCAGAAAGGCCCTGCAGGTTGGCTTAGCAGACGCTGACCTACGATACCATTACCTACCTTGGAGGAGAAGTTATCATTAGGTGAGCAAATCGCATACGCTACTACAAAGTTAGCCTTCATAACATTCAGTTGCATACCAACCGTAATTTGGTAATCATGAATTTTCATCCTCAGAACTACCACATGGTTATCTATCAGGTGTTTACGACCAATTTTGAGATACTCCTTACGATCTTTCAACCTCAACTGACGCTCAGAGGCTTCCCTCTGACCTTTAGCAACACGTTCGGCAATCTCCTCTTGCTTTTCTTTAGGAAGTTTTTCGAACTTCTCTGTTCTCCACGTACGATCCATCTTACTTCTCCTTGGTTTGAGTATATACTCTCGATATATACTCAGGTTATAGTAGGCTGCATACTATATGTCAACCTAATTGCGGGATATACGGGATTTGAACCCGTGATCTTCTGCGTGACAGGCAGACGGGGACGGCCAGACTCCCCTAATACCCCATGGTGGCACACCCAGTAGGACTCGAACCTACTGGGTACTATGTTGTATAAAAATGTTCTTTCGATTATACTTGCGAGGGTGGGAGGACTCGAACCCCCATTGATCCAGTTACGGTACTCACGATTAGAAGTCGTGTCCGATACACCCCCGGAGTAATCATGAACTCTTGTCATCACTGTTTAAAACCAACCTCCAACCCTAAATTCTGCAGTCGATCATGTTCCGCTATCCACAATAACAAAACGGCACCTAAACGACCTTCTAAACCACGTCCATGCTCCTTGTGCAAAAACGAATTTACTCCAGAACGAAATGTCCGCTCGACCTTATGCGATGTCTGTCGAAATACTCGAACATCCGATTACATCAAAACAAAGACCCTCGCTGAATATCATTCTGCCATATCAATCATTGGCAAGCATCCAAGCTGGCGTAACTCCCACATCCGAGTACTCAACCGTCAATGGAACAAGCATCTTATCCAAAACCCATGCCGTAATTGCGGATATGATAAGCACGTTGAACTATGCCATATCCGGCCTATTACAGACTTCCCTGACACGGCTACTGTCGGAGAAGTGAATTCTGAATCTAACAATGTTCCTCTCTGTCGGAACTGCCACTGGGAATTCGACAAGGGACTCATTACCCTATAGAAGGCCACTGCTCTTCCGGCTGAGCTATGGGTGCTCGACGCAGATGGAAGGACTCGAACCTTCGCCCATCAGTTTAGGAAACTGCCGCTCCATCCATCTGAGCTACACCTGCATAGTGCGGGATAAGAGACTCGAACTCTTAGCCTTCTGGTTGGAAGCCAGTCGCTCTGCCAATTAGAGCTAATCCCGCAAAATTTGGGGCTTACTTTATCACCGCTTTGCCAGGAACCACCCTGGTAAGTCCGGATTAATTTCACCCCGGGAGCGATACCTTCAACTGGTTAGGAATCACTATCATCTCCTGTGGAACTGGTCGGAGTCGAACCGACAATCGTCTGGTTGCAAACCAGGTGCCTTCCCATTTGGCCACAGCCCCATGACCGGCACTCCGGGCTTTCCCCGAGTGCCAGGTAGCGCCCCGCGTGTGCGCGACTAACCGTAGATCGTGAGGGGCTCGAACCCTCGACCACCGGATTAAAAGTCCAGTGCTCTACCAACTGAGCTAACGATCTATAAATGGCCTCTCCCGATTTGAACGGGAAACCACCGGTACCAAAGACCGGTGCTCTACCAGTTGAGCTAGAGGCCAGTGAACACTCCTGGATTCGAACCAGGGACATCAGCCTTATCAAGACTGGGCTCTACCACTGAGCTAAGTGTCCGTAGTAGACTCGCCCGGATTCGAACCGGAGACTTTCCGGTTATGAGCCGGGGGTTCTTCCAACTGAACTACGAGTCCTTATCATCAATTTCTGCGTGTACCTCTCGATGGCAATTAGCACATAACATATCGCATTTATCTAGCTCATTTTGGATGCTCTCCCATTTTCTGGAATGAGCACCGCTAATAGAAAAGTCCTTTCCAGTAGCATCTCTGTGATGAAATTCTAAAGCTCTAACGTTTCTATGGTATCCGCAACGGATGCATGAACCGCCTTTGTATTCCACGCTCTTTTCTTTTAATTTAAACCTTCTTTTATTTACTACGCATGAGTTGCAGGTTGAGTACAAATGACCCTTCTGCTTATCGTACACGTAGGATCTTCCGCAAACTTTGCACTTTAACGTAAGTGTTGTGGATAATCCGTGAGATGGTTTAGTTTTAATGCAATATTTGGCGAGCCAATAACGTACCGTGGTTTGAGACTTACCTGTAATCTTAGAAATTTCTCGTGTGCTTAGTTTTTTATTTACTAATTCTAATAAAACTTCTTTTTTCATGACACACCTCTGGCACTGTGTACCACTATTTAGCTCAGATGTACAGTACTTATTATGCTCTACCTACGTTGAGCTACCGGCGAATAGCCCCTCTTATGGGAATTGAACCCCACCTTCGCAGCGGGTGCGACCCGTACGACGTGCGACCAGTTACACTAGCGAGGGATGCTGGACATTTGGGAGGATTTGAACCTCCGACCCCCTGTACCAAATAAGCTTGCAAGCTGTGACAGGTGCTCTACCAGACTGAGCTACAAATGTCTGTTCGGTAATCACGGTGTGGCTGGGACGGACTAGGAGTTTGGCATGCCTCCGCTATCCAGCCGTACATTCCTATGGTACGTGTTGTTGTGACTTACCTATGACCCCAACCGGATTCGAACCGGTGTGACCAGCGTGAAAAGCTGATATCCTTGACCTGACTAGATGATGGGGCCTGGAAGGGGTGCCGGGGTTTTACCGGCGTCACCCGGAGTGCTACCAGAACTGGCGCGTACCCCGAGGGCTCTAACGTTGAGCTATACCCCAGCACCGGCAGTAGGAATCGAACCCACAACCTACTGATTACAAATCAGTTGCACTAGCCTATTGTGCTATGCCGGTATGGTAGCAGGGACGGGACTCGAACCCGCGACAACCGGCGTATGAAGCCGGTGCTCTCCCAACTGAGCTACCCTGCAGAGCATCACACGAGAATTGAACTCGTACCCCAACGTTGGCAACGTTGTGTCCTACCTTTAGACGAGTGACGCTGGAGCCGATCTTTTTGATAAGAGGCGGCGGCTTCCTCTCTTAGCCCTTATCAAGGGCCGTGGGCCAGTGTAGAGAATCTCGGATTCGAACCGAGGACCTGAGCGTTGTAAGCGCCCTGCTCTTCCACTGAGCTAATCCTCTATGAGGCCGGTGGCAGGATTGGATACCTGCTTTGTCGGGGTAGTACTAATTCCCCCATCCACTTTCCGTTGCGACTTTCCGTGGATAATGGGTTCGCAACCCATCTGAGAAAATACTCTGTTACACCGGCAGCACCCTCTGCAGGACTCGAACCTGCAATAACGGACTTCGTAGGCCCGCGCCTTTCCGGTTTGGCGAAGAGGGCAATATGTATTTGGAAACTATTGTTTAGAAATGCGGTACTTGGATTGCGGTCTGGAACGGGCGATACGATAGGAGCTTTGTTTAAGGGCGTTCTGATATTCTTGAACGTACTCGTCACCGCGCTCCTTCCATTGATCCATATCGAAATCCCACCAGGACGGCTTCTTACCGTTATCAGAGAAGGAGCTCTCAGGAGTCCATTCTCCGGTATGCATCTGATCAAGCTGGGTAGGCATCCCCGGTTCGGCACCAATACCTAGCATTTTCTCCAGATCTTCGATACGCATCTTTAGGTCTGCTATTTCACTGTGACCCATGAGTTGTTGGTCGCTGAGGTACGTGATCATATTTGACAGGTACTCGATTTCATCTCTATTTTCCTCACCCTGGAATGGAGAGGGGAGGGTACCTGGGCGGTAATTGGAAATATCAGTCATTTGCGGTTGCATGTTTACCGGAAGGTTCTGGGCTATCCGGTGCATTGCAAATTCACCCAAAGTTTTGTAATACATGTTGAATCCTTTACCAGTTGGTACGAGTGTATCATACCATGCTGTATTTTGGATTTTTTAATTGTCCGAGTGGAGGGATTTGAACCCCCGACTCCCTGGTCCCAAACCAGGTGCGCTACCAGGCTGCGCTACACTCGGATTTACCATTTTGTCTCTATTCATTTGTCAAAGAACTATCCTTGAAAGTCGAGATCAGCCAGCGACCGCTTCGTCGTCCCAGAATGCCATTCCGGGCAAGGTTTAATAACAGAGTTACCCTCTACGTTCTTCCACTTGAAGCGTTGGCATATCCCTGACGCTGGTCCCTTCCACGGCGATTGGCATCGACGCCAATACATCAGGTTATCACTAGCTGATCTCGATTTTCAAAGAACTCCTTGCCCGCACGCCAGGACTTGAACCTGGAACCTCCGGATTAACAATCCGTTGCGCTACCGATTGCGCCACACGCGGTTAAATTGTCAAAACACTACCCAAAAGACGGACCTCGGCAAAAACCGAGATACTCTCCGATAGGGGCCACACGATATTATTTCGTGTTCGCGTGGCCCTTAGAAAATTGTATTAAAATCTATCTGTTCGGGGGTAAACGCTGGGCACGGGCGCACACCGCCGCCGATGGTGGCGACTCTGGGCATCCGTTTTTGAGACAATAGGGACATTGCTATTCTCCAGCGTTAAGTCCTGAGATTACCACAAGCCGTTTTTGGTGTCAATCGCTTTTTTAAAAGATTGACATTTTGGCGTAACCTGTGGTATATACACAGGGTAACTTGCAAGGGAGGTACGCAATGACTGAAGAGGTTTATAAAAGTACTTTTGAGAAATTCGTTGAGGATATAAACGCTATTTGCGATACAGAGACTCGAATGCCTGACTATATGGCTGTTCGTGCTAAGAATGATGGTATCGTAATCTTCAGTCCCCACATGGGTGATCACAATTTCACACTGGGAGGTGCCTTAAACGATATATGCCCTCAACCGGGGGTGGGTTATCAACCGCAGCCAGAGTCCTGGCGGAATGCTTTCGAGATACACATCGACTCCGAGGGATTTACCATCTGGAAGGATGCGGAACGTCATGAATGTGCAGCGCGTATACGTCTTTATGAAGTCCCGGGTTGCTGGTTGGTGGAGCCAACCCCTATAGGCATGTGGAGGAGGATTCCATCCGATATCGTTAAGATGAAAGACGCCAAACACAGCAGGGCTTGGTACCTACTGTTTGAGAGGAAACACTTACCGGTAGCGCCACCGGGATCTAAAAGGGGTTGTGACCGTATTAATGAGATAGTCGCGGAGGAAAAGAAAGATAATGACTGAAGACCGAATTAAATACCTGTCAGAGTGGCTGAAGTACTACCAGCAGCAGTACTACGCCGGAACTCCTCAAATATCCGATCAGGACTACGACAAACTTGAAGATGAGTTGCGGGCCCTTGACCCTGGTAACGCCGCCCTGCAGCAAGTAGGTGCCGCTGTGTACGGACAGAAGGTGGAACACGCCCGTCCGATGCTATCGCTAGAGAAGGTCAGAACTTCCGGGGAGGTTTTTTCGTGGATGGACGGGGAGACCTGCGTAGTGACTCATAAAATGGACGGAAGTGCGGCTTCGTTGGTGTTCAAAAACAAGCAATTGGCAGTTGCAAAGACTCGTGGCGACGGAAAAGTTGGGGAAAATATCACCGAGCACGTAAAATGCATCAACTGCCCGCAGGATGATCTCCCTGATTGCGAGATCCGGGGGGAAATTTGCATTTCTGGGGTGAAATTTGCAGCGTTAACCGATGAAATGCTACGAAGGGGTCTTGAAAAACCCAATTCAATACGTAATATTGTCGCTGGTTTACTCCATCGTAAGGACAATATCGACCTTTGCGCGTATTTGGACTTCATCGCGTACGATTTCATCCTAGATAACGATGAATTTCATAGCGAAAACGAGAAATTTCATGAATTACGTAACCTGGGGTTCCTCTTACCTGCTTATGAGTTCGTAACTTCTGATGAAGAGATCGATAACTACCTTCAAAAGTACCAAGACGACGACTCCAAGCAGTTTCTGACAGACGGCGTGGTCTTTTCTCTTAACATTTTATCGAAACAAAAGGAGCGCGGCACCACTAACCACCACCCAAAGGGTAAGTTGGCCTTCAAATTCCCCTCTGAGGTGCGTCAGACTACCGTCAAAGACATTGAGGTGGACGTAGGACGTACCGGTAAGCTCACTTTTGTTGGAATTGTGGAACCGGTAGAGCTCTCAGGGGCGCAGGTGGGCCGCGTAACGCTTCATAACCTAAAATACATCCGAGATCACAAGATAAACATAGGATGTACCATTGAGATAACCCGATCTGGCGAGGTTATACCCAAACACGTCCGTACTGTTACTGAATATGGCGAGTATAGAGCTCCTCTGGCGTGTCCTGCGTGTGGTGGATCGTTGGAATGGACCGAAACTGGGGTAGATTTGGTCTGTACCGGCCTAAATTGCCCTGCTCAGTTGTTAGGTAAGGTTTCAAACTGGATTTCTAAGGTTGGAATCGATGGAATTGGCGATTCTACCCTGGAAACACTCCATGAGCGCGGTTGGGTGGAGAATATTCACGATTTATACCTACTAGACCCGCTTTTAATCAGTCAAATTGAGGGTTTTGGCGATAAATCCGCTGAAAACATCGTTAACAACGTACAAATGCACAAAAATATCCCAATTTCCAAGTTTTTACCGGCTTTGGGGCTCCAGGGGCTCGGAAATGGCGTTTCTAAGCTAATTTTGGACAAATATCCAACAATTTCGGAGGTTTTAAGCCTAAAATATGATGAATTACTTGAAATTTCTGGAATTGGCGATGTTTTAGCTAAAAGTCTTTCTGTAAACGTCCGAACCTATATTCCGGTGATACTTAAGAACCTCAGTGAGGTGGGTGTTAAGGTAATCGACGGTGAGCGGCCAAAAGAGGGTATATTTACGGGAAAGAGCTTCGTTATCACTGGAACTCTCTCCAGGAGTAGAAATGAGATTGAAAGCTGGATTGTTTTACGTGGTGGGAAGTGTTCATCTTCTGTAAGCAAGAAGACTTCGTATTTGGTATGTAACGAGCCAAGTACCAGCTCTAAATATACGAAAGCTGAAAAGTTAGGAACTCCGATTATCACTGAAGATGAGTTGTACGAGGCGGAAAGGGACATTAGTGAATCCTGAAATCAATTATCCACCTGGAATCGACCGAAGGCTTATCGATTGGGTGAGATTCCCGATAAGTGATGTCACCTGTAGCGTATCAAAGTGCAGTGACCTGGACACCCGGGAAACTGACATAGGAATATTTTGTCTAATTTGTTATATGGACCTACCTTCATGTAACGAACCTGGATGCCACCGGCCTGCAATGGAATACATCAGCGATCCCGGTAATAACAAAAAGCGTCGTAAATCCTGGATACCTCAATGCAGAGACCATTATTACGATCCAGAAGCAGAAAGAGAATACCTACATGAACAGCGACAACGACTGCAACAGGGATCATCGCACTCAAACGGCGCTACTTACTGAAGTTCGGAGTACTATGACCCGCATATCGCAAGAATTGAAGTCCGAAATGGACAGGATCGGAAAACTTCCAGTAGAGGCGTTGAGCGTCCAAGAGCGTGCTGCGATGCTGGTAGGTGCCAACCAGGTACTACGTCATCTGGAGGATCACGCAAAGCGGGTTCTTAATCCACCCCCTAACGAAATAGACTTTTACGACATACCTCTTATGAAGCTCAATCAAGGTATTACTGCGAACCAAATACGCGGTATCCGACGATTTATCAGCAATCTGGGAAACCGCTTCGAATCCACTCCATCACCTATCAATACTACGTCAGATTAGTAAAAAAGGACTTGTAAAATAAAGTAACCTGTGGTATATAAGTAGCTGTACTTAACCATAGGAGGTGATTATGCAAAAAACTGAATTTTTAGAAAAATTGGAAGAACTCAATGAGTTCATGCAGTATGTTATTTCGGCTGTAGACGAGGTAGACGGTATAACCGAATCTCAAAAATCCGTGCTAACTCAGAGCAAGGGTGGAGTATCCACCGCGTTGACTTTGATTAAAGGTGGAAAGGATTTGCCACCCGCGCCATCGGCGGCACCCCCGGAGCTCCCTAAGCCCAAAAAAGGTGCCACTGTAAAATATCTCATGAATCTGGATGGTACCTTCAAGGTGGCGAAAGGTCGAGTGGTATCCGACTTTGCAAAGATGTACGCCGAGCGTCTGGAACTCCTATCTGAGGGCGTCAAGAACGACGCAGCGAAAATGGCAGGGCTCCATCCAAGCAATTACATCAGGGCGTTGAAGCGTGCGGAGCAATCAGGCGAGTAGTGAGTATACATTCCCCAAATAAGGCTCGTATATCCCGCCTATCATTGATACGTCATGGAATTTGGTGGTGGGCAGATGATCCTGATAACCCGTTTGGTTTTGCACTACTGGCGTGCCCTCGTATCAGTCGGACGGATAAAATGGGGTCCTTGGTGTACCTGTATACGATGGAAGAGGCGGTTGACTGGAAATATCCTAAGCTAATTGCCCGGGAGGATTGCGATTCACCGCTGTCAAAGTTAGGGTGGGTTATCCACCGAGGGGGTGACGAAACAAACTGGACCCTCCCCGGCAGATTACACCCCAGCGTTACGATAAAGCTGATCCGGAAGAATATCATTCACTACAATCGTGTAACCAAGAAGTGAGGATCATATGTCTAAAGGCATGATGACTGAAAGACAGCGGGAAGTATTGGATTTCATAGCAGGTTTTATAATCGATAGGGAATATTCTCCCACTCTCCGTGAGATCGGTGCAGCCATGGGTATAAAGTCAACCAACGGAGTTAACGATCACCTGGAGAGTTTGCGCCGTAAGGGATATCTCATGCATACGGAGGGAAGTATCCAGAAAAGTAGGGTTCTCCGTATTTCTGCGAAAGGTAGGTCCCTCTACGCTAAGCTTTCCCGTACTTCGATGTCAGGTAAGCTGGATAGACTTCAGCGGCTTGTAGACGGTTTCCCTAATAACGTTTTCGTTGAAGCGGAAGATGGGTGCCAAACGCCGTTGGACGGTGCGACCGTTGTCGTGGACATCGTAGGTAAAATACTAAAAGACGAATATTGAGTTTTAAAACTATCTAATTGTTTTATGATACCCTTAAGGTGAGGTGTTATCATGAGCAAGGTAAAAACAATACTGTGCCTATCAGCTTCCAGCGAATTTTACGGTAAGTGGATCCGGAGAATAACCCGGTCACCTGTAAATCATGCATTTGTGATGTTTCAGCACCCGGAGTTATCCGGAGATCGTTGGTGGGCTATCCAGGTAGCTGAGCGCGGAGTAGTTTTAGAACCCGCTGAGCGCGTCGTTGGTAGCCCTAAAATGACACTACTGGAGTGCTACGCGTGCACGGGTACAGATCTGTGGCCGGGGGTTCAGGTCCATTTTGGCACACTGGGGGCGGGTTATGATTGGTGGGGTATTTTTGGATTTTTGTTGATGATCGAGGCTAAGCGGCTATTCGGTATAAAAATACCTAATTTATACCACGGAAGCGGTCAGTATTTCTGCTCCGAATTTGTGATGACAGTCCTCCGGGGTGCTGGATTGAACTGGGCTAAATGCTTGATACCGTCTGAGGTGTCGCCTGCCAACCTTCGTGAAATGATACTTTGTAGGATCGACAGGGGCTGGAGCGCCGTTCCATGCCCTGTTAACGCGGAGAGTGCTGTTTTAAATAATCCAACAAATAGTGCGGTATAGTGTGAGGTATCAGGAGGACATCTACTATGAAGATGCGAAGATTAGCGGATACTAACGTCGAGGAGAGACTCGAAGCTTATTTGAAAAAGAAAGCAACGATGACCGAGAGGCTTCAGCAGGAACTTGACTCATATAACTATGATCAGATGCTCAACAACGATGGTACACCCATAAAAAGTGCACCTGCAGGCGGTATCGGTAAATTTAGAGTTAGTGATAGCCCATATTCTGCCGCAGCCGGTCGCGAGATAGCGATTGTTACTGAGGAGGCGACTAACCAGGATTTCATAGTTGATCCCTTCACGGCCATCTACCAACTCCAGCAGCTTTATCCTGGAATTCAAGAGGGTGGCGTATCTCCTGAAGATGTTAAAGGTGCCTTACAATTAGCCGCTGCGGACCTTCAAGGGGAGATGGAGGTTCAAGATGAGGGTATGGCGGTTGAAGGATCGTATTCAATTGCAGCCACCTTGCACGCCGAAGATCGAATCCACCTGGATGCGTTGATCCAGGAAAGCGGATCTACGTTTGATGAAGAGCCCACCGGGGTGGTTGCTAAATCGAGCGCGGATATTCTGGCCCAGGTATCGATGGAAGATGTATCAATGTACCCTGACATTGATCCTGAAGCATCCTATTCGTCCCTCCTGAAGTCCGTTCAGAGCAATATTTTAAATAAATACCCAGACGCTTTCGTGGATGTCATTGAAGGTCCGGTAGACCACGTAATGGTACGTACTGGTAACTCCAAGAGTGCAAGCAACCTTAAATCAGCGTTGTACGACATTATTGATGAAACTCGCCGCGATGACGACTCTTGGGTGGTCTTTGAAGGTGAAGAGCTCTGGTAATGTTTGATGCTAAGTATAGTTGCAGCTTCATCAAAAACATGGTAATCTCTATTACAAAATAGGAGGATCCATGGGATATGACCGAAATACCAAAAAGGAGCTGATCGACATCATCAATAAATTATTGATGGAGAGGGCCGACATGCTTAATAGGTCTTCGAGTGACACTGCCGGTAAGGTAGCCCTGCGTAGAATTAAAACACTGGAATTTCTATATAATAAGGTTCAGGTACAATTTGTAGCTTCTACTGAAATAATTGAAAATACAAAACTTTTACTGGACGAGGAGAGGAAAGACTCTCAAGTCCTCTTGAAGATACAAGAGCAGCTAATCACTTTACTTGGCGGCAAGGTTTGGATTTGTCCGTCCTGCGGTAAGGTAGCTTCAGGTGATGGTGGACCACACCTGGTAATGTGCGCGGACTGTGTATCGTAGGAGAATATTATGTCAAAAGAGCAACCAGGTTTTTGGCTTCCACCTGCGGGTAAACCATCTGGTGACGTGGGCCTACAAGGTCAATCTTCGCTAGAGCGGATCAAGAATTCCACGAGTCCTGCGGCTATTCAGATTGCAGCGTCTAAGGCCCAGGCGTTTGGCACTGATTTTGGTAATAGTGGGGTTTTTGGTAGCGTTTCATCTCAACCAAGCAACCCAGGCGGTGGGTTTATGCCACAACCTGCCGCACCTCCGGCAAATTTTGATGCCATCCAGGACGATTACAGCTACCGAGTGGCATCTGCGTTATATCATTCAGGTCAACCCGATGATGTGATTGAATGGGAAGATGGGTCTGTTTCGGAGCTCTATAGCCGTGATATGGCTATTCTGCATATCCGCGCTGGAAGACAGATGGACCACGTAGATATTGAAAATTTCTCTTCAATTCGCGAGCTGGACGCACGCTGGCAAAACCTGTAAGTTTTAGACATATCCCCTTTAATAATTACAAATACAATGATGGTATAGTATCCTAGTAATGGAAGGGTACAAATATGCGTAAATCTGGATTAACAAGCGGGTCTTTGCAGCGATTGAATTACCTGGCTGAGTCATCTTTTACTATGAATCGTAGAGGTAACTGGGAGGATGAAGCTGAGGGTGCCTCCATTGAAGAAGGGCTAGACCCTACTTCAGATGACGCTCTTTTTTCGGATAGCGATGACCGAGATGAATTCGACCTAGCGTCTGAATCCACTGAACAGGTTACGGAAGATTCCCGGGTAGATTATCAAGAGGGACTGGAGCAATCCTCCCAGGATGATAAAAATGAAGATGCTGCTTTTAATGCGGAACCTGAGCCCTGGAATGAGGTATGGGAGCTAACTGCTCGTAAAAATTCATACGATATAAGAAATTACTACTTAGAGGGTAGTGAGGGCC
>Ga0307377_10005449_pt1 | contig 13632 bp, 13 predicted proteins | sample TR3MG_FD_202535 | JGI IMG/M metagenome (GOLD analysis project Ga0307377, IMG submission 202535) | Soil microbial communities from Risofladan, Vaasa, Finland - TR-3 | ecosystem: Environmental > Terrestrial > Soil > Coastal area > Acid sulfate soil | place: Finland: Risofladan, Vaasa | collected... | reverse complement strand
AAAAACAAGAGCAAGAACAACAACAAAAACTTCCTGATAAGGAAAAACTGTCAGGTATGTGCCCGGTCTAAAGTGTCAGGGATGTCCCCGGCCGTACAGCTTTTGACCCCTGGATGGGCGCTGATTGACGGCTCACAGAGGTAGTATGCGCCGGTCGGGGGCAATTGTCGGCAAAACAGGGATCAGGGCAGGGGCAGGTTTCAAGAGGTTGTCTATCGGATTCGAAGACCTGCTCATTGCGATGAGGCTGTCGAGTTCCATGAGCTGGTTTTCACCTTGTCGTTAGAACATCGTGTACAGGCAGGGGTCCAGCGGAGAGTGTCTAATTGCGATAAGCGCGGGATTCGTTAGCCTTTTCCTCGGCGAGGATATGGGCGAGGGCTTTCTCAGGGCAGACGTGATGCGCTTCGACCCGATCAAGCTCCTGCTCGGTCTCCACGCAGGAAGCGATCGTCATGAAGCAATCGAGGCAGCGGGTGTTGTAACTGCCGTTTTCGTTTTGTGTGCGACTGTACATTGTGTGGCGGGATTGTCCCGCATAAGCGACGATGTTAGGCGCAAACCCATTCGTATGTCGTGACTCGCGTCACCCGCCGTTGTGACGGCTTCTCCCATTTTTCGGGCGTCGATCCAATAGAAGCTTTCTTCACGTGCAACGCTTCACATTGTGAGTCCGGGGTTTGGATTGCGGCGAAGTTGCCAGCAGGGGGGCTGGCCGGACTGGGAAAAGAGCGACACGCTGCAGGGCACATCCTGAGTGCCCTGGTAGTCAAATTCGGTTTTCCTGCCCTTGAGTGGGATGGCGACGTAGCTGTTGACGGTGACCTTTGACTGCGGCGCGCCGCGCAGGCGATAGACGGCCCAATCGCCAAGGTAGACGAGGACAAAAGTCGCCGCCAGCACCAAGAGGCCACGGATGAGCCAATGCATCAGAAATCGAAACAAGCGTCAGCCTTTCTTCTCAACCGTGAGCGGAGGATCGCTCTTCAAGTTTAACGGAAGCTGAGCTACCTGACAGGTATTGGCCTTGGGGCTCCTTCGGGCATGACGAGTTTTTGGGGTTGGCAGCAGGCGCGCTCGAGTTTGGCCAGGTCGGACTGCATCTGCTTGTCCGTAGCGAGCGAGGCGAGTACGGCGGCGAGGATGGATGCGGAGGCCGGATCGGCGGGGGGCACGATGCGGTAGTGCATCCACTTGCCTTCGCGGCGGGCAGCGACGATGCCGGCTTTGCGCAGGTAGGCCAGATGGCGGGAGATTTTGGGCTGCGCCTGGCGGAGAATCTCGACAAAATAGCAGACGCATACCTCGCGCCCGGCGATGAGGTTGAGGAGCCGGAGGCGGGTTGGGTCGGCGAGGGCCGCAAAGAGGCTGGCGAGGTTTGCCGATCTGGAGTCACGAACCATGGGACCATTATATGCGGATTGACAAATATGTGTGCAGGTAATATATTTGCTAAAGCGTATATGAGGTGTTGCGAGATGACTACTGAAACGACCGTCCAGAAATCCGTGAAAGAGACAGTGCAGGAAAAGTATGGGGCAGCGGCGCGCGAGGTGCGGCAGACCAGTACAGCGGCGTGCTGCAACTCCGCGTTTACGTGTTGCGATCCTATTACAGGCAATTTATATGGCGATGCGGAGAAGGGCTCCCTGCCGGAGAAGGCGGTGCTGGCGTCGCTTGGTTGCGGGAATCCGACGGCGCTGATTGAACTGAAGGCCGGAGAGACGGTGCTCGATCTTGGCTCGGGCGGGGGCATTGACGTGCTGCTCTCGGCCAAGCGCGTGGGGCCTTCCGGGAAGGCCTACGGGCTGGATATGACGGACGACATGCTGGCCCTAGCGCGCGAAAACCAGCGCCAGGCGGGCGTGGAAAACGTGGAGTTTCTGAAGGGCGAGATTGAGAACATTCCTCTGTCCGACGGCTCGGTGGATGTGGTGATTTCGAATTGCGTGATTAATCTTTCGGCCGACAAGGACCGCGTGCTGCGCGAGGCGTTCCGCGTGCTGAAGCCGGGCGGGCGCTTTGCGGTTTCGGACGTTGTGGCGCGGGGCGAAGTGCCGGATGCGGTGCGGAAGAGTATGTCGCTTTGGGTGGGCTGCATTGCGGGGGCATTGGAAGAGAACGAGTACATGGCGAAGCTGGCGAAGGCCGGGTTCACGGAGATCTCGGTTGAGCCGACGCGCGTGTACAACATTGAAGACGCGCGGCGCTTTCTTGAAGACGCTGGCGTGGACGTGGACGCGATTGCGCCGCTTGCGGAAGACAAGCTGATGAGTGCGTTTGTGCGCGCAACGAAGCCGGGGCGTAGCTGCTGTGGGCCCACCTGCTGCTCAAACTGAACCCCGGATTACGAAGGAGAAACGATGCGTACGCCGTACAACATTCTCGTCCTGTGCACCGGCAACTCGGCGCGCAGCATTCTTGGCGAGGCTCTGTTCAACACGATGGGCGCCGGGCGCTTCAAGGCATACAGCGCGGGCAGTCACCCTGCGGGACGGGTGAATCCATTTGCCATTGAGCAGGTGCGCGGGCTGGGTTATCCGGTGGAGAACTTGCGCAGCAAAAGCTGGGACGAGTTTGCCGCGCCGGGCGCGCCGGAACTGGACTTTGTGGTGACGGTGTGCGACAAGGCCGCCGGGGAGATGTGCCCGCTTTGGCCGGGGCAGCCGATTACTGCGCACTGGGGCTTTCCCGATCCGGCGGCGGTGGAAGGCACGGACGAGGAAAAGCGCGCGGCGTTTGCGCACACGCTGCGGCAGATGCGGAATCGCGTGCAACTGTTTGTGAGCTTGCCGCTGGAGACGCTGGACAAACTGGCGATTGAGAAGAAGATGCGCGCGATTGGACAGCAGCCGCTTTAGAGGAGTCGAAGCATGAACGTGGAACCAGAATTTTGTTGCACGGCTCCAGTGCCGGGGCGCGCATCGCATCTTTCATTTATCGATCGATTCCTGACGCTTTGGATTTTTCTAGCGATGGCGGTTGGGGTTGCGCTGGGCCGCTTTGTGCCTGCTGCGCCGGCTTTCTTTCAGCGCTTTCAGGCAGGGACTACGAATATTCCCATTGCTGTGGGGCTGATTCTGATGATGTATCCGCCGCTGGCGAAGGTGCAGTATGAGCGGCTGGGCGAGGTGTTTCGCAATCGCAAGGTGCTGGGGCTGTCTCTTTTGCAGAACTGGGTGATTGGGCCGGTGCTGATGTTTGTGCTGGCTGTTGTTTTTCTGCGTGGCTATCCGGAGTACCTGACAGGGCTGATCCTCATCGGCCTGGCACGGTGCATTGCGATGGTGATTGTGTGGAATGAGCTGGCGCGTGGCGACACGGATTACGCGGCTGGCCTCGTGGCCTTCAACAGCGTGTTTCAGGTGCTGTTTTATAGCGTGTATGCGTGGTTCTTTCTTGCCGTGCTGCCGCCGCTGGTGGGATTGAAGAGCGTGGTGGTGGACATCCGCATGAGCCAGATTGCGGAGAGCGTTTTTATTTATCTGGGCATTCCATTTGTGGCCGGGATGGTGACACGGTTTGTGCTGGTGCGCGCAAAAGGGAGCACCTGGTATAAGACGCGATTTGTGCCGGCGATCAGCCCGCTGACGCTGGCAGCGCTGCTGTTTACGATTGTGGTGATGTTCAGCCTGAAGGGCAATTTAATTGTTCAGTTGCCGTTGGATGTACTGCGGATTGCGGTACCGCTGCTGATCTACTTTGTGGTGATGTTTTTTGTGAGCTTCTGGATGGGGCGCAAGGTGGGCGCGGATTATGCGCAAACGGCGACGCTTTCGTTTACGGCTGCAAGCAATAACTTTGAGCTGGCGATTGCGGTGGCCGTTGCTGTGTTCGGGCTGAATTCTGGGGCGGCGTTTGCTGCGGTGATTGGGCCGCTGGTGGAGGTGCCGGCGCTGATTCTGCTGGTGCAGGTTTCGCTGCGGTTGCAGAGGCGATGGGTTGCTGTACCTGAACTTTTGCCGCAGGAAGTTCCGGAGAGATAGACGCAACGAAGGCCAGCCTCTGCGGCCGGCCGTCGTTGCGTTTCAGGTGGACTGGACTAGAACTTGATCGATGCGGCGCGGGGGGAGATGCCGGTAAGCTCGGCGGCGCGGGCTTCGGCGTAGGCTGCTGCTCCCATGAGGGCAGTTTTGCTTTCGAGGATGATGCGGACGGGGATGTTGACAAGCAACTGGCTAAGGCGGCCCTTGTCGGTAAAAGCTTTCATAAAGGTACCGTCCTTGAGCTTCTCGAGGATGCGGGGTGCGATGCCGCCGCCAACATAGAGGCCGCCGACGGAGAGCATGGTGAGGGCCAGGTTGCCTGCCTCTGCTCCGTAGGCGGAGACGAAGATGTCGACCGCCTTCTCGCAGATTTCGCTCTTGGCCTTGGAGGCCATCTCTGTAATGACGGCGTTTGGGTCTCCGGCGGCGATGCGCTCGGCGAGCCAGGCAGGCTCCTCGAGACCGCGCACCTCGCGCAGGAACTCGTAACAATTGGTGAGTCCCTGGCCGCTGACTACGCGCTCTGCACTGATGCGGCCGCTGTATTTTTGCTTGAGGAAGCGGAGCAGATCGATCTCGTCCTCGTTGCGGGGCGCAAAGTCGGCGTGGCCGCCTTCGGAAGGATAGGGGACGTAATCGCGGCCGTCCCAGATCATGAAGCTCACGCCGAGGCCCGTGCCGGCGGAGATGAGCGCACGATTCCCTCTTTGGCGCAGGTCTCCCTCGCTGAGGGTGTAAATCTGGTCGGCTCCCAGCTCGGCAATGCCGTAGCCGTTTGCCTGCAAGTCGTTGATCAGGAATACATGATCGATCTTGAGGTCGGCCGCGAGTTCGCGGCTGTCGAGGGTCCAGGGCAGGTTGGTGAGGCGCAGGCGGCCATCGCGCACGGGGCCGGGCACGCCGAAACAGGCAGCAGTCACCTTCTCAGAGACAATGAACTCCTTCACGATCTCTTCTAGGCTGGCGTAGTCCCTGGCTGGATATTGCTTGTCGCGCGTATGTTTCAGATTTCCATCGACAAAATCGTACAGCGCCAAGTTGACTTTGGTGCCGCCTACGTCCCCTGCCAGAATCATCCTTCCCTCTCCAGAAAGCCGCAGCCCTCTTCATCCATCGCGGGCAGCAGTGCGGCTGCGCTCTTGTCCAGGATCAATGTGAGTATACCGCTTGCGGGCCAGATTAACTGGCTTGGAAGCTGCTCAACGTTGCGCGGACCTGTAAATATATCTTTTAGAATCTGCGCTTTATCAGAACCAGCCACGAGGAAGAACACGGAGCTGGCGCGGTTGAGCACTGGCCAGGTGAGGGTGATGCGCCAGGTGTCTTTCTGGGGGACATGATTGGCTGTGACGAGCCGGGTCATCTCGTGGATGGCGTCGGTGTGGGGAAAAAGAGACGCAGTGTGGCCATCCGGGCCCATTCCTAGCGCAACGAGGTCGAAGCGGGGCATTTCTGCGCCTTCAAGGCGGAAACTATTGCGCAGCTCCGACTCATAGCGAGCCGCTGCCTGCTCGGGATCGAGCTCACCCTCCATGCGGTGAATCTGGCCTGGGTTGAGGGGCACGTGGCCCAGCAGCGCCTCGCGGGTCATGTGGTAGTTGCTTTCCGGGTCGTCTGGCGGGACACAGCGCTCATCGACCCAGTAGAGGTCGAGCTTGTCCCACTGCATGCGCGCTCTCCAAGGCTGGTTTGGATCGCCGAGCAGCTCGAAGGCCGCTTTGGGAGTTGAGCCGCCGCTGATGGCGATTCGCGCTCGACCGCGGGCATCCACCGCCTCATCGACCATTTCGACAAAGTACTGCGCTACCCTTTGAGCCAGCGCCGCCGCATTCGGTTCGACGTAGTAGACGATCTTCAGCTTTCTGGACATTTCTACCGTTGCCTCTTGTCACTACTTTATCTGGAAAGGCCAACTTGCAGTTTTTATATGCAGAACTGTGCCAGATTTTCGTGAGGTGCGTATGAACGGTAACAAACGAATAGACGTCGACGCCGCGGATAAGAGAGTTGTTGGCGCAGGAGAGAGACGACCACACAGGAACAGGGACAGGCGTTGGCGTGGCGAATCCGAAGATTGAGGCATGAGGAGGAGGCCGGAAGCGGAGATTCTTCGCCGGCTATTGGAGCAAATGACGCGCTGATGCCGGCTGAGGATGGAGACTCATCGTTGATACGAAGTTCGGATTGAGGCCAGTTGCGGTTATCCCGCCTTTCGCTGTAGAACGCGGCGGCTATAGAAGACGATTCCCCTTAGCAACGCCAGGACAGCAAAAAAGACGCAAGCGACGGCAAGGGTGATGGGCATCGTCGTGATCAGTTCATTCCAGTGGGTGTTGAATCGAACGATCGAGTAGACGTTGACGAGAAGAGCTGCCAGGACACAGCCGGCAAAGATCAGCAATTCCCGGATGATGCGCGATCCTGAAACGACAATATCTTTCATACTCGAAAGCCCTCCGGCCAGGCGATTTCCTTTTGCTGTTCCATGGACGCCTCTCCCATGAGGACGCATACGCCGGCTCTGCAGGCCTGTTCCATCATGCCTGGAATGGGCTCGCCCAATCGGATTGCGTTTGCATAGGCGGCCAACTCGAGACTGGAGCCGTCGTCGGCTGGTTCGTCTTGGACGAGAGGTTGTCCTTTGGTGTCTTTCTTTAGGTCGGGGACCCAACTGGCCCCGCCGATGGGAACGGTATCGAAGAAGCCGCTCTCGATGCCGTTGATGAGCTGGAGGATGCCGGGCGCAGGGGGAGGGTTTTCCGCGTACAACTTGCCCGATTCACCCTCGATGGTTCCCTTGGGGCCCATGACCTGAATCTCAAAGCCGTAATACCGGTTGCTGATGAGCGAATCGTAGACGACATTCGTACCGTTTGGGTATTGGTACACCAGATTCACGTTGTCGTAGACTTCGCGCCCGTCCTTCCAGTAATTGATGCTTCCGTAGCCTGCGCAGGAGACCGGATGGGCATCGAGAAACCAGTTGGCCACCTGCATGTGGTGGGAGGCCAGCTCGGTCATGAGCCCGCAGGAATATTCGCGGTAGAGCCGCCAGTTTATGCGGCGCTCCAGGCTGGGGTTGGGTACGGGCCTGCGCCAGTTGTTGTTGCGGTGCCAGTACGCCCTGATCTGCGTGATCTGCCCGATGGTTCCGTTGCGCACAAGCTCCAGGGCGCGGAGGAAGACGGGGCTGAACATGCGCTGATGGCCGATCTGAAAGACTTTCTTGCTGCCACGGTAGGCGTCGGCGATGGCCTGGCACTCCTCGATGGTGTAAGCCAGGCTCTTCTCGCAGAAGACGTGTTTGCCCGCGGAAAATGCATCGAGGCACATGGGCGCGTGGAGATAGAGCGGGGTTGCGATCAACACGCCGTCGAGGCCCGGCATATCGAGCATCTGGCGATAATCTGCAAAGCCCTTTGCCCCTTTGACTCGCGCCAGAGCGGCTTGCAAATGGGGCTCGTAATCGTCGCACAAAGCAGCGATCTCCACGCCAGGGGTGCGGAGCAGATTCGTGATGTGCAGGTTTCCACGGTCGCCCGCACCGACGAGGCCGATGCGCACGCGGTCGGCGGGCGAATCTCCAACGGGCGCAGCGCGCAAAGGCGCCCACCAGGGTAACTCTGCCAGCAGTGTGGAAGAACCGGCTACAGCCGCAAGGCGTTTGAGGAACTCGCGCCGATGCGCGCGACCTGAATCACCTGAACCAGGAGACAACGAGGAATCATAATCCATATTTCCACTCAATATTGGGTGCGAAATCTTCCGCATCGGAATGATACACGGTCTCAACGGCCGAGATACAGGAGAACCCCGACAGAAGTTGCTGCCGGTCTCGCGCGGGCGTGACGAGCAGAGCGGTAGAGAGGACCTCCGCCTCGATTCCGCTTGGGCTTGCAACCGACATTGTGCGGTAGCCTTCGATGGGGCGGCCGCTCCGCGGATCAATGATCTGTCCGAACGGTCGCTGGCCTCCCATGCGATTGAAGGGCGCTGTGCCGGAAGAGGAGAGCGATGCATTGTGCAGTTGAAACGCATGCACTGTTTGAGCTGGCTGAAACATGTTGGCGATTCCGACCGGCCACGCCGGGCCGTAAGGATGAGAGCCGAGGACGGTGATGGAGCTCTCTCCAAAACTCAGGAACGCCCGCTCAACACCCTGCGCCCGCAGGCTGGCAGCCAAACGCTCCAGCGCATAGCCCTTGCCGAATCCGCCCAGGTCGATGCTCATTCCCTCTCTCTCGAAGCGGACAGTCTGCGCAGCCTCGTCGAGATGGAGGCGGGCAAATCCGGTCTGCGCGCGCGCGTGGTCAATGTCCTCGCCGGACGGTTCTTCTCCACGTTCCAGATGCTCACGCCACAAATGATGGATGGGCCAGAGAGTAATGTCGAACGCTCCGTGGGTTCGCCGCCAATACTCACGGCACAACAACAGAATCTCCCACAGCTCCTGAGGCGGTTGAATCGCGATGTGGCCAGCGCTGCGATTCAAATCCGATAGCGGACCCTGCGCATCGAATCGGCTCATCATTCGTTCGTGCGCGCGCAAATCGTTCTCTGCGGCGACAGCCAACTCCTCTGCCTTGTCGGTATCGATGTCCACCAGAACGATGGAAAAACGAGTGTTCATCGCAAAGCAGGAGCGATGGAATACCTTTTTCTGGGAAGAAGGCCGGGGCAGTGGCGTTTCGTCCAAGTGCATCCATCCTTACAGGCGAATAAGAGAGATACGGGCAAGGTATCTCATTAGCGCGCAAGCGAGCAATTGCCTCTTATCAAGGAATACATTCAATCTCTCCCGGTTCGCCGCTGGGATTGACGCAGGCGGGGAGAACTATCGGCCGAGGTAGTCGCGGTACTGCTGCTCGAGGACGCCAGCGGCGCGGGCGAGGGCCAACTTGGCGACGTTGTATTGGTAGAGACTCTCGACAAGGTTGTTCTGTGCTGCGGAGAGGGTGGCTTGCGCGGTGACGAGGGGAAGATTGTCGTCGACGCCGGCGTTGACGCGGTCGGTTTCGTCGCTAAGGGCGCGGGTAGCGAGATCTACGTTGGAGCGGGCTACAGTGACGAGCTTTGCCGAGGCACCGACGTCGAGCAGCGCCGCGCGCACCTGCTCATCGATGTGGTTGCGGAGATCTGCGAGCTGCGCGTTGACGGCGGCCATTTGCGCGGCGGAGGCGTCTTCATTCCCGCGGAGGCCGGCTTCACGAAAGATGGGGAAGCTAAGGGTGCCCATTGCGGCGAAGTTGCCGTGCGTGCCGCCGCCGTTGACGGTGCTGGTTCCGTAGTAACTGTTGAAGGCCAGCGTGGGCAGGCGCTGGCTGCGATAGGCGGCGTGGACGGCCTTGTACTCGACGGCTTCGTTCTGGAGGTTCTGGTAATCCTGGCGGCTCTTGTAGGCGATGGCGCGGACTTCTTCCGGGGTTTGCTCGGCGAGGTCGCTGTAGGGCGCCGGATCGGTGAGGGCGATTTTCTGGCCGGGATCGATGCCGATTTCACGCTTGAGGAGGATCAGGTCTTTCTGGAATGCATTTTGGGCGTAGAGCAGGGCCTGCTGCTGGGCCTGAAACTGGACGCGGGCGCGCAGCTCGTCGATGTTGGAAGCGACGCCGGCCTGGTGTGCGGCATGAGCGTGATCGAGTTGCACCTGGTCCTGGTCGAGGAGCGCTTTGGCGTTGTCGACGTCACTCGATGCGGCAATCGCGTGCAGATAGGCCGTGGCCACCTGTTGAATCACTTCGCCCCGTGCGGTCATTTTGGCGAAATAGGCGGATTTCTCCGCTGCGCCCGCTGCGCGCCATCCGGCGATAACGGGGCCGGAGAAGAGGGTCTGGCTGAAGTAGACTTTGGCTTCAGAGAGGTCGTCGCGCGTGATGGTGGGGAATGATGGAGTGGTTCCGCTGGTCGGAGGCGGAGACAGAGCGGCGAACTTGGCGATGGTGCTGGGGCCGAAGCCCTGGGCGGCGAGGTTGTGCTGGTAGAGGCCGGTGCTGAGCTTGAGGGTAACAGTGGGAAGAAACTGCTGGAGCGCTTCGTTTCTTTCCGCGTGAACGCCTCTCTCGGCGTTTTCAGCTTCTTTGAGGCCAAGATTGTTTTGGAGGCCGCGGCTGATGGCTTCGTCGAGGGAGAGTTTGATCGTCTGATCGGTGAGCGGCTGGGCGGAGACGCTGCCGAGAAATGGGTTGTTGGCAGAGGTTGGATTCTGCGCAGCAGCGCCCGCGCCGGCTAACAGGACGACGGCGCAGAGAATCTGCCCAACTCCCAGCGGGAGCACTGAATTTTGCCCAAGTTTCACTTTCATTATTATTTCAGATGATTTTGAGGGAAGAGGGATTCAGGCGTTACAGCTCCCTCTTCGCAGCCCCGCTCACGCCAGTGCAGGCTCCATCGCCGCAGTTCGGGTCACGGAGATCACGCTGATGTCGTCTTCCTGTGCAAAGCGCTGCGCTTCTGCCGCCACGGCCGCGGCGCTCGTGGCCGTGCGCACTAGCTCCTGCGCCCGCTCAAACCGAACAGTTGTCCATCGGCGTCCATCGCCTCGGCAATGCCGTCGGACATCAGGCAACCGAGTTTCCCGGCGAGACGCGAGCCATTTGTTGTGCGTAAAGTGTTGGCGCTTGAAACTGACTCAACACTGAAGCGTCAGGGTTTTGCCACCGGGTGAATCCAGATGGCGTTTCCACCTCCGGAAACCATGTGGACGTTGAGGACGGTGGTGCGGTCTACGAGCTGGCTTGAGAGGGTGGTGTGCGTGGCCTGGACTGCGGAGTCGGGCGCGTCGGCGTAGATTTCCGCAGTGTATTTGCCTTCGCCGAGGAAGGTGAGAGGGATCTTGATGTCGCGTGCGTCCCAGTTGGTGAGCGAGCCTACGTACCAGTCGCTGCCGCTGCGGCGGGCGAGCGAGATCCACTCCATGGGGCGGCCACCGATGGCGTGGACCTCGTCCCAGGTGGAGGGAACCTGCTTGATGAAGGCGAACTCCTTTTGGCCGGCGTAGTGCTCGGGATAGTCAGAGACCATTTCAAGCGGACTTTCGAAGACGACGTAGAGCGCCAGTTCCTGGGCGCGGGTTCCGAGGCCCATGGGCATGAAGTCGCGGGCTATAAAATCTTCGCGATCGCTGTTGCCGAATGCGCCCGGGGTGTAGTCCATGGGGCCGGCCAGCATGCGGGTGAAGGGGAGCGTGGCGTTGTGGACGGGGCTGGTGCGGGCGCTGACCTTGAGGTATTCCTTGCCCATGACGCCTTCGCGGGTGATGAGGTTGGGCCAGGTGCGGCGGAGTCCGTCGGGCTTGAATGCGCCGTGGTAGTCGATCATGAGATGGTGCTCGGCGGCGGATTGAACGACGCGGCGATACCAGTTGGTCATCCACTGGTCATCGCGGTTCATGAAGTCGATTTTGACGCCGGCGATGCCCCACTGCTCGAAGAGGGGGAAGGCCTGGTCCATATATTTGTCGACGGAGGTCCAGTGCGCCCAGAGCCAGAGCCGGACGTGCTTTTCTTTTGCGTAGCGGAGCAACTCCGGCATGTCAATTTCGGGGGTGACTTTTGTGATGTCGGCCACGGCGGCATAATCGTGCGGGCCGCTGCGGTTGGCCAGCGCCCAGCCGGCGTCGATGAGCATGTAAGGGAAGCCGGAGGCGGAGGCGAAGTCGATGTAGTGCTTCATGGTGGCGGTGTTCATGCCGGTCTTGAAGGTGACGCTGGGAGCGGCCTCGCCCGACCACCAATCCCATGCGGATTTGCCGGGGTGAATCCAAGACGTGTCCGCGATTTTCGAGGGGGGATTGAGGTTGAGAACGATGTTGGACTCGATGAGGCTTGCTGGTTCGTCGGCGATCATTAGGACGCGCCAGGGAGAGTTGAAGGGGGTGGGGGTTTCGACGGCGATGCCTGGCTGGACGACTCCCTCGTGGTTGGCGAGGGGGGACAGGTCGGCTTTTACCAGGTGGGAGAGGAATCTGTTGTCCTTGCGGAGGTACATACCGGCGTAGTTGTCGATGTCGGCTTCGGTGATGGCGACCCAGCCGAGTCCGGGCTCGTCGGCGAGAAAGGGCAGGCCGATGAGCCAGTCGTGATGAAGGCCGCTGACTTCGCGCATCTGATACGTGTCTTCATAGGAGGACTTGTAGCCATCGAGGATGAGCGGATAGGTGGACGCGTCCTTGGCGTAGAGGAACTCTGTCAGCTCGTTGGCGATGCGGACCTGCTTGAGGGAGGGCTGCTCGGGGACCATGTAGCGGAAGGCGACGCCGTCGTCGAAGGCGCGGACTTCGATGGTGAGCTTGCGGCCGGAGGGGTCGACGAAGTCGGCGCGGATGCCGTTGTAGTGGTTGCGGACGGAGCTGGTTTTTCCGGCGGGTATGGTGTAGGTTTCGTCGGCGCTCTCTGGCTGCGAGGCCGTAAGCTTCATGCCGGGACCGAGGGCTGGCTCGCCGACGAGATCGAGGCCGAGGCGGGCGGGCTCCATGAGCTGGCGACCGTGGAACTCGACGGAGTAGCGGAGGTCGCTGGAAGGCGGTGTCTTGGTGTCAGCCTGGCTGGCTGGCGTTCCGGAGTCGTAAAGAAAGAGAGCGATCTGGCCGTTGGGCGAGGTGACTTTTATGGGAGTTGTGTTGGCGGTTTGAGCGGCCAAGGCAGCGGCGGCGAAGAAGGCGAGGAGGCAAGGAAGTGTTGCGCGTCGAGTGGACATGATTTCTCCGTAGGAGGCCGGGTGCAAATCAGGCGGCATTTGGCCGGGCAGATTCCGGGACGCACCAGTATACTGCCGGCGGGCTTTTGGCGCGGAGTGATGAGTGAACGAGCGAAGTTTTTCTTTGGCGCGTGAGCGACGCCACAGGGGAGTTGCTCAGCCGCCCATGAACATTCCACCGTTGACGTCGAGGACGTGGCCGGTGATGTAGGCGGCGGCGTCGGAGGCGAGGAAGGCGACGGACTGGGCGATTTCGGTGTCGGTTCCGGCGCGGCCGAGGGGGATTTGGGACATCATGGCGGCGCTCTGCTTTTCGTCGAGGACGGCGGTCATTGGGGTTTCAATGTAACCGGGCGCGACGGCGTTGACGGTGATGCCGCGGGAGGCGACTTCGCGGGCCATCGAACGCGTGAAGCCGATGAGGCCGGCTTTGCTGGCGGCGTAGTTGACCTGTCCGGCCTGGCCGGTGCGGCCGACGACGCTGGAGATATTGATGACGCGGCCCCAGCGGTTTTTGAGCATGGGACGCAAGAGCGCCTGCGTGAGAAGGAAGGTTCCGGTGAGGTTGGTGGAGAGGACGTCGTCCCAGTCGGGGCGCTTCATGGACATCATGAGTCCGTCGCGGGTGATGCCGGCGTTGTTGACGAGGATTTCGACTTTGGCGAAGCGGTCGAGGATGGCTTTTGCGCCGGCCTTGATGGAATCTTCGCTGGCGATGTCGAGGGCAAAGGCGGCAGCCTGGCCACCGGCGGCTTCAATTTCGGCGACGACCTCGGCGAGTTTGGCTTCGTTCCGGGCGGCGAGAGCGACGGTGGCTCCAGAGCGCGCGAGTTCGAGGGCACATGCGCGCCCGATACCTTGAGAAGCGCCGGTGACCAGCGCAATTCTTCCCTGCAAGTTTGCCATCAGCTTTTCGTCAACCTGTGCGCGGAGTGCTGCGCCCTTCCGGACA
>Ga0307377_10005447_pt1 | contig 13633 bp, 19 predicted proteins | sample TR3MG_FD_202535 | JGI IMG/M metagenome (GOLD analysis project Ga0307377, IMG submission 202535) | Soil microbial communities from Risofladan, Vaasa, Finland - TR-3 | ecosystem: Environmental > Terrestrial > Soil > Coastal area > Acid sulfate soil | place: Finland: Risofladan, Vaasa | collected... | reverse complement strand
CTTAATATGCTTTCATTCATTTAAATGAATAACTATAAATAAGTAAGCATTCATTATAATGAATAATGCTCACTGAGGAAGATATAACCAAATATATTTACAATAACCTACGAGAAACCCCTATACTTGCAAATAACTATATCACTCGAAATGAAGAAAAGCTACCCCAGAGAAATCCCTATATAAAATTAGAACAATATGTAGATGAGTTTATCAAAAGAAATAAAGAAGAAAAAATAGAGCGATGGTTAGTTCTCCCTGGATTAAGGGGAACTGGTAAAACAACACTTATTCTACAAATTTATGATCATCTCACCAATGAAGTTGGGATAAAAAAAGAAAATATACTTTATCTTTCTGCAAGCGATGTAAAAAATTATCTTGGAATCGGTATAAGAGACGTTATCTCTCAATATATAAAAGAAATCCACAGAACATCGCTCGTAGAACTCGAAGAAAAAATATTCATTATAATTGATGAAGCACATTTCGACCCCAGATGGGATGAAACCACCAAAACACTATATGATCGAACCGTAGGAAAAGATAATTTATTTATCATTGTAACTGGATCATCATCCATTGCTTTAGAAATGAGTACAGATTCAGCTCGAAGGAAATTAAAATATAGTATTTTTCCAATGAATCTTCAAGAATATCTTGTATTGAAATACAAATTTTTTCCCATCCATGGTACTTCAAATCTCATTCGAGATGTGATTTTTAATGGCAAAGATGAAGGTTTTCAAAGACATATTGAAAATGAAAATAAGTTATATAAAAAATTTTTAGAACTACCAAGATCCATAGATATTGAACTTGAAGAGTTTATCTACCAAGGTGGTTTTCCTTTTGCAATAAACATGCAACCCGTTCTTATATATGAAAAAATAGCTGAACTTATTGAAAAAATTATTTGCGATGACCTTTCGTTGGTATATAATTATAATGTTGGATCTCGTAGTGATATAACAAAAATGCTTATGTTTTTAGCTTTAAAACCAACTGGAGAAGTCTCTCAACCAAAACTATCGAGTGCTTTGCAAGTGCCATTAGCACGTGTAAATCAAACATTGGATGCACTAGAGCAAACTCATTTAATTTTTTCTGTTAAACCATATGAGGGTGCGACTGGTACAGTTCGAGATGCATGGAGATATTATTTCTTATCATCAACGATAAAATCCGCATTACTGAATAAGAACGGCAGATTAGATAGAACCGATCGGACAAGATACGGAGAACTTGTAGAAAACGCAGTCGTTTCATCATTTTTCAGAATGATGAAAACCATAAATAAACCATCAGGAATATTTTTTGACCCAGGTAAAGGAGGAGCAGATATTTTATTAACATTTGGAGATAAACTCATCCCAGTTGAAATATGCGCTGGAAAAAAGAATTACGAACAAGTTAATACTACTGCCCGACGATACAAAAAAATAACTCATAAGATTGTTATCTCTGATGAAGAAAAAACTAAATGCGAAGATGATACTATTTGTATACCCTTGAAAACATTCTTATTTTCTTGATTTTGAATTAAATTATAATATTTCTTGGGATCTGGCTATTACTCCACGAAGATTAACTCTTCAAGTTCTTTTGCCATCCTTTTCATTTTCTCACGAATCATGCTCAAAAGAATGAATCGTGTGGCAAGCCCGTCCTGTGCTTCTCTATCTATCGAGTTCTCCTTTGCGGGTATTCTAATCTTAAGTGACAGGAGCCTTTTCTTATAGAGTTTTGCTCCATACTGATACTGATCTTCCATCGCAGTGTTCCACAAGGCATATTGGAGGTAATGAGGACTTATCTTTGGGTCTTTGACAATGACCCCTATCGCATCGTCATGAATGGTATATTTGGGTTCGTCTCGTAGGAATGCCGATCCAACGGCTCCATTAGCCGCTATTGTAACCATCGGCTCGGTGAATACTGGAATGCCACTTGCTTTGAGCCATTCTTCAGATACTCGACCAAGATAGCTATGTTTCTCTCCTCTACCCGATATTACAGGAATCATCCCTGGGTGATTTGCGCAGTCCTTCTTCGTTACACGCCTCCCTCGCTGAAGCGTAAAGTACTTCTTGTCGTTTAGAGGAACATCAACAAATCCGTTTAATTTGTCTGAAAGCATCTCTCTTTCGAGTTCCGATGTAGCCTTTTTTATTTCTTTCAACCTTATCACAGTATCCATACGAAGTCTTTTGACGAAGTCGTATTTTTTCATAAGGTCCATCTGCCTGGTCTTGTCGAAATCGCCATCTTCGTCAGTGGGAATATCTACAATTATGTCACTCATGTTCTTCAGAGACGCTCTGAGAGTTCGGTCTAATCCTCCTTGTTTCTTCATCAACTCAAGCTGATAGACAAGAAATTCAGGGAGGATATTGCGATCGATTATTTTGATTGCTCCACAGTGGTCCGTAGTAGCAAAGACTTCACCCTTCCGCTTTATGCTAAACTCGAAGTTGCCATCGATTCCCCACAGGACATAATCATGTTCAAAGTCATCGATGTTGCTGACTTCGATCATTCCAAACTTTTCAGAGACGTTGGCGCTATAAACAGGCACGGTTCCTTGTGAACCGAAAATCTCCTTCTTAAGGACACGCTTTCCTATGAACATCTCGAAATATGCTGTATCGCCCAGAGAAATGCTCACACAAAGCCCCCCAATGATTCGTTCAGCTCGTGGATTTCCTTTTCAACCTCTGTCATCTTCTTTTTAAAGTCATCGAAGGATATGACGATACCTTCCTTTTCGATTCCCAGTTCTACCTTCTCATCCCACGTCCACCATCGATTTACAGACCACATATCGCGTGGGACGAACTTTTCAATGGGCTGTATCTTGCATCTCTTGACTGTAGTCTTGTAGCTGTTCTTCGCCCCCTTGAACTGATTGAAAGTCGCTATCATCTCATAAAGGTCGTTCTCAGGTATAGGGAATCTATCGACATCCAAGGTCTCTCCTATGTTGCTCACGAGATAAGTAAAGACTGGTTCCGTCTGCCTAAACGCCTTCCTATCCTGTTCCGTGCGATGTGGCTTCTTTGTGATGGCGAGGATATAGGTCTTCTTTGAATTACGATAGAAGGCATTAACTGGGAGGGAAATTATGCCATCGATGATACACTCGTCCTTTATGAATCCCCTCAGCTTTTCATCTGTCGTCCTGTTTAGGATGCCGTCTGGAACTATAACGAAGGCTTTCCTTGCTGGTTTAAGACTTCGGATTATCCATTCAAGGAAAAGCCCTTCCAGTCCTGTAGCGTTCACCTCGTAGAACTGCCGATATGTCTCGACCTTCCTTATTGCATCCTTGTAGTTTTTGCTTCCACTCGTCACGTAAGGCGGGTTCGTGAGAATGAGATCATATTTGTCCTTCTCGACCTTCGCCAGTGTACCTAAGATCGTCGTGCTTAGCAACTTGAATGTGGAATTGTAAAGGTCGCTGAAAGCTTTGACTATCGTAGGATTCTTTTGTAGCAGCTCCGAAAGGAAGATCAGCATGTTCGCCTTGGCGAGGATGATTACGAGCTGTTCATCGTTCTGGAATCCCTTGTCAAATCCATAGAAATTGTATCGAGACCTGATTTCATTATTTTGGACCTCGTAGTAGAAGTTGATGCCATCGGGCTTCACCTTTAGGGGTTCAAGGATAAACCCACCGACCCCGCAGGCTGGATCGCATACCTCTGATCCCTCTGGTAGCTTGTCTATATCTGAAATCTCGATCATAGCATCTATTATCTTTCGCGGTGTAAAGAATTGTCCCCAGTTCTTTTGGCTTATTGTCTCCTTCATGAACTCTTCAAAGACTTTCGATTTGAAGCTCGGATCGATGTTCTTCAATGGTTGAAAGGTCTTGAATCGCTTTAGAATCTTGTAGAAGACCTGCCTGTGCTCTGGGACATCCTTACTAAGAACCGTCCCATTGATTATAGTAGTATTGTCATCTCCACGAGGGAACATCACTTTCAGGTGCGTCCTGACCGTTTCGGTATAGTATCTGAACGCCTTTTCCTCTCCACGACCGAATACGCCGTCAAAGCTGACATCGTTACCAGCATCATCCTTCGTGAGTATGTTCAGGTCGCTGAGGTACTTGAAAATGAACAATTCGACAAACGTATAGAGACACTTCTCAGGGGTCGCTCCTGTAACAGACCATACATCCTGCCATATTTGGGTTGCTAGACTGGTCGGGTTAACAGTGGCCTCTTTGACCAAACGTGAGTTAGTCGGGCCAATCGACTGCCTCATGCCATCGAGGCTTTCAAGGCTCAGCCGTGTTTTTGGATTCAGTTTTGTAAGGTCCGTTTCATCATGCTTCTGATCTATGGCAAACTCCTTCGAGAACGGATTGCCAGCTTCATTGAAGATTAAAGTATAACTTCTTGGTTTTGCTGTCGTCCTGTCAATATAATTGTTCTCGGGTGCTGGCTGTTTTGGATTGAACCATATATAGGAATGTCCATCTGTTGCTATCCCGACATCGGCATCCAGCTCTTGCGCAAGATCGTTGCATTCCTCTACTGCGCTCGTACGGTCGCTTTTGGATCTGAACTTGTCTAGATCCTTGTGTTCGATGACGAGGACAACCCTGATGTCTCTCTTGTTCCTCCTATCCACAATGAGAGCGTCAGGTTTTCTCGTTCCATATTTGTCGTATTCCTTATTGGGGATGGCATTGACAACTTTCAACTGATTCAGAGTCGTACTTCCTATATTGTAGTACTGATAGCCACCGATCAGCAGGCCATGTTCAGCTTGGTTCCTTTGTGTTAGCTCTTCACTCATCGCCTTCCTCCATTTTTTTCCACGTAATCCTTTATTATTTCTTCGAGAACGATGCTTGCTTTTTTGTTTCCATACTTTTTAACAACAATAGAATAAAAATCATTCCATGTTACCTTATATATACTGATGGTCTTTTTTTCATTCCCCATTCGAGCATCCCACTCCGTTATACCAGAGAACATTAATATCCATTAAACTTAGTTCGTCGAAACTATTCATTTTACCCTCCAGAACAAACGGTATCTTCCAATTTTCTTTGTTTTTACATTAGGATTTGAGGTTGCTAAATCAAGTAAAATAGTCTGAACAGTTCTTTGAGTCAGATGAGTTTGGGCAGCAACCTCGTTTGGAGTTTGAGGTTCATCTTTCTTCAATAAATTATACACCAACTCCTGATTGTTTTGAGACATGCATTCACGTATATTCATACTATCTAATATGACTTTCTATTAGTATTGATACATCGTACCATTTAATAGTAAAGTTTATATATAGTACTATGTATTAGTACTAATGAATAGTACTAATGAAAGCGTAAGGTAGTTTGCTATGATAACCAAAAAACATAAAGCCACCTCATTCATTCCACACATTCTTTCAGGGGGTGGAAGCTCTCTATGCAAAAAACAAAGAAAAACAAAATGGTCAAAAACTAACGAGGCAAACTACCTTAGAAGCCCACTTAGGGGGCAAAGGTAGTATGAAAAAAAGATACCCTAAAGACCACGATTCATTTTCCAGCAGTGAAAAACAACGAGTAGAAAAAGCAAAGATGATACTCGCTCATGAAAAAGCTATTGATGAAATCAATGGCAGTCTTTTTCTTATCAAATCTCAAACAGGAATCGGAAGTTATCGTGTCGAGTGGAATGGTATAAAATGGGTATGTAATTGCCCTGATTTTACCAAAAACGGGCATATACGAATTTGTAAACATATTATTGCATTAGAACTCTACTTAGATCTGAAATTCAACAAAATCGATGAAAAAGAGCTTAAACCAAAACCAATCACCTATTCTCAGGATTGGCCACGATATAACCAAGCACAGGTTATGGAGTTTGAATTATTCGATCAATTCCTCTATCAATTAGTATCGCTTATTGAAGAACCAAAAAAACATGCAAAAGGTAGACCAAAGTTGAAACTTTCTGATGAAATCTTTTGTTGCATTATGAAAGAATATAGCCAACTCAGTAGTCGAAGAGCAAAACATCTGTATCACGAAGCAATGCAACGACAGCAAATATCCTGTAATCCACATTTCAACGTAGTTTCACGCACGTTAAACAAAAAGGAGGTCACACCATTGCTCCATAGGTTTGTTCAGCTCTCAGCGCAGCCGCTGGCAAGCATAGAAGCAGATTTAGCAGTAGACAGTAGCGGCTTCCGCTGTTCAACCTTCGGAGCCTATTGCGAACATGCTCATGGGCAGAAACGAATGCATAACTGGTTGAAGGCACATATTTGTACAGGAGTGTATACAAACATCGTGACTGATATTGTTATTACTGATGAATACGTTGCTGATAGCCCACAATTTAAGAAATTAATCAGGAACACAGCAAAAGATTTCGATCTCAGGGATATCTGCGCCGATATGGGATATTCTTCCAGAGATAATTACGCACTTGTTAGTAGATATGGAGGGAAAGCGTTTATTCCATTCAAGAAAAATGCGACAGGATTAGCTCATGGATCTCCCTTGTGGAATCGAGCTTATCACTACTTTCAATTACACAAAGACGAGTTTATGGAGCATTATCATAAGAGGAGTAATGTTGAATCTACATTCCATGCAATCAAACAGAAGTTCGGTGAAACCATAAAAGCAAAAAATAGACTCGCTCAGGAGAATGAATTACTTGGTAAAGTAATCGCATACAATCTTACAGTTCTTATTCACGAAATGATTGAACTTGATGGTATCTCTGATTTCATGTGTTTTAATGGTTTGAAAAAAGAGGTATCAATAAAAGACCATAATGGATTTGGAGACTAAGGAGGAAAGATTATGGAGTATAAATTATCGCCATCAAACCTGAATCTTATGGAAAATTGCCCTCGATGTTTTTGGCTTACAATGGTAAAGAAAATTAAACGTCCTTCTGGACCGATGTCGAGCATTCCAATTAAAATGGATAGCATCATTAAGAATTACTTTAACAAGTATAGAGAGTTAAATGAATTACCCCCAATAATCAAAGGAAAAATCGCAGGTCGTTTAGCTATTGATATGCCGAAGACTCTAACACATACAGAAGACAACGGAATTACTCTGATAGGTCGTCCAGATGACTATTTCGAGCTCGAAGATAAAAGCATTGTAGCATTTGATCATAAAACAGCATCCAAAGCCCCAGAGAAAGTCCATTCTTCTTACCATATTCAGTTGAACGTCTATTCTTATCTGCTGAAAATGATGGGTTACAAAACAACAAACAAAGCCTATCTCGCTTACTATCATCCTGACAATTGTGAGTTACACAAAGGAATGCCATTCTTCTGTACAATCATTGAAGTAGAAACAGATCCATCAATTACAAAAGAGTTATTATTAAAAGCACATAATTTCCTCAATAGTTCAATTCCCACTCCCGGCGATAATTGTGAATACTGCAAATGGAAAGAATTAAAACTGTAAATAATTTTTACTATTCAAAAACCATTTTGAAAAAAATTCATAACTGATCCTGCTAAAGAAAGCCAATCAATTTTTAAAATAATCGTAACTAAAATCATAGCCACAATGGTTCCAAAAATAGTAATAATAGCCATCCAAAATAATGTGAGCCTTTGTTCTGCATGCCTCATTCCTTGTATTTCCCATGTTTCATATTTATTAATTACCTCATCTGCAATACTAATTCCTTCTTCAAAAGCCTTTTTTGCTATGTAATAATCAGAGGCTTTATGCCTCTTCCCATCCTCCATTTTCTCCGAGATAATCGGTTGTCTTTCGTAAATATAGTTGAAGACCGTTCTTGGATAAAAATTCCTCCAAAATAAACGATTCAATTTTTTACCAATTTTATCAAGACGCTTAATTTTACTTAGCAGAATAATCTCCAAGGTTTCATTTGCTGCAATGGAAAGATGTTCTTCCGCATTCGCCGTCTTATTCGGTTTATTGTTTAACCATCCATCAACATAATCATCCAAAGAATTTCTTATTTTTTCAATTGAACCAGATGGATAGACCTTCCCTTTTGGACTTTTCATCTGAAATTTAATTATAACATTTCTTACATCCCAGTACATATTAAAAAAACGTTGAAGGTCATCAATAGTTGGCAAATAATCCCTCCAAAAATTAGATGTGTTTGTATGTTTGTTTAAAAGAATTTAGAATCTTATCTTCATTAGAAATCCATTTCTCTATGTCTTTTTTTGTAAACCATTTACATTCTCTTGCAAAAACAGAATCTTGTATTATTTTTATTTTTATTTCTTTGGATGGTTCTTTTGATGAATCTATTCCTAATCTTTTTTCAATCTCGCCCCAATTTAACGTATTAATTTCTTCTTTTGTTAACTGTTCTCTTTTTTTTGAATGGAAAATATTTACTCCCCCAAAGATATACATATCTAATGTAGTTATAAGTAATATAAATATGTTATCATGTAAACGAAAAATGGATTCTCTCTCCTCAATCGGCCCTATTTTCTCCATCCAACCTTACATTTTAGTATCTTTTATGTATATATAAATATATCATTTAACCTTTTTATTTTTTTATACTCTTGTTGTAATAAATGAATTTTATTAGTTCAATAAACCATTTATTAAAGGAGGAAAACATTTATTAACCATAACAGGATAATATTTCTTGGGGAGTCGAATAATTGGTAGATCTCCCGACTTACTCTTTTTTGTATCTACCGTTCCCTCCCAGACCAAGACTCCCCGTAATAATATTCTAATATCGAGCAAAATAATAGGAAGAGGATTTTTTGTATATATTTGCTCTTTTTTCTATACTCCGTCTCTTTTTTATTATCTCATCCCAACTATTGCATTCTTTATTAGATAATTCTTTTCGACCTATTAATCCTTCTTTACAGGTTATAAAAAGTGTTAAATTTAAAGGAAATTTTTTGTCTAAAGGCTCAATGATACTAAGTAATCCAAGTAGATGCATATAGTCTTTCTTGTAGTTTTTCATATCTTCATCTCTTAATATTATACGAACAGCAATAAAATACTGCAATACAATGGACAAGTCTCTTATTGGTGGTTTATATAGTCTGATACACTTTTTCATCATAAAATGGTCGTTACGAAAAAGAGCTATTCTATCAAAGGATAAAAGAACTTCATATAACGCATCAAAAGTTGAATAAGAAAAATCTTTTATATACGATTTTGGCGGAATGTCGTTCTTAAGATGTGAATCAAATTTTTTAAAACGTTGTAGATCTCCATCTTTTTCAATAATATTCCTATTTTCTCCCTCAAATAATTGATCAATTCCTTCAATTTTCTTACAATTGATTGTCTTATTAAAGGATTTTTTGATTGCTTCTTTAAAAACAATTTGAAAATCAAGTGAGTGGAGATAATCTCGCATTACTACCGCTCGTCGAGCATGCCATTGATCCTGAAATGCAGTTGTTAAAGTAGCAACAAATTGTAACTTAGCTACTAGATATAAATAAATGGTAATAGCGATAATCGTAGCCGATTCTGAAAAAGATATAATAATAAGTATTGAATCTAATTGCTCCATTTATGATTCCTCTTCAGCTAAGTGTTATATTGGTTTTTGCACATAAACCCTCCTGTTTGTGTGCAAAACCCTCATCTGCACCTAAAATCAGTCGTCTGCACTTTTATTCGAGAATTTTCTGATTAAAAGTGCAAAGCCACCCCAAGGATAAGAATCAATAAAATCCACAACATACCCACTCTCAGAATCGAACATCAAAGAAGTCGCATCAAAATAAAGACCATTAAGACTTAACCAACAATGAGCAGACTCATCATTGCTCCCATAAACCACCCTGGTATCAAAACCAACATGACGAAAAACAGGAGCAAGACAATAACTCATATCAACACAGTTAAAATGATTACAATTGTATTTTTCTCCCCACCATATTCCTACTGAGACGTAGGATCCAATGAGCGCTAATACTACGAGAAGGATGATGGGGCGCTTGTGTTTCATTTCAATAACGCCTCCACAATCGAACTATAATAACAACCCTGAAGAACCCCATAAAGGATAAACCAGAGGAGATATCTGTTCTTCATTGCTTCACCAACTCAAACTCAATACGAAAAGTATCATCAAGACGAACAACTGTTTTTTGATTATTGAACCAAGAAATCAAACCATCCCATGACTCAAATCCTTCTTTGGTTGCCTCTGATTGTGTCCAGAATGGGAAAAAATGTGAAGACATGAAATGATTGAAACTATTTTCACAGGATATTACCCTGATGTATCCAACGGCTTTTTTGCCGCGTCCTGGCTGCACCGCCAGTATCTTCCCCACTGTGACTGGTTTAAGTCGTCTGGTGACCCGTTTCCGCCCTTCCTGGATTAAACGCCAGGCTGGTTCTCCTTTCTCGTTCTTGCTGATAAAAATCATTTCTTTTTCTCCTTGCCGTAGTTCTCCCAGGAGTCGATACACATCAAGACCTCATCGCGTATGGCGTTGTAGAGTTGCGGGCTGGGTATCCCGATTATCATCATGGTGGTTTTATCGTCAGAATCCTGGATTTCAGTCATGGTTTAATCTCCGGATCAATCTTAAAATTCACAAGTTGATTATGCTTCCGAACCTTGCTTCTAAAATCAAGAGCCTGTTTTGTTGTCCAGCCAATGGAAATAAATTTATCATTGATCTCGATCTGATTATCGTAATAACAATCAGCACATTTTACATTCCAAACTTTACAGATATCAAGTTTACGGCAACATTCACTATAAGGAATATTCCAATTACAAATAAAGAAAATAATGATATTAACTGGTTTATAACCAATCGAATAAAGAATAGATAATGCATCTTTAATTTTATATTGATCTCGCATCCACCAATCCCAAGCAATACGGATACGTTTCACATGATGCTTCTTTAATTGTTCAGCGATCTCTTTTGTCAGAAAACGATGATCTATTCCACAGACAAACTCATATTCAATAATTTCATTACCGAATTTTATAGGTAAAGATTTTAAAATATTCAATGGTTCTTTAGATGGAACTAAAATATTCATGTCCATTATCTTAACGATCTTCCGTTTCATCTGAGGAATATCGAATACCTTGATTTCTTGAGGTTCGTAACAATAAGGACAATTATGGGGGCACCCTTCTGTGAGTCGTATCCATTGTTCCTTTTTTCCTACTTTATTATATGGGCCATAGGAATAGTTTACTGTTGGTTTATCCAGAAGTCTTTCTTGTGTCATGTTCCTCCTTGGGGGGAAAACGGTGAGGGGAAAAATATTTCATCATTGTTATTTAAAAAAAGTTCGGAGGCAAAAAGATTATTAGATGAACACCCCTCACCATGACTAAAAAAAGCCTGAGAAGAAAAAGAGTAGGAGAACGACACGCTGCTGTTGTCATCCCCCTCGTTATAGATATTTAAATCCTGTGGAGAATAAATAAGATTTATGTCTGATACCTCTGTGTTTATTCCACTTACCTCTGATTTACACCGGATTCTTTGCTGTTCATCATGATATCGTCTGAGGTCTTCATCTGTTATACGGATGTACCTCATTGTTGTGCTGAAACAAGTATGTCCGAAGAACATCTGTAGGAGTTTCGGATCGCCTATATAGTATTTGCTGTACTTGTTCGCCCTGAGCGTTCCGCTTGTCCGCCGGATGGTATATGCTGTTACAGTCTTCTGTATCCCTGCAAGTCTAACGACATTATGTATCATGTCATTAATCGGGTCGGTATCCTGATATTTGTATCCTTTCTGTTTGTATTTATCTTTCAGGATAAGGTACTGTTCGTTCCCAGGTTTTGGTTGTGGTCGTATTTGTAGGTAGTTGTCCCATGCTTTTTGGATCTCTGGACTGAGTATCTTGTGTTTATTTCCTGTTTTGGTGTTATTCAAATAGAGTATATCTTTTTCTCTTTGGTTTATCTGTATGTTAATTATTTCAGATGGTCGCAAAGGTCCGTCGAAAAGCAGTAGGATGATAAGATGTTCTAGTGGGTTCTGTTCCGATAGCGTGATAAGAAGGTCCATCTCCTGTTCGTTTAATGCGTGTTGGTTTGTTTCGATGAACCCGATGTGTTTCATTTCAATAACGCCTCCACAATCGAACTATAATAACAACCCTGAAGAACCCCATAAAGGATAAACCAGAGGAGATATCTGTTCTTCATTGCTTCACCAACTCAAACTCAATACGAAAAGTATCATCAAGACGAACAACTGTTTTTTGATTATTGAACCAAGAAATCAAACCATCCCATGACTCAAATCCTTCTTCGATTGCCTCTGATTGTTTCCATTTATCCAGAATGGCAGACGAAAATTCGTTTGTAATTGATTCATTAAAATGTTCAAAAGAGTTGATACATGACAAGACTCTGATGTATCCAATAGCCTTTTTTCCGCGACCTGGTTGCACCGCCAGTATCTTCCCCACCTCAACGGGTTTAAGTCTCCTGGTGACCGTTTTCCGACCATCCTTAATGAGTTTCCAAGCTACTTCTCCTTTCTCGTTCTTAGATACGAATATCATCGCTTCACATCCTCACCCAGAAACATCCTCGCATTACTGTTCACGACAAGACGATACTCCCACAAGCCCCCAACATCATCACCACGCTTCCGCTTATCCACCAGATGAGAACCAAACCTTTTCTTCCTAAGATGTCTTAATTGTGCTGATATACTATTTTCAGGATCCCCAAAAGGACGCTCATCTGATTTAGTCGCCTCATTGATCTCACCAAAAATCCTCCATTCACCATCGCACATAATCCTAAAAATACGTAAAATCTGTTTCGTAAGCCTGATCTCATCGCATAACGGTTCATACACCGCGCCAGCAAACAACCCCCCCGTCTTCGTCTCCAGCCGTTTCTCAAGAATATGACGACAATCAGAACCATAAGTTCGATAATGACTGCAATCGCAACTCCAGTTCCTACCATCCCACATCGGATGAAAACGAATTACACCAGACCGATCATGCGCAGAAGCAACACTAAAAGATAAAGGAAGAGAAGACTGAATAGTATCCAAAGGCAGCCGTCTATCACCCATTATCTATTTTCGCCCCCCCTTCTCAAAGAACTTTTTAAAATCAACAATATTTAACACGATAAAACCTGTTAAAGACATTATGAATACCAGTTGCGCACTATACGCTATAGCCTCTTCAGCCGGTAAACCCAGCTTACTCTCGTTTATTGCAAGGATGTATCCGAGGACACCATTGTTTATTGATTTGCTATCAAAAACATGATATTCAACTGGATCGCACCCTTCCAGCGAATACATGATCCAATGAGTTGCTTCATGCACATAGACTGAAACAACAGAAACCGGAAAACCAACAACACACATGACTGCTATGAACTTCAACAAATCTTTTCGTCTAATCTTAATCCCCTTTCACCCCCCCCTTAACAATTTCGTAATCGCTTTCTTATAGAATTTAATATGCTTACAGTAACCATGCACCATGTTCCCCGTACAAGAACAATACACACGATCAGGACTCTTCTCAACCCGGATCGTGTAGACCCGTGACAGATCCTCAGAGCTTGCCACCTTCAACTCAGCAACAAACATCAGGACACATCCCGCAGATCATCAGGACGAACAGGAACCAAGA
>Ga0307377_10005446_pt1 | contig 13634 bp, 9 predicted proteins | sample TR3MG_FD_202535 | JGI IMG/M metagenome (GOLD analysis project Ga0307377, IMG submission 202535) | Soil microbial communities from Risofladan, Vaasa, Finland - TR-3 | ecosystem: Environmental > Terrestrial > Soil > Coastal area > Acid sulfate soil | place: Finland: Risofladan, Vaasa | collected... | reverse complement strand
AAAATCTTTCAATTGACTATCTTGAAACTGCATCCAAAAATATGTCAGCAAAACTTAAGGAGGGCACTATTGGCCAAAAAGCTGCACCCTATGAAGCATTATATGAACTTGCTACTGCATACCGCATAAATTATAAATTCGATAAGGCAAAGGAAATGTATTTGAAATATTCAGCGACACTCCTGCCTGAAGACCATGAAAACCGCGACTTCATTAAGCATGAGATGGAAATTTGTAGTATGGCGGCAAATTTTTTAGCCAACCCAGTTAAATATGGAGAAGAAAACCTTGGAGATTTAATTAATGATGACAAGGCAAATTTTAATCCGGTAATTTCAGCTGATGGTAAATCATTTGCATTTATGGTTTCACTTAAATTCTATGATGCTGTAATGTTATCAAGACTTATTAACAGTAAATGGTCTGCGCCTATTAATATTACCCCTGAACTCCAAACTGACGGAGATTTCTATATATCATGTCTTTCAGCTGATGGGAGTGTCTTATATCTTTCAAAAGATGATAACTTTAATAGTGATATCTTCTCAAGTTCATTTGATGGTAAGAGTTGGAATAAGATTGTTAAACTTAACAAGAACATTAATACTAAATATTGGGAATCACACGGTTTTATCTCTGAAGATGGAAGTCAGATTATATTCGCTTCAGACAGGCCGGGAGGATTTGGTGGACTGGACCTTTATATCGCTGATAAAATAGATGGCGATTGGGGGCCAGCTGTCAATCTTGGTCCTGAAATAAATACCCAATTCAATGAGGATCGACCATTTCTTATTAATAATGGAAAGACCCTGTTTTTCAGCTCCCAAGGTCATGAAAATATGGGAGGTTATGATCTTTTCAGGTCTGATCTTCAATCAAATGGGTTATGGAGTAAACCTAAAAACATGGGATATCCCATTAACACACCTGATGATAATATCTTCTTTATGCCAACTGACAATGGAAATTCAGGATATTATTCTAAATTTAAAGAGGCAGGAGGCTTTGGTAAGGAAGATATCTACAAGATCAGCATAAAAGGAAATTGATTAACGATTGAATTGACCCTATTAAAAATTTACTATATTTGTTCTGATGGGAAACTGCATAGTAAAAATTACCCGCCTCCAATTGCAACTATTGATTCTGGCTATTCTTCCAGTTGCTGCTGCAGCTCAATCTTCCAGCGAAATGAAAAATATATTTGCGCAGGCTGAGTCATACTATCTTTTTGAGGAATATGAACTTGCTAATCAATTATATATCTTACTGGAGTCGCCTGATAATATGAACATTAAATATAAAATTGGTACATGCTATCTTAATATTCCGGGCGAAAAAGAGAAATCGATATCCTATCTCGAAGAAGCTGTAAAAAATAGCAGCTATGATGCAAAAATTAATTCAGTCAAAGAGACTAGAGCTCCTCTTGATGCTTATTTCTTCCTTGCTAAAGCTTATATGATAAACAATGAACTTGAGAAAGGACTTAATACGCTTCAGACCTTTAGTAAGCTTGCCAGAGACTCTAAAACCAAAGGAGGTATGCAGAATCTTGAATATATTGATCAGCAGATCCAGGCATGTAGAAATGCCATTCAATATAAAGAAAATCCTATTGTCTTCAGCAAAGAAAGCCTGGGTAGCGAATTCACTCAGGGTTCAATAAACGATAATCCTGCAATAAGCTATGATGGAAACACCATTGTATATACGGAACGAAGAGGTATTGTCAATGTTATATTTTTTTCCAAAAAGGAAAGAGGAAAGTGGCAACCACCTATAGAAATTACAGCAGAGATACATGCAGGCGAAGATTGCTCCTCATGTTCTCTTAACAGGGATGGCACAGAACTGTTTCTTTATAAAACTGATAATTACGATGGTGCAATATACTCTTCTAACTATGTTGATGGTGCATGGACCCCAATAAAAAAACTTAACAGGAATATTAATACAAAATTTTATGAATCCCATGCTGCGATATCATATGATGGGAAAAAACTATACTTTACCAGTAACAGGGAAGATGGTCAGGGAAACCTGGATATATATGTCTCTGAAAAAGATGGCTCAGGAGACTGGGGGCCTGCTGTTAATCTTGGTGCTGCGATCAATACTCCGTTTAATGAGGACACTCCTTTTATTACACAGAATGATTCTGTTCTTTATTTTTGTTCAGAGGGGCATAGTTCAATGGGAGGATATGATAATTTCAAGAGTCAGAATATAGGATCATTCTGGAAAACTCCCGCCAACCTGGGATACCCTATTAATTCTACCGATGATGATAAGTTCTATCAGCCTGTAAACAATGGACTTAATGCATATTATACAATAACAACAGATTATAAAAAGAGAGATATATTTTATCTGACTTTAGGAAGTAATGATGTCCACTATGCATTTGAAATAAAAGGAAAATTTCAACTGAATGATACTACCCTGTTATTTGACAAGAACTATTCTATTAGTTTAATTGACAGGAGAAATAGTGACACTTTAGATGTTGGATTCCCTAACAAATACACAGGACTATATAATTTTTCGGTATTTGCCGGTGAATTCAAATTAATTTATGAAGGCTACGGTTATTATTCTCAAACCATTGATACTGCAATCCTTGAGGATAATGCAACCTTGGGATTAACCATTGATGTATCACTTGAAAGAGATACTTCGGTTAAACTGCAGGTTCAGCCTGAGGAGATTTATGATAAGATCAATCTTGCAGAAATACCTACCGTTGATGAGATTGACTCAAGCATCCTAATCAGAAACATGAATGTCTCTGATGTTTCTGATATTAATGTTGACGACTCTGATATACTTTACTATACAGTACAGGTAATGGCTTTGCTTAATCCGGTAGATGTCAGCTATTTCACATTTATTAATGACATGAAGGTGATGTATAATGATGAAGATAAATTTTACCGTTATACAACTGGCAGATTACAAACCAGAGAGGAAGCTTATTCATTGAGGTTAGAGCTGATTAGGAAAGGATATCCTGAGGAGATATTTATCAAGAAAGTTTCAAAATAATGAAAAGCACAAATCAGAAGTTTACAATCATTATTCTTCTGTTTTTTTACCTCATGCCTCTTTTTTCTCAGGAACTCTCTAAAAGGGAATTCATAAAAGCGGTTCAGGATGCAGATATTGTATATTATTACAACGAAGATTATATAACAGCTGCCAGGCTCTATGAATCACTCCTAAAATTATACCCGGACAATGACAACCTTTCAGCAAAGCTCGGCATATGTTATCTTAACATTGATGGCAGAGAAGCTGATGCCCTCAAGCTATTGTCAAAGGCTTCATCGAATATAGTAGAGAAACAAAAGGAATATACTGAATTTGGAGAAAAAGCCCCTTTAGATACCTATCTATACCTGCCAATCGCATACCATAAAAATGATAGTCTTCAAAAAGCTATTTCTCTCTTTTACGATGCAAAAAAAAGGCTGGGGGAAACAAAACTTTTCAAGGAGGAGTATATTGACCTCCAGATCAGAGACTGCTTGTATGCTATTGAAATGAAGAAGAAGCCTCTCACCATGATAACAGATCTATTTGCACCTTGGCTTGATGAGTACCCCGGAGCATGTAATCCGGTACTTTCCAAAAATGATTCTGTATTTGTTTTCACTGTTAGAGAAAATGGTAAAAACAGTATCCTCTGCTCATATAAAACCGGCACATGGGGAAGACCCGTGGACATAACCCGGCAACTTGGAGGTTACGACAGATTTTTTTCAAACTCAATTACCGGCGATGGTAAGATGATAATTATCTATATGGATGATGGTGGTGATGGTAATCTTTATTTCAGTCTGAGAAAAGATTCCACCTGGACCAAAATTAAATCTATAGGAAAGCCTGTCAACACAATTTATTGGCAATCTCACGGGTTCATAACACCTGATGGAAAAACATTGTATTTCTCGAGTAATAAGCCCGGAGGAGAAGGCGATCTGGATATATGGGTTTCAGAGAAATCAGACGATGGAAAATGGAGTGAACCTGTGAACTGCGGCAATGTTATCAATACACCTTATAATGAAGATACACCCTTCTTTGATCCTGAAACCAACTCTTTGTTTTTCAGCTCAGTTGGTCATATAAGTATGGGGGGATATGATGTATTCAGATCAGTAAAAAGGAATGGAGGCTGGACAAATCCAACTGCTATGCCATTTGCCTTTAACACTATTAGAGATAATACCTTCTTTATTCTTAATAATAATGCTCCCGGATTTATCACCAGCCTCTTTAACGAAAGAAATTATTCGCGAAATATATATACAATAGTCGCACAAGATCCTGCTGATAAGATTACTATTGCAAAGGGCGATATTAAACTTCAGGATGGGATGAATGTTGATCCAAATCAAACAGAGATATTTCTAACAGATATTAGAATGGGGGAGAAAGGGAAAAGTATACCTCTAACCGATTCAACTTCATTTACATTCGAAATAAAACCTGGTGACTACCAGCTAATGGTTAGCCACACCGGATACAAAACAGATACTATAAGCCTTAATCTACCATTGTATTATTCAGGTAGTTATATCTCTGTGAATGTATTACTTATTCCTGAAAAGGTTTTTGGTGGAGACTTCCTTTCAATAAAAAATATTCTTTTTGAATTTGATAGTTATGAACTTAATGAAGAAGCAATAAATAATCTGGAAATTCTTAATACTATTCTAATCAATTACCCTGAGTTACAAGTTGAAATTGCAGGCTATACAGATGCGATAGGGAATTCCGAGTATAACAGGAAACTTGGAGCTAAAAGGGCACAGGTAATTATTGACTATTTTACTGAAGCAGGACAGCCAGCATCAAGATTTGTGAAGAAATCATACGGTGAGTCTAATTTTGTTGCTTTAAACACATATCAGGATGGTTCCGATAATCCTGAAGGAAGAAAATATAACAGAAGAGCAACATTTGGGATTGTTGATTCCCAAACTGGTGTAATCATCAGACAGGATAGTTATACCCCGGAGCATCTAAGGCATCCAAACGCCATGAAATATAGTATAGTCCTCATTAAGACAAAAGAAAAACTCTACCCGGGATACTTCACCGGATTAATAAAAAATGATATGCTGTTTGTAAGAACAATAAAATTGGATACTATATCGATGTACGTTCTCGGAGTATTTTATAATAATAAAGACGCTTTGAAATATCTTGGTTTTGCCAGGGGAAAAGGATTGGATGAAGCCTATATATTAAATCAGTATGACCTTGACAATGAGTCGAAAGGAATATTCAATCCTGATTCAATGACGAACAGAAAAATGGAAAGTGAGTGGGTATATACGGTGCAATTATTAGCAACCAGGAATCCGGTAGATATCAACCGAGTTTTTGTTGGACTCGAAGGCATTAATGAAGTGAAAGCGGATGACGGGCTTTACAAATATTACTATGGTGAATATCAGGCAGTTTCAAAAGCAAAAGAAGCTCTCTTATTTATAAAAAAAGCAGGATATGAAGATGCATTTATTAGACAGATTGAAGTAAGAGTTGATAGATAATAAACATACAGCTAATGGAGTACCAAAACATTAAGCTCAGAGCTCTGGAACCTGAAGATTTGGAGCTTTTATATGAATGGGAAAATAACGATTCTTATTGGACAATCAGTAATACCGTTTCGCCATTTTCGAGATATACGTTAAAAAGGTATCTGGAAAATTCCCATAAAAACATTTATGAGACAGGACAACTAAGGTTTATGATCGACCAAATAGAAGATAAAGTTACAATTGGAACAATTGACCTGTTTGATTTTGATCCATTCCATAAAAGGGCCGGTTTAGGAATATTAATCGCTGTAGAATCATACAGACGAAAAGGATTTGCTACTATGGCATTGAAGTGTTTAATTAATTATTGTTTTAAAACACTTCAGTTGCATCAAATATATTGTAATGTCCTGGCAAATAACTGCGAAAGCATGGATCTTTTTTCAAAGCAAGGATTTGTTCAGACCGGGATAAAGAAAAATTGGATCAAGACATCGGACGGATATATTGATGAACATATGTTTCAATTAATGAATGAATAAAGACAGATTATTGCATTTAAGGACTTGTCCCCAATCTGGTTCAACTGCGATAAATATAGACTATTTTAATCCTGATGCCAAAAGACCACAAGCTGCAGCGATATCAAATCCTCGTGTTTTACGGATAGAGGCAGAAATACCTGCAACAACCAGGTTGTGTTTGAAAAACAGTATTCTTTCGGATGTAGAAGATGCCTGCGTATCAATAATATTCTGATGATAAGGGATCAGATTAACTCTTATTTTTGATCCTTCAAGCAGAACTTTAAGTCCTTCAAGATGCAAATCAGTATCATTCATATCCTTAATCATCACATATGCCACACTTAACCTTCTTTTCTTCCTGACAGGATAATTTCTCATTATCTCAATTATCTGATGTGCGGGATAATTCTTTTCAACCGGTACAATTGATTTCCTTTCTGCACTGAAAGGAGAATGAAGACTCAAAGTCAGGTTACAATCAGAATTAACAAGGAATTTTTTTATTCCGGGAGTAATTCCTACAGTTGAAACAGTAATATTACGCGGGCTAATTGCCAGTCCCCATCCTGCAGTCAATATATCACAAGCTTTCATGACATTTTCAATATTATCCATTGGTTCACCCATACCCATAAAAACTACATGGGTCACTTTTGCTGATTCAGGGATGCTTAGTATCTGGTTTATAATTTCTCCTGCTAAAAGGTTCCCATGGAACCCATAACTACCTGTTAGACAGAAAGAACAATTCATTCTGCAACCGGATTGTGTTGAAACACAAACTGTATTTCTTTTATTATCAGGGATATAAACTGTCTCGAAAACTTTTCCCGTTTCGGTTCTGAATAGATATTTTACAGTCTTGTCTATTGAAACTTCAGAAGCTATTGGCCTGGAAATACCAGTGTCAGCATTATTGATTAGATAATTTTTTAGGATTTTTGAAGTTTTTTGAATCTGTGAAATTTCAGTTATGCTCTTTTTATATATACTGTTTAAAACAGTTACTGCCTGTACACGGGTAAATCCTGAAGGCCCTATCAGATTAAATAAATCATCAACAGATAAACCACAAAGACTCTTCTTCTTCATAATATAAAGATATTTGCAAAAATAAACCGATTATCAATATCTTAGTAAAAAATATTACCAGACAAAGAATCAGACATCAATTTGATGATTTAGAAATGGGTAATTGGAAGTCACTGTATATTTATTACATATCCGGAACTGGAAATGCGCGTGCATCATCTGAATGGATTGCCGATGAAGCAGAAAAAACAGGACTCAGAACAGTGGTTCAGCAAATTGACAGATTAGAGAATATAGTTATACCACAAACTGATGAAAAACCTCTAATCGGTTTTGCTTTTCCGACTCACGGTTTCAACTCGGCTCCTATAATGCTAAAATTTATTTCAGGTTTTCCACCTGGTCTGTGCAATGATGTATTTCTTCTTAATACTCGTGCTGGAATGAAACTTTATAAATTGTTTATGCCTGGGTTGACTGGTGTTGCACTCTTACTTCCGGCTTTCATTCTCTGGCTAAAGGGTTATAATTGCATCGGATTCAGACCTGTCGACCTTCCATCAAACTGGATTTCTCTGCATCCGGGTCTGAAAAAAAAAGTGATTGAGTCCATATTTATACGTTGTGAAAAGATAGTTCGAAAATTTGCCAGGAAGATACTGACAGGGGAGAAAGTGTACAGGGGACTTTACAGTCTCCCAATTGATATCTTAATAAGTCCTGTTGCGCTGGGATATTATATTGGGGGAAGATTCTTTCTTTCAAAGACCTTTATCGCCAATTACAATTGCGATAATTGCGGCTTATGCATCAAAGAGTGTCCTACGGCATCAATTAAACTTGTACATAACAGGCCATACTGGAAGTTAAGCTGCGAAAGTTGTATGAGGTGCCTGAACCATTGCCCACAAAGAGCAATTGAAGCGGCACATGGTATGGCAATAGTTTTCTGGCTGATATTCACAGCAATAAATGCACAGATATTTATTTTTATTATTAATATTTTTAATATTCAGCCGGAAATATGGTGGTGGAAGTTAGCCGCTAACATTATTGGAATTGGAACAATGGTACTCATTGTTACACTTCTCTACAGGATATTGCATTATGTTATGAGATTTAAAGCTGTAAAATATTTTGTCAGATTTACTTCACTTACTGCACTCCCTTTTTGGAGAAGATATAAGTATTTAAAAAACAAAAAGAAAAGATCTGTACAACAAATAATAACATCTAATAAATAAACTCATGAGACTGATAGCATTACTATTAACAACTTCAATTGTACTGACTTCCTGCACTGGCTCTGACCAGACAAATAAAATAAATCTTAGTGAAAGCACTGTTGTTATAGACAGCATACAGCAGTATGGTTATAACAGGGATTTTCTGAAAAGATACACAGATGCAATAGAATTGAAAAAAGGTAATTCGGCAATCACCATTGTACCAGCTTGGCAGGGAAGGGTTATGACCAGCACTTCTGAAGGTGATAACGGATTTAGTTACGGATGGATAAATCACAAACTTATTGCTTCAGGTGAGATCCAACCTCATATAAATGCCTATGGCGGTGAAGAAAGACTTTGGTTAGGCCCTGAAGGCGGTCAATTTTCTATCTTTTTCAATAAAGGCAAATCTTTCGATTTTGAGAACTGGCAAACACCAGCTTTCATGGATACTTCACCGTACGAAATAGTCTCAGAAACCGACTCATCAACGCTATTTGCACGTAACATAGTAACAGAAAATTATAGTGGAACAATATTCAACTTTCTTATTGAAAGGGAGGTTACTATTCTATCTGAAAAAGAGATAGCCAGACAGACCTCTGTTGATATATCAAATCTAAAATGTGTTGCTTACCGGTCGAAAAACACAATCGTAAATAAAGGGGAGAAAGCGTGGGATAAAGAAACTGGCCTTCTCTCGATCTGGATGCTGGGAATGTTTAACCCCTCCCCTTCTGTAGTTGTTGTGATACCTGTAATAACCGGGGATGAAAAGATCTTAGGTCAAAAGGTAAATGATAATTATTTTGGGAAGATTTCTGATGACCGTCTTAAAGTATCTGGTGATCATATCTTTTTTAAAGCTGATGGAAAAAGCAGGGGGAAAATAGGTATCTCTCCTATGAGAGCAACAGGCCTAATGGGAAGCTATGATTCCGATCATGCTGTACTAACTCTCTTAATATGCAGATTACCTGAGGGAGAGACTGACTATGTAAATTCATCCTGGCAGATTCAGGATAATCCCTACTCAGGAGATGCACTTAATTCATATAATGATGGGCCACTTGAAGATGGGACCCAGATGGGTCCTTTTTATGAACTTGAGACTTCATCACCCGCTGCAGATCTTAAGCCCGGCAAAAGTCTCAGTCATATTCAGGTTACCCTTCATTTAACTGGAGACATTAACTATCTTGATGAAGTATGTCGTAAAACACTAGGTGTCAGCCTAGAAGAGATCAGAAGTGCATTCTAGGTTTTGGCATCAGCCACTTGTTGAAGTTTTTCACCCAGTGAAAGATTAGGTTATTAGTTCAGCCGCCTCATCCATATCTTCTATCATAATTTACTTTAAATAGTTTATTGTTTTAAAAAGGATATTCCATCAAAATTGAATAGTCTGAATATCATATTACTTATTACAGACAATTAAAATGTGAATATTTATTATTTTTGACAACTTCAAGTAACAAAATGAGGGATAGACGACGTGGCAAATGCGGCTAAGATATATGGAGAGATGGCAGAGTGGTCGAATGCGGCGGTCTCGAAAACCGTTGTTCGCCTTTCGGCGAACCGGGGGTTCGAATCCCCCTCTCTCCGCAAAGCCAAATTACTCCCGTCCGCCGGCTGGCGGACGGGATTTTTGTTTTCCAGATGGCCTAACCAGGCTTGCCTGAGTGCGGCCATCTGGAAAACAAAAAGAGCTTACGAGTGAAACGAGTAAGAGAGTAATTTGGCTTTGCAGGATACCCCCACAGGGATCACAACCGAACGGAGTGAGGTTGTAATCCCCTTTTATTTACCACCAGGGGACTCTCCTCATAATATTCAGTAAGTCTGTTTGAGATGAAATTGCAGGATACCCCCACAGGGATCACAACCGAACGGAGTGAGGTTGTAATCCTTATAATAAGATCCCTGCCAGTGATGCTGAAATATATGAAGCCATTGTACCGCAGAGCATTGCTTTGAATCCCAGTTTTGCCAGGTCTGCTTTACGATGAGGGACAAGTACCCCTATACCTCCTAGCTGAATAGCAATAGAGCTGAAATTGGCAAATCCACATAGCGCAAAACTTGCAATCACAATAGATTTGGTACTTAAAATACCCTGTTGCATCATCGGTGTAAGATCAGAATAGGCAACAAACTCATTTATAACCATTTTTGTCCCCATCAAGGAACCAACGTCGAGTGATTCAGATGGGGGTACTCCCATTACTATGGCAAAAAGACTAAAAAATGCTCCAACAACATCTTTTAGACGAAGATTATCAAGATCAAGTCCTACTGCATTCAAAGACAATCCTGTCCATGAAAGAAAGTGACCGAAGTATCCCAGGAGTGCATCAACAAGGGCAATAAGGGCTATTACACCGATAAGCATTGCAATAACATTGATAGAAATCTTCATTCCATCACTTGCTCCATGTGAAATTGCATCCATGATATTGGCATGTTCCTTTTTAACTTCAAGTTTAATTTCTCCTTTTGTTTCTGATTCCTCGGTTTCCGGGAAGACAATTTTAGATATTACCAGTGCACCTGGGGCAGCCATTAGACTTGCTGCAAGAAGATATGATGCTGGTACACCCATTGATATATAGACAGCCATCACTCCACCAGCTATACAAGCCATACTTCCTGTCATTGATGCCAACAACTCCGACATAGTCATTCCTGAAAGATAGGGACGAATCATTATCTGGGCTTCAACCTGACCAACAAAAGCACTTGCAACATTTGATAATGCTTCACTTCCACTAACTCTCATTGCCCAATGAACAAAACGGGCTATTACAGCAATAACCCTTTGCATCAGACCCACATGGTACGCCATCGCCACCAATACACATACAAAAATTATTGTTGGAAGAAGTATGAACAGAAAAACACCGCTTTTCACAATTCCTTCAGGCAGAATCTGGGTAATTTTTGTAAGATCCCCAAAAACAAAATATCCACCTTCTTTAGAAAAGTCGAGCAGCTTATTTATTGCTTTTCCGAGCCAGTAGAAGATATCCTGACCAATCGGGACTTTAAGAATAAATATTGCAAGGGCTATTTGTAATAGCAGGCCTGTAACAACAAGACGATAATTTATCTTTCTCCGGTTATTAGACCATAGAAATGCCAGTCCTAGGATTATAATGATTCCGATAATACCAGTGAATCGTCCCATTAATGTTTTAATTAATATGAAGTACCTCCACCAAACCTACATTTTTTTTTAATACGGAACTATGATTTCCATAAAAAAGAAATTAACTGTCAGATGGAAATACCTACCAGTCCATTTTGGGGGATTGCCCTGTAGATGATCTTTGCATCCGCTCTTGGTATCCTGATCTTTATTAATGGCTGATATTCCGGAACTTTTAAAAAAATAATGCTTTTAAGAGATCTCCATAAATACCGAAAACGATCTTTTATGTCGAATATGAAGAGACTTATTACATCACTGAATTTTTCATCCTCTTCCTGACTCAAATAAAACCGGATCCCATTTGCCAATTCTAAAACAAAACTTACAGGTTCAGTAATTGAGGTGTCAGGCATAATATCAGGTTTGTACTCTGAGGTATCCTTCGGAGCAATTTTAATCATCAGAGGTTCCTTCTTTATAGTCGAATAATCCTTAGTTATTCTCAGTGGAGAAGAGAGCATTGACTGTATAATATTTTCGTTTCCTTTAATTAGAAGTTTACTAATTTGTATCCTGCTTATCTTTGACATATGAACAACTACTCCGCTTATTTCAATATTTGCTGTACTGTCATTAAGGTTTATGGTAAGGTAATTGGAATCAGTGCCAGCCATTGCTATTCTTGACATTAGCAAAGCCCTGTCAGTCAATAATTTAATATATGTTGAGTCATGAAAAATATTTTCGTCTATGGCCCAATTCTCAGCTTGTCTGTCACCTATATCGCGCTCTATCTCAGATAATTTTCTTGCCGGGCTTATTATTGACATTATAGTATAATAAGTAACTAATAAACATATTATAATGACGAGGATAATAAGATTGTTATTTCTGACAGGATTATTCTTGACATTTTCAGTTTCCATAGTATAAGTTTGATAAGGTCAGAATATATAAACTTTTGAACCTATGCTAAGATTATTGAAGATTACCTTAAGATCTTCATCATTCAACCGGACACATCCATGCGTGACTGGCATACCCAGAAATCGTTTATAAATAGTACCATGAATCAAGTAGCCATCTCCTATTGAAAGAGCGTAATCCCCTAAAACTCCATACTCATATCGTGTATAATCATCTTTTGGAGGAACTGGTAAACCTTCTTCAATAAAAGCCCAGTCAGGTTTTTTCCAGACAGGGTTGGTTGTTTTACCCTGTATCCAGTATTTTCCCTTAGGTGTTTTGAATATCCAGTATTTATCTCCTTCTGTCTGGAGTAAGGTATAGCTCCCTGAGCTGCAAAAACCTTCTCTGATTAATTTTTTATTCCTGTAGAGAAAAAATTTATTTTCAGTAGTATTGATAATAATATATGATTGTCCAGATGTATAAGCCTTATATTTGCGTGTAAGCCGTTGTATTTCTCTGGTCATCAGGCTGATTTGGCTTTTATACCTGGTATCTTTTTTTATTTCAGGATTATTGGTAATCTCCGTTATCTTGATTGGAGCTATTTCCTGGAAAAAAGGTACAAGAAAGAGGATGAAAAAGAGAAGTGAAATAGTAGCTAAGACAACAAAAAATGGAAATCGGAGGTTATGTAAAGTCCTATTTTGGTAAACTGATCCAATTATCCTTCTTGTTAATGAGTTAATTAACTGAGATAATTTAACATTCTTACTTTTAAATGCTGGTCCTTTTTCCCTGTCTAACTCATTCCGGCCAATATCGTCAATTTCATTGTTTTTCTCCATATCAGATAATTTATCTTTTTTCGCTAGAGATTAAATCAACCATCGATCCAACGATTGTAACAGGAGTACCAATTTCAGCAATTTTGTATACAGTATCCATATCCTTATCAGTGAGTGCTATACACCCGTCAGTCCAGTCAATTCCTTTTCCGCCATTACCATGAATCTCTATCATGCTTCCGATATCTGCTGTTGAAGGAAGAGAACCATGTTCAATCTCGGATATGAATTTCCTTTTGTCTTCATCATTAGGATAGTCAAATATAAGTGCTTTATAGTATCCAGTCATTTTGCCTTCATTTTTTTTTATAACTTTATACATGCCCTCAGGAGTAGCTTTGTCTCCTTTTACTCTTTTATCACCAATCCAATTCGTA
>Ga0307377_10005444_pt1 | contig 13637 bp, 26 predicted proteins | sample TR3MG_FD_202535 | JGI IMG/M metagenome (GOLD analysis project Ga0307377, IMG submission 202535) | Soil microbial communities from Risofladan, Vaasa, Finland - TR-3 | ecosystem: Environmental > Terrestrial > Soil > Coastal area > Acid sulfate soil | place: Finland: Risofladan, Vaasa | collected... | reverse complement strand
GGTGATAACCTGCCCTTTGCGTGTTAGAATAGAATCAGACGATTTCGCGCTTCAACCCCTCGGTCAACGCCTTTAACTGCGCGTGGATACGCTGCGGCGTGACCCCCACACGTTCCGCGATCTGCTGTAACGTCAGGTGGCACTCGAAGGCTAGGTGAACAAGCAGGAGGTCGTAGCCGGACAACTTCTCCAGCGCGGCGCGGAGGGATAGGATCAGGTCAAGCTCGCGCTCTGGGTCGTCGGGATTCCGGGCCACCGCGACTTCGGCAGCCGATGTTTCACACTGTCGCATCGTGGGTATCCTCCGTCGGCGGGAGTCCTTTGTTGAGACCCCCAGACTCGCGGTAAATCGGGCGATACACGCGCCCATAGAATGTCTGCCAATCCATGCCATATTCGGGCGCAAGGATTCGGCAGGCGCTTGCCATACTTAGCCCACGCCTCATCCGAGCGCGTATCCGGCGTTTCACGTGACCTAGCACGAAAGGCTTTTCCGTTGTCATAAGCGTTCATCCTTTGTTTGGGGCAATGCAAAAAGCATTGCCATAACCATTATACCATATCTGCGGTATCTTTCAACAGATCGGCAAAAAATATTTTTGCATTGCCAAATACCAGCATGTGTGGTATCCTGGTATTGGAAGCGAGGGAGACAGATGCAACAGAACAAAAGCTATCCCGCGCTCCAAAGAGCAGTAAACAACGCATGGAAGCGACACGGCTTTCGGAGTTATCGAGAAGCCGAGGATGTAACTGGTTTGGAGCGCACAACACTGTTTCGTATGCGGAAGCGGGGTTGGCGACCCTCACGGGGCATGGTGATTCAGTTCGCCGAAGCTCTGCGAGAACCGATCAATGATTGGCTCGTGGTCGCTCAATACGACCCGATTCCAGAGGAACTCGTGCACGAAGAAACGCATACCCGTTGAAAGGAGAGCATGATGAAAGAGCGGCTATGGCAGGTTGGGCTTATGGCGGCGATCCTTGCCGCGTTCTGGGTTGTCGGCGGGATCGCCCAGGAGTCCGGCCCGGTGAAGGTTGTCCGGGCACAGAAGTTTGAACTGGTGGATGCATCGGGGAGAACCTTTGCTCTGCTGGTCGTAGGGCAGAACAAAAGCGGGGTGCTCGTGCTATACGACACGAACGGCAAGGCGGTGGCGACTCTACCGGAATCAACAGAGGCAGCAAAAGCACCCGCCGAAGAGAAGCCGAAGGAAGTTGGTTTGGGTATCGAGGTCTATGGCTGTCGGATAATTCGGACACGATTCCCGCCAAGAGGTCTTATTAGTTCTGGTGAAATGCAACGCAGTGTGATGAAGGCGGCGGTAGACCCATCAAGCACGACGGCGGGCTTAAACGCAGCGGGCTATGTCCGCAATACGAGTGGCAAGACCTACCAGAGCGTCATGCTATCGCTGAGTTACTATGATGCACGAGGAATACAAATCGGCAGCGGAAGCGCAGCAATTCGGAATCTCGCACCGGGAGCGGTTTCGGAGTTCAATATTCCGATTGTCCTGCCATCAGACATAAAGGGCATGAAAGTCGCCTCGTTTGCGGTCGTTAAGGTGGACGCACGATAAGCGAAGACGCTGGCTACATCCGCATATCGAAAGTAGACGTTGACGATTACGCTGACCGCGACACCGCGACTTCGGAGCTTGTCGCTGTCCGTACAGCCGAACTGCGGGAGGCCGCGCAGAAGGCCGGGGGCGCGATCCCGGACGAGTCGCTGTACGTTGACCTTGACCTCAGCGGCACGAGCGTCGAAAAGCGCCCCGCGATGATGGAGCTGCTTGCCGCAGCCAAGCGCCACGAGATCGGGCGGCTGTGGGTCAAGAACCTCTCGCGGCTGTTCCGCAACCTCGCAGAGCAGACCGTCTACCTGAGCCTGCTGGAGAAGGCTGGGGTCAAGGTCATCACGCTCCAAGAGCCGAGCGAGGGCGAGAAGCCGATCCTGGATCTCACGCGCAACGTCCTGGGCAGCGTCAACCAGTACCTCGCGGCAGCCGTCGGCCAGCAGATCAAGGCCGCCAATCGCATAATCGCTTCTACGGGCCGCTACATCGGCGGGAAAGCGCCTCTGGGGTATAGATACGATAAAGACTCAAAAGAACTGACACTCGACCCCTTGCGCCTCCAGGACGCCGTTACGGTGTTCCGCCTCTACGCCGAGGAGCGCAACTTCTCGCGTGTGGCTGTGCGGCTGAACCGCGCCGGGATACGCACACGCGACGGCTACCTGTGGCGCTGGGATAAGGTCAAGGCCATCATCACGAGTCCGATCTATCGTGGGCAGGTCCACTACTGCGGCGAAACGTGGCCGGGCAAGCACGAATCCCTCTCGGATAACCTGCTGCGGCAGGTAGATGAGATACTGAAAACCGAGCAGCGCATGAACAAGGCGAGGGGTAAGGTCCATACCAATGTCCACACATACACGCGCCTGCTCAGGTGCGGGCTGTGCGGCACGACGATCCGCGCCAAGCCGCGCAAGCAACTCGTCTACTGGGTATGCTCGATGCGCCAGGACAGGGGCTTGTGTGAAGCCCCAGCCTATCGAACCGACGACCTTGACCGCTTCGTCCTTGAGGGGTTGAAGTTGACTTTGACGAAGGAACTTGATAAACTGAAAGCGTTCGCGGAAGCACAGCCGGACGTTCTCGCGCAGCCCCGACAGCCCGACGACCGGCAGGCCAGGCTTGCGGCGTTGAGAGCGAAGATGCAGCGCGTGGCCACGGAGTACGCCGAAGGGTATATGGAACGCGACGAATACCGGGTGCTGACGGGGCGCTATCGGCAGGACCGCAAGGAGCTGGAGGCCGTGGAGCAGAAGGACGAAGCCCCGCGCCGCGTGACCGCCCACGAGGTCGAGCAGTTCCAGGCGCGGCTTTCGGAGGAGTGGGGCGCGGCATCGGAAGCGGAGCGCCATGCGTTCGTGAGGGCCGTCGCGCCGAGGATTACCGTGTATCCGGACAAGCTGATATTGCATACGCGGCTGTCCATCGGCGACGTCGAGATCCGAACCGGAATGTTTGTGCGAAAGGCAGGTTCTAGTCCTGCCGGGGGCGCTTCGCACACATACGAATTGACGGAACGGGGGAAAAGGAGAAGGCGGGGCAAGTTGTAGATTGAAGAGCCAGCCCGCACTTGCCCCGCCGCGAATTGTACTTCGGTATTAGTTCGTTGTTATCCAGCACCCAGCAGGTTCACGATTCTGCTGGCGACCAATGCGATCAGAGCCGCGAACACCACATAGACAACGATCGCAACTATCCAAGCGCCAATCTCCCCTGAGTTTTGTGGATCACACCACCAGAGCGCGATTAGCAATCCACCCACGATCAGCAAGGAGAACACGATGATGCCAACAACGCCAAACATAGGTATCACCTCCTCAATCCAGTATCCGCGCCGGGTCAACGGTCTGCCCGGTCGCGCAGGCCAGTGTGTATCGTTCGAGCGCATCATCTACTGCTAGTTGGTCGTCTTCTGCGAGCGTGTCGTAACCAACACCGTCAATCAGATCAAGTATTTCTTCGGTCGTGAGGCGTTGGCGCAGCTCTGCGCGGATAGCCTCCAAGAAGCCAAAGTACCTCTCCAGCGCCGTCCTGATGGACTGGCTCACGTCGCCGCGTGCGCGAATCTCGCGTTCCAGCTCCTCATTGCACAGGAAGTTGAGCTTGATCGTTAACATGCTATCCTCCATTCTCCGGGTCAACCCCCGGCGTTTCACCACGGGAAGTCCGCCGAGTCCTTGCCCGTTTCTTCTGCCCAGTCGTCCATGACCGCAATTTGTCCATATGATAGAGCAGCGTAGTGTTCGTCAGACCCGTCATTCCCTCGTTCATCCATCATTTTCTGGAGTGTGCGGATCGTCTTTTCGATGCTTGCCACGAGTTCTTCCTGCGCTGTATGCTTCACGTTGTTCACCTCCTCCCTGGGGTCAACCCCCGGCCTGCTTGGTGCGTGTTTGCCAGTCTGCATGGGTATGCGTCACGACGCCTACTTCGTATAAATTGTAGAGGTCGCAGGCATAATGCTCGGCTTCCGCACGAGTGCGAAAGAACTTTGTGCGTGAAGCAAGCAACTTCTTGCCGCGTGGCTGTGTGCAACCCGCTTGGTACCGCCTACGGCTGCCGTGTTGTACCTTGTCAGTAGTCCAGACATAACGTCGCCCTGTCTTCCGGCCCGTATAGTATCGGTATCGTGGGCCGAATAGCTGCGCCACTTCTGGATACTCCTTGCACATATCCTCAAGGATAGCAGCAATGTTCACTTGTCTCGATCTCCTCTCTCCGGGCTGTCAACCCCCGGCCAGCCCGCCCCGCACGCGAGGCCGGGGCTGGGGGTCGGCGCGTGGTGCTAGTCGGCTTCCACATAGCAAAACGGGATCAATGTCCCATCAACCCACACTGGAACCTCGTGCAGGCCTTCTCCCTCCTCGATGTCGCTCAGCGTATCGGCGTAATCTTCATCTTCCTTTGAAACCGTCTCAAACGAGCCGTTCAGAACTACGCCCTCGCACTCGTCCTCGGGATCGAGGATTCGCCGCCACTCGTCGCCCGTGAAACAGAAACCGCCCTGCGCCTGGGCATCTTCTCTCTGAGGACAAAAGTCCTCATCGCAGATGTAGATGCTTTCGCCGTTTATCGGTGCCTTCTGCTTGCTCGTCACCGTGCTCCACCTCCTCTCCTCGTCTAATCCCGCGCGTCTGCCGCACCCGAAGGCCGGCAGGCGTGGGGGGTCAGGCGACTCCTTCTCCTCAACCAGTGGCCTTTGCCACAGCCTTTCGGCAGGCTTCGACGTGGCAGTTGCAATGTAGACTTTCCTGCTTTGCTACCCTGCACTCTGGGTGATGGAATGACTTGCTTGCCCACTCACAGGCTCGTAGTAGGTCTGGTGCTGCCGCAGTTAATCGCGCTCTGGCTTGTCTGGCGCTCTCCTCCTGGATGTTACGATGCGCACCGTAGCGCGGCTCAGGGTTTCCGCCCATCCTCTCCACCTCCTCCTGTTCTCTAATCCCGCGCGTCTGCCGCAGTCACGAGACCCGGCAGGCGTGGGGGGTCAGGGGTTCAGACTCTTAGCGTTCTCCGCAACCGTTTCGGGCGCAGGCAGGTTCTCAAAGAAGGCAACAACCTCCGCCGGAGTACCCGGTGCTGCCAAGACGATGTTCCGAACGTCCGCCATCTCGTACTCGTCAAGTTCGATCTTGTACGTGGTGGGGCTGTCTGCATGTGCCGCTAAGGAAATCAATTTCATCCTCTCCACCTCCTCCTTCGTATCATCTGACAATAAGATTATACCACACCTGCGCGGGGAAGTAAACACCTGTCAAGGGGTTTTGCGTTAAGTTTACGTTAAGATTGGGTTAAGGGATTGTGAAGGTGGGGGTTAGGTCAGCTCCAGAAGTGGATGTCTTTGACGAGCCTATCGCCGCCGGCACTCTGGTCGCGTTTCGCGCCGATGAACGCCTTGACCGTGCCGAGTGCCGTGGGGCGTTTCAGCCCGCCGACGATGTAGTTGCTGACGTTCGGGACATAAGCCCGCTCGAACGAGCCGGAGCGCACGAGCCAGGGTACGTGGTCCTTGACGATGATCTTGTCGCCGTGCAGGTTGGCATACAGGTGGGGTCGTCCGCGCATGGCATAGCAGGAGTGGTCGTGGCCCATGATGAAGATGTCGGCTGCGGGGTATATCGGGCGCATGTCCTCTACCTGGTTGACGCTCGTGCCGCAGAGCTTGCCGCCTGGCTTGCCGTGGTACATGAACAGGTCAACGCCTATCGAGGATGGCCGGGTCTCGAAGCCGATGGAGAGTATGTAGTAACAGACCGTGCCGAGCCAGGGGCAGTCCATCGCGTCGGCCATGCGCTGATTGCACGTCTTGCCGTCCGCGAACACCCAGCGATGGTTGCCTTCCAGGAAACCGAGCAGGTGGCCGCGCATGAAGCTGATTTCCTTCATAAACTCCTGGCACTTCTCCCACGCGAAAGCATCGAATACCTCGCGGGTCGAATCGTGCAGCTTCGCTTTCCTGAAAGCCTCGCGCTCCCTGGTAGCCAGCAGGCCGCCGAGATCCCCGATAGCGACATAGTACGTGTAATCGTCCTGCTCGGCCTTCGCTTGGCGCAGGAACTCCAGCCAGGTCTTCGTACAACACGAGGGGCTGGTGCGGTGAACGTCACCGAACGGGATTAGCTTAACTTGCGCCTTAAGGTTTGGAAGGGTTATCCGAATGTTTTGCGTCGTGAAGATCGTCGGCTCTGACATCTGGCACGTCCTCCAACCGATGATACATGATCTTGTCCTGGCGCACAGCCTGGATATACTCGTCCTGCGAACCTTCCGACCCCCGCCAGCGTGGGAGCAGAAATACGGCTTCTGCGGGTTCGAGCCACGAACAGGTACAGCGCATGAAGTCTGCGTATTCAAGCCCCGGCTCGTGTTCCATGCCCTCCATCATGGTATGCGGGCAGTAGGGGTCATGGCCGAGCTTGAGCAGTTCGACGGCGACGAGGTACGCCTGGCGCACGTTGCGCTTGCGTTCGCGGCGTGTCTTGTGGCTGTACGGGCCGATGATAGCGATTTTCATCGTCGCCTCCCTCGAAAGCAAGGGCCGGGCCGAAACCCGGCCCTGTTGATGGGTCTGCGTCAGTTGATTGTGTAGCTGATTAGGATGCCCGGATCGCTGAACCAGTTGCGTGTGCATAGAGAGACTTTCAGGTTCTTGCTGATGCTCTTCAACGCAACCCCGGCACCGAAGCCGAAGTCGAGGCGTTCCAGGTTGGTCGGCAACAGCAGATCGCCGGCGAACGCCAGGTCGCCCCAGCTACCTAGTTGCCAACTCGTCACCAAGCAGGCCGCAGTATCCCCGCTGTTGAACGAGTGGAAGTAGCTGCCGCTGAAGTCCGGGGCTGGTATATCGGCGAACGCGGCCGCCGACAGCAGCAGGAAGAGGGCGAGAAGCAATACAATGCGGATCATGGTTTCACCTCCCTTACGTGTAATGGACTCCCTTGACGCGGCGACCATAGCGCCAGCGTTTCGGGTCGGTCTTCTTGACGTGCCGCACCTTTGATGGCGTGGCCTCGATCACGCCGCCCTTGCCGTCTGAGATCCCGACGTGGCATACGCGGCCTTTGGAGTTGACGTGGAATAGTAGGGCTGCGGGGGTACGGAGGCCTTCTGCTATCGAGCAGGCTGCCACGACGCGGCAGTTGACTTGGTTATAGCTGCCGTCGGGCATTGCAATCCCGAAGAACCGGAAGGCGGCCTCCACGAGCTCAGAGCAGTCGAGCGGCTTGCTACCCGGCTTATCGGTCGGCTTGATCTCGCCGCCAAACTGGTAACGTGCGCCGATGTAGAGCTTGGCTCTATCAAGGATTCGCTGAGGGTCTATCATCCTCGGTCAGCTCCTTGATTTGCAGGAATCCCCGCTTAATCGCCCAGACCCGGAACTCCGGCCAGCTTTCCGGTATGAGGTCGCTGCGCTTGAATTGCTCGTTCATTTCCGCCACGATAACCTGCATCAGCCGGACACCCGGAGGCGGCAGAAACACGAGCGCAACCTTCTTCTTCCGTTTCTTCAGTTCGGCCTTGATGCGCGAATGGGCCAGCCGCATCAGCAGCTTCTCCTCGTCTCTGGCGTTGTACTGAAGCGTTTCGTCTATCTTCACATCGCCGAGTTCAATCAGAATCCTTGCTTCTCTCATCGTTACACCTCCCGATGACCCTTGCAAACGGCTCGCGGTCGGCCCGATGTTGACCCCTGTAGTTGAGAAAGCGGATCGCGTGTTCGAGATCGGCTATACGTCTCAAAGCGGCAATCGTCGCTAGTGTGGGTATGCCTACCAGGATACCGACCACGAGCCAAAACATCTTACTTGCCTTTCTTCGCCCCCATGCGGCGTTGGCAGTTCTGGTTCAATCGGTCGAGCGCGGCGGCCATTAGGCCGGCGGCTTCCTTCATAACGTCTGCGCCTTCCTTGTGTTTGTCGGCGGCATGTTCCAGGTGGTTGGCCATGATCGTGTTGAATGACTCACGCACAGCCTTAGTGTCACGCAGGAAGAGTATCACGACGAAGATCACCATCCCCGCCGATCCCCAATCTTTCAGAAGGCTTGCGATGTCCATGCGTATTCCCTTCTAGCCCGCAATAGCGATAGTCTGTCCCGGCACGACCCGCAGGTTCGGGTTCTCGACCATGAAGTGCCAGGTCGTGATCGTGATTCCTTTGAGGGAATTGTTGATATTGACCTGCGAGCCGGCGTACTGATAGAGCGTCGTGCAGGTTCGCAAGGTCGCGGATAGCGAAGCGTTAAGGATGCCGAAGGCGTGCGCGGTCGTGATGTTCCCGGCGTTCCAGCGGAACTCCGCTGTGGCACCCGTCAGGTTAAGCAACGTCACGTTCCCCGCCACCTACGTCCAAAGCCCGCCGTCCATGTTGAGGGTCGTGCATGCCACATTACAGGTTGTCGTGCCGCCGAGTACCTGCACGATAGCCGGGAGCACCGCGCCTGCCGTGATCGTCAAGGTCACGTCGGAGAAAATGCTCGTGTGGTAGGCTACCGTCATCGTGCCGCCGGAGAGGTCGGCGGTGGCCCGCAGGGTAATCGCGCCCTTGACCGCTAGGAGGCCCTTGATCGTGCCGTCCAGGTAGAGCATGGAGCCAAGGTTGACTCCGAGAACTGTTACATTCACTAGCCCGTTCGCACCGCCGCCCTTGAGAGCAATGTGGGGCGTGGCAGCGTCGGCGTCTATGAGCACCTGGCCGGTCGCCTGCATGTCAACTTGCAAGGGTGTGGCTGTACTCGCAATGTGCTTGTTGTAGAGGTTCGAGACCTTGATCGCCGCGAGGTCGCCGACCGCCGAGTAATCCCCACCGCCGGGCGCATTTGTGATAGCCGCATCGAACATCACGATATCGCCGTCAACGTTGCCCGGCTCGGAGTTGTCCCATCCGGGATAGTCGTCAGCATCGGGCGCACCGCCGCCGGTGATAACCCAGTTGTTGCTCGCGTTGTAGGCCGTTCCGCCCGTGCCCCGCCAGTAGAATGTCGTCGCCGCCCTAAGCGCCATGTTCCTCTACCTCCATCGCGTCCGTAGGTTTCGTTCCCTCTGCCCAACGCCGCCCGCAGCCGGCGCATTGCCAACGTGTCTTGCCTTCGCAGCAATGCGTCCAACTTCCCCTGAGATGTTTGCAGGCTTCGATGTTCCTCAAGGCCTGCCGCTGCTCGTCCGTCAAGTCCGCCTGTTCCGCCGTGTAGTCCGCCGGTAGCTTGCCCTGATGGACTGCCTGTAACAGCCGTGCGAACTGGCGGTCTGCGCTGTCAACCTGATGCTGCTCTATCGCGCCGCAGCCTGAGCACTTCAGCGCGTATACGAGCATACGCCATTCGTGAACGCACTCGTTAGGCGCATCGGAATCTTGTGACTTCGGCAAATCCACTTTCGTCTCCACAGGTTAGGAGGATTAAATTGGTCTGGTCGCAGATGAACTTCTCACGCGATATTGAGCCGGTAATGCACTTGATGACAAGGTAGTCGTCAACGGTTAGGCAGCAGACAGTTAGCGTTACCGGATCGGGAGCGGTCCCAAAGGTAAGCGTAATATCAGGAATTGTTACAGGATAGCCACCAAGGTAGTTACAGGTGTGATAGTGCCGGAAGGTACAGAAAGGTGGTCCAAACTCTGGATTCAAATCTGCTACGAGCCTCGGGCAACACCCGCTGGTCGGGCCTGCCCAACCGAAACATGGGTTGCCCCCACCACACACAGAGGACTGACAGAATGCGGCTATCACATTCGCAGGAAGCTCAACATGATAGCAGACGTCGTTCGTGCCACACTTGCAATCTGTCCCTGGATCCCATTCCTCTTCACAGCAACATTCGTGCGCCAGCTTGCCTGCGTCCGCGCCACCTTCGATGTAGAGTAGTTGTCCGCCAATCGCGTCATGTTGTAGACCCATTATCGTTCCTACACCGGGCACGGGCCGGATGTCGTGATTGTGACGAGTGCGCTTTCCGCCGAAATCTCGGTGATAACTAGAACGTATTCCGCGCCAATTTTCAGAATCTCGCCTGTAACTGTGCGTGTGCGGAAGCTCAAGGTAGGGCTGACGTACTGGATATCGGTTATCACCTGCCACTCGACAGCGCACTTGTTTGTGCTCACATCCCAGGAATCGCTATCCTGCGCGCCCTGCGTCTGCGCGAGCGTTTGCTTGGTGGTGGTGAGCTTCGATGTGAGCCTGCTCTCCGCCTGGCTAATGACCCACCCGCCCGGATGGTCGTGCTTCTCCAGCCCTGGGCCGACCGTGCCGCCGAGCAGATAGTTCACAGCGTCCGCGAGCTTGTTGTATTCGGCGGCTGTCACAACTCCGCCGCGTGCGTAGGGTATCCGGTGCATCTAAACCCCCATGTCGTGGAAGTTCGCAGCTTCGTATATGAGCGGCAGGGTATAAGCCCAACAGCCCGCGTCGCCATACCAATGCAAGTTCCAGCTTCTCGGCCTTACCGTGAAGTTATACGCGAGCCGTGTCCGTATGCCCACGAGCGCGTCGAACTCCACTGTACGCCGACAGCCCTCGAATAGCACCGTTTCCGGCGCGAACGAACGGAACGAATTGGACGGCTGCCAGTTGTAACCATTGACCTTGCCTATGCAGTATCCAATCGGCCCGGAAGGTACGAGCAACGCCGTCCGGTAGAGCGTGTACCATTCCACGGGTATGCGAATATAGATAGGCTGCTCGATGATTACGCCATCTTCCCAAAGCCGCCCGCCGCCGACCTCCAGAATGTCAATCCCGAAGTCGGACTCCTCCAGGCACTCGCCGTCCGATTCAAGCGCCGTGTTGCTGTACTCGATGATGATCTTCGAGTGCGTGTAGGGGCTTGCGGGGTTCGCCGTTGTCTGGCCGTAGGGCTCGAACGTGCGCCGGACAACCTTCAGAAACGGGTTGCCGGGATAAGCCTCATCGAACGCAGGGGCTTCAGTCTTGCGGTTGTCCCAGGAATCGCAGATGAAGATACGCCTCGCGGTGGCTGAACGTCGTTCCTCGACTTCGCCCTGCCCCTCATAGCCCTCAATTACTTCATCTAGTGCCATATCAGTACCCCGGCCCGGTTAGCCTGCCCAACTCCCGTTCGATGTTCGGCAGGACGCGATTCGTCAGTTTATACAAATCATCAATTCTTCGTAAGAGCTGTGGCGATTCTTCGCGTACTACAGTCTTTTCCATCCTCGGCGGTTCGGCCCATGCCGTCCGTGCCGCCCGGAGCATCGCGGATTCCCACATACGCGCTGGTGTCGTGAAGCCGACCTTCTCACGCTGCTGTGCGAGCCAATCCCGGTGTACCTCATCCTGCTTGTCGGCCACCTCGTCAAGCACGTCCTGAATGTTGCGGCCCGTGACGATAGCCAACGCCTGCAAGAGATCGGCCTGCGCCGTCTCGTTTTCGATGTTGTCCCTGATGTACTTCGCTCGTTCGTCAGCCTCTCTCTCGATCTCCATGATACGCGCCGCCGTCTCGCCGTGGATTATCCGAGTAAGCTCAACGGCGAGCCTGCCGGCGACATCGTGCGCGGCCTGCCATACCGCCTGAATCTTCTCGGCGGCCTTGCGCTCCTTCTCGATAATCGTGTCCAGCGCACTCGTTACCATAGCCTGCCACTCCGCCTGCTGGCGCTTGCGCTCCTCGGCCTGCCGTGCGTCTATATCCTTGACCGTGACCAGATACCGCGTGTGCGCGGCCTCCATGCGTCGGGCGACCTCTTCGCCTGTGAGCGCGAGCTTATACAGTTCAGTCGTTTCGGTCTTGTAGGTTATCAGCGCCTCGGCGCGTTCGGCGGTATAGAGCCTGCCCGCAAGCCTAAGCCGGTTGGCGACCGTTTCTCCGTAGGCCCGGCTCTCTGCCTCCCACATAGCGACCTTCTTGGCCGTGAGATCCCGCTGCTTCTCGGCTTCCTCGTCTGTCAGCTTCTTGGTAAGCGCAATCCTTTGGTCGGCGAAGTCCTGCTCGATTGCCGCAGCATGTTTCGGGCCTTTCGCCTGCGCGAGCGCCTGCTGGTATTCCAGCTCCAGCTTCGTCATCTCGGAAGCGTTGCGAACCCGAAGATCATATAGCACAGCCTCAGCCGCCCGTGCGTCCTCTGCCGCATCGTCCGCGTCCTCGGATGCCTTCTGCCTCTGCTTCTCGCCTTCCGTGCCCGCCTTCGTGACAGCGGGCGCTTTCAGGCCGCCGAACCGTCCGAGAAGCCACATCAGGGCTTGAACCTGCGGCAGCTTCATTAGCACACGGACTGCTTCGCCTAGTGCGCGGACGGCCAACCCAACCGCCTTAATATCTGCCGCGAGCTTGTGGAAGCCTAGCTTGATTATCGCCTCCATCAGCCGCTTGATCTCCGGCCCGTGTTCCTGCCACACCTTGACAAACTCATCCTTCAGAACGACCGCGACTTCCTTGATCTGTTTCCCGTACTGCTCCATATAGGGCCGGAGCTTCGTCATTATCTCCACAACCACATCGCCGAACCGCGTCACACCTGCGAGAACGCCCTTCAGGTCAAACGCTTCGACAATGATCATGCCGACCTTGCGGAGTATCATGCCGATGGTGTCCTTGAGCGTTGACCAAAGGCCCGTCAGCGTCTTGCTCTGCTTCTCCATCATGTTCGGGAACTTCGCAGCTATGCCGGTCAGGATCGCGTCAATCGCATCCCCGGAACTGATAGCCCGTCGCTCCACTAGCTTCATGGCTTCCGGGATGCTTACGCCGATCTTGTCTGCCAGTAACTCCCAGGCCGGGATGCCCAACTCCGTGATCTGAAGCATCTCCTGTGAGGCCAAGCGGCCCTTTGCCCGGATCTGACCGAGCGCACGAACGAGCCGGTTGATCTCGAACTCACCGCCGCCCATGCCGCTGATAGCATCACCGATGGCCGTCAGTGTCGGCAGAACCTCCTCCGCCGCGAACCCGTATGCCATCAGCCGCCGTGCGCCGTCAATGAGACCGGGAAGTTCAAAGGGCGTTTTCTTGGCGAACTCCTCCAACTCGGCCATGAAGCCCCGCGCCTTCTCCGCCGAGCCGAGCATGGTGGTGAACGCGAGTTCCGCCTGTTCCCAATCTGCAGCCAGCTTGATCGCCGACTTCCCAGCGCCCACAGCGGCCGCCGCCGCACCGATAGCCAGCAGCCAGCCGACGATCTTCTTGGCGGACGCGGCTATGCCTGCGGCTGTTTTGTCCATGCTGGCCTGCATACCCGCCGCGCCGGTAGTAACGTCGCGGTGCGCCGTGGCCATCGCGGTCTTGAGGCCCATGTCCCGGCCTTTGATGTCAACGTATGCTTCCGCTAGCTTTCCCACGGTACAGGGACTCCTTGTTCTCGGTATGCCTGTTCGACCAGCTTGCGCGTCTCGGCCGCCTTAGCCTGGACGTGTTTGGGCGTCACGCGCTCGACGTACTCAGCCTGCAAGTCCTTCGCTTCCTGACACAGCATCCACATCTGATACAGTGTCAGTTCGCCGATCTGGTCAGGCGTGTAATGATACTGCGCGGCTAGGTGTTTGACCGCCGCCGCGCAGCTTTGCGGGCCGGGGGGTTGCCAGAACCCTCCTGCGGGATCGGCC